>Ga0208721_1000275_pt1 | contig 11798 bp, 10 predicted proteins | sample LakMenEpi17Aug10_FD_150705 | JGI IMG/M metagenome (GOLD analysis project Ga0208721, IMG submission 150705) | Freshwater microbial communities from Lake Mendota, WI - 17AUG2010 deep hole epilimnion (SPAdes) | ecosystem: Environmental > Aquatic > Freshwater > Lentic | place: Lake Mendota, Madison... | reverse complement strand
CCAAGAGTCGAGGAATCGCCGACATGTTCAGTGAGCCCTCCGCTTCGGCCAGCATCCACTTGATGGTGGTGCACGCAACTTTGGTGGTGGGGGTATAGAGCACCTTCATGCGCGGCGCTACCAACGTTGAACGCGGAATCACACCCAGCAATCGGTTGGCTGAAGAAGAGTTCATCCGTGTGGCACCGGTACTAGTTGTCGAGCAGTCGATAGTCGGTGAAGCGTCGCCCACCCGTGGCGCGCCGAGCGATGGCCTTGCGAATCTGTTTGACGCCGTAACGTGCACCAGCTTGTGTGCTGGCCGCATGGGAAACGCTCTGGAGCCGCTCCATGACACCACGCAGCTGATACACCAGACGGGTTTCGACGTCGGACAACAGGAACGGCTCGATGCTCGCGGCGAACTCCCGCGGCTCGAATCCGAAGGCGTCGTAGTCCATTTGATACACGGCGCGAATGCGGTCGGCGGTGGCTTGGTCGCACACTTGCCGTAAATCCACCTTCATGCCCTCGTTGAGGCGGGCCGGGGTGATCACGCTGCCTGCACGGTCGGCAATCAGCGACGAGATGCGGTCCATGTCGCCCTTTTTGTCGATGCGAATCAACATGTCGTAGTTGATGGCGTCGGTACGAACGATGTGTGTCTGCGGCAGAAAATGCTGGTCGTGCATGAATGCGTCCATGCTTTCCAGGATCATTCGTGAAAACAAGGAAAAACTCGCCGCCAAGTCGATGCGACCCTCCACGAGGACGTCTTGGCACAGTGCAATTGCTCGTGCAGTGTCGCCGGGAGCGCGTCGGAAGATGCGATTCTCCCATGCCGAATACGAGCGGGAGATTGGGTCGCGCAACGTGCCGATCCGGACCCAATCGGGGGAAGTGAGGATGTTGTCGATTTCACGCCACGGAAGCTCCACCAAGCGGGGCAAACCATTCACGATGGGGTCATGAATGGTTTGTGGGCGTGACACGTTGGGGTTGGTGAGCTTGTCCATCAAATCGGGTCGCAGCGAACCCTCGGCGGTGGCCAGCATCATCTTGATGGTGCTGCACGCCACTTTGGGGGTGGGCGTGTACATGATCTTCAGTCGCGGAGCGACGAGCGTCAGGCCTGCAATGGAGAGCAGCGAGCGGTCGGGCGGGAACGGATACATCGGTCAGTGATCGTGCGCGCCGAGCACTCCGAGTTGACGGAGATGCTCCAACACGCGACGTACTGATTCTGTCACGCTCTCGCCGTCGCGAGCGACCACAAGCTCGGGTGAGGTCGGCGCTTCATAGGGGGCGTCGACACCGCTGAGTCCGTGCATCTCGCCTTTGCGCACCTTTGCGTACAGGCCTTTGATGTCGCGGCGTTCGCATTCGGCCAGTGACGTTGCAACATGAACCTCGACGAAGTCGAGCCCTGCACCCTCGTGGGCAACGCGTATGCGGGCCCGGTCGGCGGCAAACGGGCTGATGATCGGAACGATCGTGACCACACCAGCGTCGGCGAACAGTCGCGCCACTTCGCCCACTCGTCGCACGTTCTCGGTGCGGTCGGCGTCGGAGTATCCGAGGTTGGCGTTCAGTCCGTGCCGGAGATTGTCCGCATCCAACACGTAGGCAAGCACCGAAAGTTGCAGCAACTCGCGCGAGAGGGCGTCCGCGATGGTGGATTTTCCCGAACCCGACAATCCGGTGAGCCATACGGTGGCGCCGTGCACACGGTGGTGTGACCAGCGCTGGTCACGCGCCACTGCGGGCTCATGCCACACCGGGGTGTTGCCGGGTGTGGGTCGGTCGTTCATGTGCGTGGCGACAGCAGCATGCCCGCAGCGCAGGTTTGTCCGCTGTGTTCATCAACCAAGATGAACGATCCGGTCGTGCGGTTGGCGTGGTAGTCGTCGTAGAAGAGGGGCGCGGTGGTGTGCAGTTCCACACGACCGATTTCGTTGAGCGCGAGGCTGCGAACATCGGTTTCCCGGTGCAGGGTGGAGATGTTCAGTCGGTACAGCACGTTGGTTACCTTTGCCCGCGCCGACTTGGTGGTGTGCTTGATGGCGTAAATGCGGTCGGGCTGCAATGGCGCCGCGTCGTCCATCCAGCACAACATGGCCTCCAGCGACTGGGCCTGTCGTGGCCGATTGTTGGGTCGGCAAATCATGTCGCCACGCGCGATGGAGAGATCATCGGCCAACAGCAACGTTGCGGAGTTTCCCGGCTCGGCGTGCGTGAGTGGGCCGTTGGGCGAGTCGATACCCGTAATGGTGGTGGTGAGTCCCGATGGCAGCACCATGACATCGTCACCAACGCGGAACACGCCACCAGCCACGCGTCCGGCATAACCGCGGTAGTCGTGGTGCTCGGCGCGTTGCGGACGAATCACGTATTGCACGGGGAAACGGGCATCCACGCGATTGTCATCGCTGGCGGTGTAGACGTTCTCCAGATGGTGCAACAGCGTCGGGCCTTCGAACCAGGTGAGGTTCGGTGAGCGGCTCACCACGTTGTCGCCCTGCAGGGCACTGATGGGCAGGAAGGTGACGTCGCGCAACGACAGTCGCGAGGCGAACTCCTCGAACTCGTCGCGAATGCGGTTGAACACGTCCGGTGACCACTCCACCAAATCCATCTTGTTGACGCAGATCACCAGGTGCGGCACTCCGAGCAGAGATGCGAGCAAACTGTGTCGACGGGTTTGCTCGACGATGCCGGTGCGGGCATCCACGAGCACGATCGCCAAGTCCACGTTGGAGGCGCCGGTGATCATGTTGCGCGTGTACTGAATGTGGCCGGGGCAGTCGGCGATGATGAAGCTGCGCTTTGGTGTTGCGAAGTAGCGGTATGCAACGTCGATGGTGATGCCCTGCTCGCGTTCGGCTCGCAGACCATCGGTGAGCAATGAGAGATCCACGTAGTCGGTGCCGCGACGCTTGCTGACGTTCTCGATGTGTTCGAGCTGGTCTTCGAAGATGCTCTTGGAGTCGTAGAGCAGGCGACCGATCAACGTCGACTTGCCGTCATCGACCGAACCCACGGTGGCGAAGCGAAGTCGTTCCATTACGCCCGAAGCTCCCGAGTGCCGGTCATCAGAAGTATCCCTGCTTCTTGCGGTCTTCCATGCCGGCTTCGCTGATGCGGTCATCGGCACGCGTGGCACCCCGCTCGGTAACTCGGGCGGCCGCAGTTTCGGCGATGATCTGTTGCAGCGTGGTGGCGGTGGACTCGATGGCTGCGGTGCACGTGGCGTCGCCAACCGTGCGGAAGCGCACGGTCTGTTCGCTCACTTGCTCGTCGGCATCGGGGGAGAGAAACGGCGATTCGGCCATCCACATGCCGTCACGGCGAAACACTCGTCGGCGGTGCGCAAAATAGATGCTCGGCAGCGGAATGTCGTATTCCTCCACGAAGCGCCAAATGTCGAGCTCGGTCCAGTTGGACAGCGGGAAGATTCGGAAGTGTTCACCCGGCTTGTGACGGCCGTTGTAGATGCCCCACAACTCGGGTCGCTGCGTCTTGGGGTCCCATTGACCGAATGAATCGCGGAAGGAGTAGACACGCTCCTTGGCTCGCGCGCGTTCCTCGTCGCGCCGGGCACCACCGAACACCGCATCGAACTTGTGCTCTGCAATGGAATCGAGCAGGGTGACGGTCTGCAGGGGGTTGCGGCTGGCGCGGGGTCCGGTGACGTCCTGGATTCGACCGGCATCGATGGATGCCTGCACGGACCCAACGATCAGTTGGACGTCCAATTCGCTCACGGTGCGGTCGCGAAACTCAATGACCTCGGGGAAGTTGTGCCCGGTGTCGATGTGCATCACGGGAAACGGCACCCGGGCGGGGGCAAAGGCCCGAACGGCCAGATGCAGCATGACCACGGAGTCCTTGCCACCTGAGAACAGCATGACCGGGCGTTCGAACTCCGCTGCCACTTCGCGGATGATGGTGACGGACTCGTCGACCAGACCGCGCAACGCAGATTTCACAGGCAAAACACTATGCGTCGGGTCGGGGCACCCCAGCGATAGGCACCGCGCGTGGCGAAAGCACTGCAAAACTGATTTTTCGTACAACTTGCGTTTTTCGGGGGTTTGCCAAATTGCATGCGTGTTATTCTGAGCACGCGCCGCACGGCGTACCACTCACACATCACAAAGGGGAGCACGAATGAAACGACGAAAGGTAATCGCGGCGGCTTTTGCCGCAGCAGCGATGATCGTGGCCGCAGCTTGCGGCGGCGACGACGCAGCCGAAGAAGTCACCGAAGACACCGAAGCAGCCACTGAGGAAACCACGGCACCCGCCGAGGACTACAGCATGGTCAAAGCGGCCGTGGTGTACATCACCACACCGGGCGACCTGGGTTGGAGCTACATGCACGACCAGGGCATTGCCTACATGGAAGAGCAGTTGGGTATCGAGGTCACTCGACTCGAGCTCATCCCCGAGGGTGCAGAAGCCACTGCCGTGTTCGACAAGCTCGCACGTGATGGTTACAACCTGATCTTGGGCACCTCGTTCGGCTACATGGATCCAATGCTCGAAGTCGCCGCGAAGTACCCAGACGTGTGCTTCCAGCACGCTTCGGGTTACAAGAACGCCGACAACATGGGCAACTACTTCGGCGCGATGGAAGAAGCGCGTTACCTCTCCGGTATCGCCGCTGCTGCATCGAGCGAGAGCGGCAAGCTCGGCTACGTTGCTGCATTCCCAATCCCAGAAGTGTTGCGCGGTATCAACGCCTTCACCTTGGGTGCTCGTTCCGTGAACCCGGATGCAACCGTGCAGGTTGCCTGGACCTCCACGTGGTACGACCCAGCCAAGGAAAAGGAAGCCGCTGAGTCGTTGTTGGCCGCCGGCGCAGACGTACTGGGCATGCACCAGGACTCATCTGCAACGGGTGAAGCCGCCAAGGAAGCAGGCGCCAAGTGGGTCGGCTACAACTCCGATGTGCGTGCCGCCGATTTCCCGGACACCTGGCTCACCGGTCCGGTGTGGAACTGGGGACCGCACTACGTGAAGTTGGCCAAGGACGTTGCCGCGGGCACCTGCGACAACTCCCCGTACTACGGCAACATGGCTGACGGCATGATCACCCTCGGTACGTACGGCTCGAGCGTGTCGCAAGAGACGCAAGACCTGATTGCCGAGAAGGCAGCCGCCATCATCGATGGTTCGCTCCTGCCATTCACTGGTCCGATCAACGACAACGAAGGCAATGAAGTCATCGCCGCGGGCGCCAGCGCCTCGCTCGGCGACTTGCTTGGCCAGTCGTATCTGGTCGAAGGAGTCATCGGCTCCGCAAAGGGCTGATTACTTCAGTCATTGGCGATACAGCGCCCACCTCGCTTCGGCGGGGTGGGCGCTTTGCCGTTTGTGGCGGAGCACGGATTCGCGCCATGCCGTTTGTGGCAAACTTGGCACTTGTGACGGGGGAAACGTTGGCGCTTGTTGCGCGTTCGGTCACCAAACGCTTTCCAGGCGTCGTCGCAAACGACGCCGTCAACTTTGATCTTGCTCGTGGGGAAGTGCACACGCTCTTGGGCGAGAACGGAGCCGGGAAGAGCACCCTGGCTTCGGTGCTCTGTGGTCTGTATCGACCCGAAGAAGGTCAAGTGCTGCGCAACGGGGTGGAGATTCGCCTCAACAGCCCACGCGACGGATTGGCGCATGGCATTGCCATGGTGCACCAGCACTTTCGACTGGTGGATCGGTTCACGGTGGCAGAAAACGTGGTCCTTGGCCACAAGTCGTTGTCGTTCATCTTGGCAACCAACGAGATCGAAGAAAAGGTTGCCGCCATTACCCAGGAATTCGGGTTGCCGCTCAACCCACGCGCAGTGGTGGGCGAGTTGTCGGCTGGCGAACGTCAACGCGTGGAAATCGTCAAGGCGTTGTATCAAGGTGCAGAGGTACTGCTGCTCGACGAACCCACCGCGCTGCTTGCGCCACCCGAGGTGGAAAAGCTCTTCATCACCGTTCGCGCCATGACGCATACCGGCAAGTCGGTGGTGTTCGTCAGTCACAAACTCGGCGAAGTCGTGGACATCTCCGATCGCATCACGGTGATGCGTGGCGGAAAGGTCACCGGCTCGGTTCGCCGCGGCGAGGCCGATGTTCGCAAACTCGCCGAGCTGATGGTGGGTCGGGAGATCAACATCGTGCCGCGTCGCGCGAAGTCACCCACGAGTGACGTTCTGCTCTCCGTATCGCAAGTGCACCTCGAGCGGGATGGAGTGGAAATTCTCTCCGATATCAATCTCGACGTGCGTGCCGGTGAAATTGTCGGTGTCGCCGGCGTGGCGGGTAACGGGCAGCGTGACCTTGCCGAAGTCATCGCCGGACTGCAAACACCACAGCGCGGCAACGTCACCGTGTGCGGAACTCCGACAGCACGCTCCGGTGCCCGCGGGGCGCGCCGCGCAGGTTTGGCGTACGTGCCGGAGGATCGCCTCGGCACGGGACTTGCGCCGTCGATGTCGATCGTCGACAACATGGTGCTCACGCGTCACCGCGGGTTCTTCGTCGACCGAAAGTCCGCATTGGCGGAATCGGAGCGGTTCATCACGCAGTTGGAGATCAAAACTCCGGGGCCACTTACACCCACGCGAAAGCTTTCCGGCGGTAACTCACAGAAGGTGTTGCTGGCTCGCGAGTTGTTTGCAGTGAGTGGTGCTCGGGTGTTGGTGGTGTGCTCGCCAACTCGTGGACTCGATGTCGGCGCAGTCGAAGCGGTACATGCATTGCTCGACGAAGCGCGAGATGCCGGAAAGGCCATTCTGATGATCAGCGAGGATCTGGACGAAGTCATGACGCTTGCCGATCGAGTCATGGTGTTGTACCGCGGCGGCATCACATTGGAGCAGCCGGGAGCCGATGCGGATCTCGATCGAGTCGGCCGCGCGATGGCAGGACTGGAATCATGATCATCCTCGGTCGCCGTGTGCGAATGGAGCAGCGTCTGAGCACGCCGCGATCTCTGCTGTTCCTGGTGCCCGTGTTTTCGGTGTTCTTTGCGCTCGTGGTGGGCGGTGTGTTCCTTGCCGCAACGGGTCATTCACCGATCGGCACGTATCTGGACTTGATCGACAACGCCTACACGAGTTTCTACGGCATCACCGACACTCTGGGGCTTGCCACACCACTCATCTGCACGGGGCTTGCTGCTGCATTTGCATTCCGCATGAACCTCTACAGCATCGGGCAGGAAGGCCAGATGTATCTCGGCATGATCGGCGGCGCGTGGGCTGGCATTGCAATCGCCGACTCGTTCCCGCAACTCATCGCCGTTCCCATGGTGCTCATCGTCGGCGCATTGGCAGGTGCCGCATGGATCGCGCTTCCGGCATTCCTGCGGGCGCGCCTGGGCACCAGCGAGATCGTCAGCACACTGCTGCTGAACTACGTGGCGCTCAACCTGCTGAACTATCTGATCTTTGGTTCGACGGGGTTCTTCCGCGATCCCACCACGTCGTTTCCGCAAGGACGATTGGTTGCCGACAGCGCCCGGCTCTCGCCGATTTCATTCTTCACCGACAAGGTCACCAACACATACCCCACGTTCTTCATCGCAGTGGTTCTGGCCGTCGTGTTGTTCTGGCTCATGCGGGTGTCCAATTACGGCTACGAAACTGCGGTGTATGCAGACTCGCCAAATACAGCTCGGTACGCAGGAATGAATTCGGCATGGCTGCAGTCGTCGGTGTTGCTCATCTCCGGTGCGCTGGCCGGAGTTGGAGGAGCGATGTACGTCGTAGGTCCGGCGGGGAAGGTAGACCCCGGTCTGTTGCAGGTCGGCTTGGGATACGCCGGAATCGTGGTTGCGGCTCTTGCCCGATACAACTTCATCGCGGTCATCGTGGCAGCAGTGCTGTTTGCAGGTCTTCGCACCGGTGGCAATGCGCTGCAGATTTCCAATGATCCCGTGCCCATTGCCATTGCGGTGGTGCTGCAGGGTGCGGTGCTGCTTTTTGCCTTGGGTGGCGAGTTGTTCCGTCGCAACAAGATCACCATCACGCGCGTCAGGGCGGCATCGGCATGAACTCCAACATCTGGCTGCTCACATTTGCGGATGCCATCAGCATCGCAACCACGCTCATCCTGGCGTCATTGGGTGCAATCCTTACCGAGCGCAGTGGCGTGATCAATCTCGGCGTCGAAGGCATGTTGCTGATGGGCGCAGTGACGGGTTTCCTGGTCGCCGATTCGAGCGGCAGCCTTTGGTTGGCGTTGTTCGTGGCCGTACTGGTTGGTGTGGTGTTGTCGTCGGTACACGCAGCACTCACCGTGGGACTACGGGCAAACCAAATCGTGTCGGGATTGGCGATGGTCATCTTTGCCACCGGACTGTCGCAGTTCATCGGTAAACCCATCGAGGGTGATCCCTTGCCCGTGTTGATCCGACCGATCGATTTCGGCGCACTCTCCGACATTCCGTTCTTCGGGCCCGTGGTGTTCGGGCACGATGTGTTCACCTACCTCACGTGGGTGTTGGTGGCGGCGGCCTCGTTCTACATGCACCGCACGCGACCGGGCTTGCTCCTGCGTGCCACCGGCGACGCGCCGGCGACGGTGGACGCCCAGGGTGGTTCCGTGGCTCGCATTCGCTGGGCGCACACGGTGGTGGGCGGTGCGCTCATGACGTTCGCCGGCGCGTGGTACATGTTTGCGCGTTCCGCGGCGTGGAACCAGTCGGCAACCACCAACGGCATCGGATGGATCGCGCTGGCGCTCGTGGTGTTCGCCTCGTGGCGACCGCTACGAGCGATCGGTGGTGCGGTGCTCTTCGGCTTTTCGCTGCAGGTGCCGTTCACGCTGCAGGCCGAACAGATTCGAGTGCTGCCGCCGACCATCGTGGCGATGTTCCCGTATCTCATCACCTTGGCGGTGTTGGTGGTGTTGTCGACGCCACGAGCGCGTCGCTTGCTGGGTGCTCCGAAAATGCTCGGGCAGCCCTTCGTTCGCGACGAGCGTTAGCCACGTGAAGCCAGTAAGTTGACGGTGCCGTGACGAAGCTGACGACTGCATCATCGAACGATGACATCCTCCGGGTGTTGCACGAGGTTGCAGATGCCGCCTATGGCGTGCTGTCGAGCAACACCGACTGGGGGCTTTCCGGAAAGCGACCCACGCAGTACTCAGTGGATTTGCGCGCCGATGCGGCGGCACTCGAGGTGTTGCATGGTGCAGGCTGTGCGGTGCTCTCGGAAGAAAGCGGACGCACGGGGGACTGGAACGACGATTCCCTCATCGTGGTGATGGACCCGCTCGATGGCTCCACCAACGCCAGTCGACGCGTGCCCTGGTATGCCACCGCGCTGGCGGCGATCGACTCGAGCGGTCATCGCGCATCGTTGGTGGCCAATCAGTTCACCAATACCGATCGATGGACGGCAACCATGGGTGGCGGTGCGTTCCATAATGGGGTTCGTATCTCGCCATCGAATTGCGATCAGTTGTCGGATGCCGTCATCGGAATCTCTGGAGTGCCCAAGAAGCATCCGGGCTGGGCTCAATTCCGGGCGCTGGGTGCGGCGGCATTGGACCTCTGTTTGGTGGCACAAGGCACCCTCGACGGTTGGGTGGACATGGCGTCGCACGGTGTGTGGGATTATCTGGCGAGCGTGCACATCTGCGCCGAAGCCGGCGCGGTGGTGGGCGAGGTGCACGGTCGAGGATTGATCGTGACCGAACACTCCGAGCGACGCTCACCGATGGTGGCTGCAACTCCACGGCTGCTTACTGCGCTCGGCAACATCCGAAAAGAAGCCTGACGTGGCACGCGAGCTTCGCGGTGCTCACGTGGTGGTGGTTGGTGCAACAGGCGTCCTTGGTGCGAACATCGCCACTCAACTGGCCGCTGCAGGCGCAAGGGTTTCGGCGATCGTGCGTGATCACACTCGACTAGATGGTGCAAGCGTCTCGCAGTACGCGCTGGCTGATGTGACCGATCACGAAGCGTTGCGAACGGCTCTCGCGTCGGTTGCGCCATTCGATGGCGTGGTGAATGCCACTGGTGTCGTCGCATTCGGCAACGTGGTGGATCTGGATGATGCCACGTTGGCACGGTTGTTCGCAGTCAACTCGATTGCGCCCATCGTGATGTTGCGCGAGAGTGCCGCGCATATGAACGACGGCGGATTCTTCGTGAACATCTCCGGAGTGGTGGCGACACAGCCCGTTGCCGGCATGGCGGCCTACAGCGCGTCGAAGGCCGCCGCGTGGGCTGCGATGACTGCGGCCGGACGCGAGTTGCGTCGACGTCGCATCGACGTCATTGACGCTCGCCCAGGACACACCGAAACCGGTCTCGCCACGCGACCGCTCGCCGGAGTGGCACCAAAGATGCCGGAAGGTCTTGCGCCAAATGTGGTTGCGGCACGAATCGTGGCCGCGATAACCGCAGGCGAACGCGACTTACCGACCGAAGCCTTTTCGTAATCCAATAAACGTTTAGCACGACAATTGCCGCTCAGTATCCACGAAGTATTGACTACTCTGTCCTCATGATTGATTCCACACGTCGTCTTCCACGAATCCTCGTCACCTCGCTGATTTTCGCGGTGATGTTCGCCCCCGTTGCCGCTCAGGCAAGCGTGAAAAATGGGGCGAGATGCACGAAAGTGGGGCAACTCGTCACGCTGAAGCAAAAGAAGAAGTCCGTGGATTTCGTCTGCGTCAAAGAGGGCAAGAACCGCGTATGGCGTGTTCGCTCAGGTGCACTTCCGGGTGGTGCCGCTCCTGGTGGAACTCCCACTGCCAAGCCAGGTGAGGCACCTGGCGGAGCAGCCACCGCATCCGACTGTACGAAAGCGCAATACAAAGCCACCAGTACGGGAGTCAACAACATCATCGGTTGTGATCACGTCACGACGTATTCGGAGTTGGCGGTGACGTCGGGAACTTCGGTCACCAGCGGGCAGTCGGCAGTGGGCTTCATGAGCATGCCGGGCGTTGCGAATGAGTCCGGTGGAGCACTGTTCTTCAACCATCCAGCCGGCATGGGGACTGACGGTACACGTTTGGCCATCGCTGATCGCAACAACAATCGAGTACTCATTTGGACGTCCGCCCCGACGGGAAATACCGCGCCGAATCTCGTGCTGGGCCAACCTAACTTTTCCACCAACAACTCGGGGTCTGCGCTCAACGAGATGAATTGGCCGAGTGACCTCTCAATCTCGTCGTCAGGCATGCTCATGGTCGCCGACTCCAACAACAATCGCATCCTCATTTGGCGAACGTTCCCGACATCCAACGGTCAGGCCGCCGACATTTCACTCGACCTTGGCGAGGGTTCGTGGCCGTGGGGCGTGTGGACCGATGGCACCAAGATCATGGTGTCGCGAACCGAGGCCGGCGACATCAAAGTGTGGAACAGTATCCCAGCGGCATCAGGCCAGACTGCGGCATCCTTCACCATTGATCCGGAGATCATGGGTACTCCACGTCAGATCACCTCCGACGGCAATCGGGTGATTATCGGTGACGAAAACTCGCGGTCACCACTCGGCAATCGCGGCTCCCACGTGTGGAATTCATTCCCGACGTCGGCTGGTTCCAACCCCGACTACTTCATGCTCTTTGGTCGAGATCGGAATGCGGGCTGGTACAACGGTCATATCGATTCCACGGGCGTGTATCTGCTGCAACGAGATCTCGAGATTCTGCGAACATTCCCCACCAGCAACCCGGCACAAGCCGACCTCACGGTGGCGCCACCCGAAGTTGGATTGCAAGGCGGTGACGGTGGAGACGTGGTCAAACTCGGGAACCGTGTCTACGTGCTCGAGTACAACGCAAGTCGAATTGCGGGT
>Ga0208721_1000271_pt1 | contig 11847 bp, 8 predicted proteins | sample LakMenEpi17Aug10_FD_150705 | JGI IMG/M metagenome (GOLD analysis project Ga0208721, IMG submission 150705) | Freshwater microbial communities from Lake Mendota, WI - 17AUG2010 deep hole epilimnion (SPAdes) | ecosystem: Environmental > Aquatic > Freshwater > Lentic | place: Lake Mendota, Madison... | reverse complement strand
GATCGATCCCGACACGGTGCGGGCGTTGCCGCTGACCTGCTCGGCGGCGGCCGACACGAGGTTGGCCTGGGCGGTGGTCTCCTCGGCCGCGGCGCTCATCTGCTGGCTGACGCTCGTCAGTTCCTCGGAGGCGCTGGCCAGGGCGTGCGTGTTGTCGACGATGCCGCCGACGAGGGTCGCCTGGCGGCGCGACTCGCTGGTCAGCCGCCGGGCGATGAGCGAGGAGACGGCGAGGACTGCGGCGGCCGTCAGGCCGAACACGGTCAGGCCGAGCCGCAGCAGCCGGCTGATCGGCGCCCGGACCTCGACCGCGTCGATCTCGGAGACGAGCGCCCAGCGGAGGTCGTTGCCGCCCCCGCCGGCGTCCCGGTGCACCGTGACCGGCCGCCAGGAGACGAGCGCGGGCTTGCCGCGCTGGCCGTTTTGGAGCCCCGTGCCGGCCGTCCCCTGATCGAGCGCCGCCTTCACGGCCGGCGTGTCGACCTTGAACTTGCCGTTGATGACCGTCGTCTTGACCCCCATCTCCGCCGCGAATCGGGAGTTGCTGCGGAACTCCCGGTCCGGCCCGATCGCGTAGGTCTCGCCGGTCCGCCCCATGCCGGTCGTCTCGCCGACGATGCGGTCGATCTCGTCGAGCGGCAGTTGGAAGGCCAGCGCCCCCACGAACGTCCGTCCGTCGTGGATCGAGGCCATGAGGAAGGCGGCCGGCGCATCGCACGACGGCAGGTAGCGTTGGAAGCGGCCGAACGTCACGGCCCCGCGCCGGCCGGCCGCCGCCACCTGCTGGAAGGCGGCGGCGAGGTTCGACTGGGCCAGCGGCCCGGTCCGCATCGAGACGCAGAAGTCGACTTCCTTGGAGGCGGTGTAGACGACGCGGCCCTGGGAGGCGTCGATGAGGAACACGTCGGAGACGCCGTATTTCTCCTTCAGGCTCCGGAAGAAGGGGTGCCAGCGGGCGTGGGCCTTCGTGTAGGCCGAGTTGTCGGCCGCGGCGTCGAGGAGGTGCTTCGAGCCGATCGGGTTGGGGTTGGTGCGGAGGTAGAGATACTGGGCGTAGGCCGCGTCGTCGTCGAGAACTTCGGCGAGCGGACGCATGTCCTTGGGCGTGCCGGTGCGCTTCTCGTACTCGGTGGCGAAATCGCCGGTGTAGAACGCTTCCAGTTCGCGCCGGGCCGCGGCCAGGCCCGCATCGGTGACCTTGTCGTCGGTCAGCAGCGTCGCCATGCCGGCGGTGAACTCGCGGAGCGCCTCCCGGCTCGTCTCGGCCTCGGCGAGCACGGCGATTTCGTGGTCCAGCGTGTCGAAATACCGCTCCACCGCCTTGCCGGTGATGGCATTGACGGTCTCCAGCTGCTTGAAGGCCTGCTGCTCGAGCGCCGCCGCCGCGGTCCGGTAGCTCATGATGCCCATGAAGAGCATCGGGATCAGCGACACCCCGAGCAGGGCGAGGAGGAGCGGATTGGTGAGAAACGACCGCCACGAGCCGGTGGCAGCGGAATGATCACGATTTGCCAAGGGAACCCTGCCTTTCAGTTTGCGGCCGCGACCGCACCAGTGAGTGGATCATGCGCCCCGGATCGAGCAGATGCACGAGCCGCTCCGGGGCGGCGTGGACGCCGGCAATGGCGTCCACCGTCGTCTCGCCGGCGGAAGGCTCGATCTCCGCCGCGGGAATCTCTGCTACGTCGAGCATTTCGTCGATCGCCAGGGCGTACCAGTCCTCCTGGACCGCGATCACGAGGTGCGCGGCCCCGGCCGGCACGGGCCTGTCGATGCCGAGGCGGGCGGCGGGATCGACGACGGGCACGATCCTGCCGCGCAGGTGCATGAGGCCGAGAACGCTCTCGGGCGCCTGCGGCACCCGGGTGAGCCGGCTGCCGCGCAGCACCTCGACGACGCTCGTGGTCGGGATCGCGAAGCAGGCCGGGCCGATGCGAAACGTGCAGCAGCGGAGGGGAGATGTCGCGTCCATGTCAGTTCCCCGCCGCCGCGCATGACCGGGCGGCCCGGAGGTCGAGCACCTCGGTGGCCACGCCGCCGAGCGAGAGAATGCCGGCAACACCGGCCCCGGCCGCCGGCTGCAGCGTCGACTCGGCGGCGAAGACGTCGACGATCGAGCTCACTGCCAGGCCGAGGCCGCTCTCGTCGCCGGCGACGACCACGAGGCTCAGGGAGTCGTCCGCGGACGACCCCGGCCGGCCCATGACCGCGTCCACGTCGGCGACGGGAGTGAATCCGGTTCCGCGCTTGACGACCGCCATGCTGCCGACCCGCTGCAGCTGGTCGCGCCGGTGGCGCTCGAGGCGGACCACCTCGGCCAGCGGCACCGCCACGCGGTGGCCGGCGGGTGTGCCGCAGACGAGATACCGGGCCGCCGGGGGTGCGGTCGGTTCCGTGTCGGTCTCGGCCGCGCGGTCCAGCGCCGGCAGCCGGGCGACCCGGTGCACGCCGCGCAGGTCGAGGATCAGCACCAGGCCCCCGTCGCCGAGGATCGAGGCTCCGGAGTAGATCCCCAGTCCCGCGAGCAGCCCGCCGATCGGCTTGACGACGATCGTGGACAGGCTGGCGGCGTCGCGCAGGTCGCGGCTCTCGGCGCCGGCCGACTTCATGCCGTCGACGACGAGGCCGAACTCGCGATCGTCGACGCGGATGAGGACCACGGTCCCCTCCGCGCGGCTTTCGGTGCCGGCCGGCCGCAGGCCGAGGAACTGGTCGAGGAACACGACCGGCACGAGCCGGCCCCGGACCCGCATCACCGGCGCGTCGGCGAGGCCCTCGATCCGCGGCCCGGCCGCTCCCGACCGGAGCCGGACGAGCTCGGTCACCGCCACCTGCGGGATGGCGAACCGTTCCCCGGCGCAGCGCACGATGAGCGCCGGCACGATCGCCAGCGTGAGCGGCACGCGGACGCGGACGGTGGTCCCCCGGCCCGCCACGCTGTGGATGTCGACCGTGCCACTGATCGCCTCGATGTTCGTGCGCACCACGTCCATGCCGACGCCGCGGCCCGAGACACTCGTCACCTGGGCGGCCGTGGAGAAGCCGGGCTCGAAGATGAACTGCAGCACCCGGTCCTCGGGCAGCGTCGCCGCCTGGTCCGCGCTGACGAGCCCGCGGGCGACGGCCTTGGCGCGCACCGCCTCGACGGCGATCCCGGCACCGTCGTCGGCGACCTCGATCACCACCTGGCCGCTCTCCTGGAAGGCCCGGAGCCGGAGCCGGCCGGCCCGCGGCTTGCCCGCCGCCGCGCGGACGTCGGGGGGCTCGATGCCGTGATCGACGGCATTGCGGATCAGGTGCGTGAGCGGGTCGCGGATGCTCTCCACGAGCGTCCGGTCGAGTTCGGTGTCGGCGCCGTCGATCTGAAACTGCACCTCCTTGCCGCAGGCCACGGCGAGGTCGCGGACGGTCCGTGGGAACTTGCTGAACACGTGGTCGATCGGCTGCATCCGCGTCTTGACGGCCGTTTCCTGGAGGGCGGTCGTGACGGCGTTGATCCGCTGCGAGACGGCCTGGATCGCCGGGTCGGGGGTGTCGATGCTGCGCAACTGGTTGCGGGCCAGCACGAGCTCCCCGACGAGGTCGAGGATCGAGGCGAGGAGACCGACGTCGACGCGGATCGTGCTCTCGGTGACGGCCGCGGCGGGCGCTGACGCGGCGGGCGCTGGCGCGGCGGGCGCTGGCGCGGCGGGCGCTGGCGGTGTCGGCGCGGGCGGTGTCGGCGCGGGCGGTGTCGGCGCGGGCGGTGTCGGCGCGGGTTCGCCCGCGGACTGCGGCTTGGGCGTCGGGGTCGAGGCTGGCATGGCGGAGCTGGCGGAAGCCGCCGCATCACGGGCGGTTGCGGCCTCCGCGGTCGCCACGGTCGCGAGCGTCCGCGAGAGTTCGCGGAAGTCGTGGTCCCCCTCGGCGCCGGTCTCCTCGATCGACCTGAGGATCGACCGCACGGCATCGACCATCGAGTACAGCGAGCCCGTGACGCGGCCGTCGAGCGAGAGCTTCCCATCCCGGAGCCGGCCGAGCAGGTGCTCCCCGCTGTGGGTAAGGGCCCCGAGCTTTGAGAACCCGAAGAAGCCGCTGTTGCCCTTGATGGTGTGGACGGCGCGGAAGATGCTCGCCACGCGGTCGGGATCGTCGGGCCGCTCCTCGAGCGCGAGCAGGTCGCGGTCGAGCTGGTCGAGGTTCTCGACCGACTCGACGAGAAACTCGGCGATGAATTCCCGGTTGTCGTTCATGCCGGCGAAAGCGGGACGCGAGGGGCGGGCAGGGCACGACGGGGCGAACTGCGGCGACTTTTCCGGCAGCGCCCCCGTCTGCCAAGCATACACCGCGATTCCCGCACCCCGCCGTGCGATCGTGCCGGTTGTGCGGCCGGTGTCGCCGGCACGGGGAGCCGCGTCAGGAGACCGCGGCGGCGGGCGCCGCTTCCTCGGCCCGCTGGGCGTCGAGCAGCGGCCAGAGCGTGTCGATGTCGTCCTTGAACAGGTCGCCGATGAGGATGTCGGTGATCAGCGGCTTGCGGTCGGGATGGCGGCGGACGAGTTTGCCGAAGTTGAGGCCGTCGTAGAAGGCGCAGACCAGCTTTCGCATCCGGTCCATGCCGGCGATGTACCCCGGCCCCCAGGCGCCGAGCCGGGCGGCTGACGTGTCGCCGGCGGCGAGTGCGGTCACGATCGCGTCCGCCGCCAGCGCCCCGCTCTTGAGCGCGAGGAGGATGCCCGAGGAGTAGAGCGGGTCGAGAAACCCGAAGGCATCGCCGACGAGCACCCAGCCGTTCCCGGCGACCTCGCGGGACCGGTAGGAGTATTCCTTGGCGACGCGAAACGGGCCGGTCCGCTCGGCGCCGACGAGCCGCGGTTGGAGCCCGGGGCAGCGGTCCACCTCCGCGGAGAAGATCGCCTCCGCGTTCCGGCCCGGCTGTTCCTTGAAGAGGTAGTCATATGACGCGACCACGCCGACGCTCGTGATGTCGTCGTGCAGGGGGATGAACCAGAACCAGCCCTTCTTGCCCGCGGTCTGCATGACGAGCGTGGCGCCGGCGTCGCGGCCGCCGTCACGCTGCGCCCCCTTCCAGTAGGTCCAGATGGCCGCCTTCTTGAGGAGCGGATCCCACTGCCGAAGGCCGAGCCGGTCCTGGATCAGGCAGCTCTGTCCGGCGGCATCGACGACGACGCGGCAGCGGATCACCCGCTCCGTGCCCGACTCGTCCACGCAGCGCACGCCCACCGCCCGCTGCTCCTCGAACAGCACCTCCAACACGCGGACTCCCTCGCGGACGTCCACCCCACGCTCGCGGGCGTTGTCGAGCATCAGCCGGTCGAAGTCCGCCCGGCTCACCTGCCAGGTCCGCGAGCTTTCATGCGGCTTGTAATCGGCGAAGTAAAACGGCTCGGAAAGCTTCCCCTGCTCGGAGACGAACTGCACGCTGTGCTTCTCGACGAACCGGCTGCCGCGGAGTTTTCCCAGCATCCCCAGCCGTTCGAGCACCCAAAAGGTCTCGGGGATCAACGACTCGCCGATGTGATACCGGGGGAACCGGTCGCGCTCCAGGAGCACGACCGAACCGCCGCTGCCGGCGACGAGCGACGCCACGGTGGCGCCGGCGGGACCGCCGCCGATCACGATGACGTCAGGATCCGCTGCCTTGATCACGAACCCGGGCTCCTCGAAAGATTCCCCGCGCGACGGGTTGGGGGTTTCGCAACGCATCCATTTTAGGCCCTTCGGTTCGCCCGGCAACGTTGGCCGGCCGCGGGCAGGGTCGGCCCTTTCCGGCAGGCCGTCGAACCGGGGGCTGGTCTGCCCCGCCCCCGGTTCGGAACGACGTGCCGGTGATTCCTCAGCGCCATGCCGGCGAGGAAAGGGCCTCTCGGCTCACGGTTCGAACTGCTGCAGGGCCTCGAGGGCGGCGATGGCCCGCGTCGTCCCGCCGAAGTGACTGACGAGTTTCTTGGCCGCCACGAGATCATCCACCGAGACGCGCTTCGGCTTGGCCGCCTTGGTGACGGGGCTGGCACCCTTGGCGGACCTGCGCCGGCGCGGACGGAATCCCATCCGCTTCAGCACCATGCTGACCTGCGGGGAGGAGACCTCGACGCCCTGCTTCTCGAGCACGGCGATGATCGTGATCGGTCGGGGCTTTTCCCCCTTCGCCTGCATCGCTCTGGCGACCTTGCGGATCTCCTCGGACTTGTTCGTGCCCGTCTCGGCCTTGGCGGGCTTCTGCACTTTCTTCTCCGACATCGTTTTTGAAATCTCCTTGAAACATCGCGGGATCATATGAAACATCACACCAATGTAAATCTACATCGGGTGTCCGGGAAAACAACCCGCCCCTTCGGAGGATGCGCCGGCAGCGTTCCGGGCCCGCCCCGTGGCCGTCGAGCAACAGGTCGCAGACCAGGCGTTCGCGGCGTGAAAGGCGGCGCAGGTGATCGAAGACCAGCGACATGGTGTCGTCCACCGCGCCCGGATCACGGATGCCGTGGCGGACGAGCATCCGCCGCGCGACCTCCGCAGATCGACCTGCAGGCGATGCTCGACCGCTGCAACGGGCCAGTCTGAGCGGCCACGGGCGGCGGGAACCTGCCGGCAGCATCGCGGTCGCGGGTCGGCTCACCCCAGGCCCAGGTCCTCGTTGTAGCCTTCCTGCACCACGGCGTTCTCCTGCCGTTCATGGTCGAGGAGGTGGGTGGTGAGCAGCTCGAAGTCGGCCGCTGCCCGGGTCCATTCGGACGGCGGGGCGTCGGATGCGGGCAGCGTCGCGATCAGCCGGTCGATCTCGGTGAGCAGCCCGCGATGCTGGCCGAGAACCTCCCGCGCCGCGCGGGCGAGCCGCGGCATGCGCGCGAGCGACTCCTCCATGAAGCCGCCCGCCTCCTCCTGGCGAAAGTGGCCCTGGAGATGGTCGCGGAGCTCGACGAGCCCGTCGTGCAGGATCGCCGGCCGGTCGGGCACGGCGGCCGACGACGCGGCGAACGCGTGCCGCACGGTCACGAGCAACTCGTGCAGTTCACGGTGCTGGGAAAGGATGTGCCCCATGATGACCGGATCAGCCCTGTTTAAGCCCGCCATAACAAGTCTCCGTCGTTTACGGTTCGGAATTCCGTGCTTCGGTCCCGGTGGGGAAGAGTAGGCTGGCAGACGGCGGCCGCGGCGCGCGCCCGGTTTACAGCCGGCGGCGGCGGCAGCGGCCCCTGGACACCTTCGCCGCGGACCCGAGCGGCAGCCGGCCATGAGCGATCCATCCATCACGACCGCGTCCGCCGCCGCACCGCGGACTGGGGTGCAGCTTCCCAGCGGCGACCGCAGCAGTTTCCAGGCCCGGGCGATCCTCGCCGGCGTGGGGATCGACCTCGCCGCGCTCGGGGCCACCGACCGCACGGCCGGCGCGCCGCTGGTCGTGGAACTCGGCGGCACGCTCACCGGCGGCACGCTGGCCGGCAGCCGGCCGAGCGGCTCCGGCCTGGCGGTGCTTTTCCGTTCCGGCGCCGTCGTGTTCTTCGGCGCCTCCCCCGCGGCCGCCGGCGACTATCTGCGCCAGATCGATGGCTGCATCCGCCAGCCGCTGCCGCAGGCCGACCGCGAGACGGAGCTGCTCGAGATCCGCGTCGAGCCGGGTGCCAAGGAGGCGATCGAGGGGAACGCGCTCGTGCTCGCCGACGCGTCCCTGGAGAAGCTCCAGCTCGTCGCCGACATCATGGCCAAGAGCGTGTCGCTGGCGCACCACGAGCGCGGCATCGACCGGCAGTTCGAGCGGATCGAGCCCTTCGCCGCCGACCTCGTCCAGTGGGGCCGTGGCGGCCGGGCCGCGCCGGAACTGCTCCAGCACCTCGGCGCCGCCCTGCTCGCGGAGCACCGCGTCGTGGCCGGCACGCGCGTCGACGACGCTCCCGAGCTGCTCTGGGACCATCCGGAACTGGAGCGGCTCTGGGCCCGGCTCCGCGACGAGTTCGAGATCCGCGAGCGGTTCGCGGCCCTGCACTCCAAGCTGGCCCTGATCTCGCGGACCGCCGAGACGGCGCTCGATCTGCTGCAGAATCGGCGGTCGTTGCGGGTCGAGTGGGCGATCGTGGGGCTGATCGTGTTCGAGATCGGCCTGACACTGGTGCAGTGGTGGCTCGGCGCGCGCGGACATTAGAGCGCTAGGGTCTGGGGCAGGTTCGCCGGCTCGGGGGCGGCAAAAGTCGCCGCTGCGCGGTCCTGCGGATTGCCGCTGTGGGCCGAAGCGGCCCAACGCTCCTCGAGCGTTCGCCGACCCCCGAGCCTCGTCCTCCGGCACGTCCCGCCATCGCTGTCTGTCCTGAAGAGTGACTTCCGGGTTGATGCGGACATGAGCCGACTGGCAGCCGGAGGCGGGGCTGGTCTATAACGGTTCGGTTTCCATTCCTCCGGGGTCATGTTGCATGCGCGCGGCGTATCGGAAGTGGTGTGGCGGGTCGCGGCTCCTCGTCGCCTGCGGGCTCATCGCCCTGGCGTGCACGGCCCACGGCCAGCAGGTCGCCGTCGAGGAGTTCACCCTCGACAACGGCATGCAGTTTTTGCTCGTGCCCCGGCGCGACCAGCCCAACGTCGTCAGCGCCGGCTGGGTGGCCCGCGTCGGCAGCGTCAACGAGCGGCCGGGGATCACCGGGATCAGCCACTTCTTCGAGCACATGATGTTCAAGGGCACCGACACGATCGGCACCCGCGACCCCGCCAAGGACGCCCGCTACCGGGCCGAGCAGAAAACGCTTCGCGACGAGATCAACCGGCTCGTCTGGTCGCGGCAGTACGAGCGGTTCTTCCGCGGCGAGATCAACGACCCGTGGAACCCCGCCAACGACAGCCCCGAGTTGAAGGCCCTGCGCGGCCGGCTCGACGAGCTGATCAAGGCCCAGCAGGGCCGCGGGCCGCAGGGCCCGGCCGCGGCCACGATCGTCAAGGACGAGTTCGACCAGGTTTACACGCGGGCCGGGGGGAGCGGCATGAACGCCTTCACCAGTTACGACCTGACCTGCTACTTCATCACGGTCCCCTCCAACAAGCTCGAGCTCTGGGCCTGGATGGAGAGCGACCGGCTCGACGACAGCACGTTCCGGGAGTTTTATTCCGAGCGGGACGTCGTCCACGAGGAGCGCCGGCTGCGGACAGACAGCACCCCCACGGGCAAGTTCGACGAGCAGTTCGACGCCATGTTCTGGGCGTCGAGCGGCTACTCGTGGCCGGTGATCGGCTGGCCGAGCGACCTGAACAGCTACACCTTCGAGCAGGCGCTCGACTACTGGAACGTCTACTACCGGCCGGGCAACCTGTGTGGCGTGATCGTCGGCGACTTCGATCCGGCCCAGGCCCGGGCGCTGATCCGGCGATATTTCTCCCGGCTCGACCCGGGGACGCGGAAGCCGCCGCCGGTGGTGACGCTGGAGGTCGATCAGCTGGCCGAGCAGCGGATGAACGCGGTCGGCGAATTCCCCCCGGGGATCGAGGTCCGCTACCACACGGTGCCGGTCGGGCACGTCGACAGCTATCCGCTCGACATGCTCGCCGAACTGCTCAACGAGCGGACCGGCCGGCTCTATCGGGGGCTCGTCGAGGGCCGCGGCATCGCCGGTGCCGTCCAGGCGTCGTCCGACACCCGCAAGTACGCCGGGCTGTTCGCGGTCTCGGCCCAGGCCCGCGGCGCGGCCACGCCCGAGGCCCTGGAGGAAGCCTGGTACGAGGAGCTGGCAAAGCTCCAGGCGGAGGACGTTCCCGAGCGTGAACTGCGCAAGGTCAAGAACCGGGTCGCGGCCCAGAACTACCGCCGGCTGGAGAACAACATGTCGCTCCTCATCCAGCTCGCGGTCACCGAAGCGGTTCTCGACTGGCGCGAGATCAACGACGGCCCGGCGAAGTACGAGGCCGTGACGGCGGCCGACATCCGCCGGGTCGTGAACACGTACTTCAAGGAATCGAATCGCAGCGTCGCCAGCTTCCGGCGCAAGGAGAAGTGACCGGGCCGCCTCCGCGTTGCCCGGCTCCACGCCCGTTCCCCCACCCTCGGACCCCAACGATGACGATCCGCCGCTCCCTTCCGCCGGCTGGCGCGTGCCCGGCCCTTGTCCTGGCCCTGTACCTGGCTCTGTTCCTCGGCTTCACGGTGACCGGGTGCGTTCAGCAGGCGCCCGTCGCGCAGCAGATGCCCGTTGCGCAGCAGGTGCCCGCAGTTCAGCAGCCTGCGGCGCCGAAGGCGCCGGCCGCCCCACGGGCTGCGGAGCCTGCGCCGGTCGTTCCTGCGCCGGTCGAGGATTCCTCTTCCGGGCAGGCGCAGGCACAGTCTCCGGCCGCTCCGGCCGCCGATCTCCCCGACCGGCCCGAGAAGATCGAGTTCGCGCCACTGGCCTACGAGCCCCCCGAGTCTGCCCGCTTCCGGCGCACGCTCCCCGACGGCACCGTCGTCTACCTGGCGCCGTCCCGGGAGTTTCCCCTCGTCAACCTGTCGATCACGTTCAAGGGGGGCGCGTCCCTCGATCCGGCCGACATCCCCGGCCTCGCCGCCATGACCGCCCGCATGATCCGCGAGGGGGGGGCGGCGAAGCTGGAGCCGGCGGCGTTCGACGAGACGCTCGACTTCCTCGCCACGGAGGTCGCCGTCTCGGCCAACGACACGTTCACCGTCGCCACGATGAACTGCCTGAAGAGCACGTTCGACGAGAGCCTCGGGCTGTTCGTCGACATGCTGCGGTCGCCCGGCTTCGACACCAAGCGGCTCGACACGGCCAAGGCCCGGGCACTCGAGGCCCTCAAGCAGCGGAACGACGACGCCTCGTCGATCATCGGCCGCGAGTGGAAGCGGCTCGTCTACGGCACGAACCACTTCGAGTCTGCGGAGCCGACCGACAAGAGCCTGGCGGCGATCACGCCGGAGCGGCTGGCGGCGATGCACACGCGGATCGTCCACCCCGGCAACGCGATCGTCGCCGTGTCGGGCGACTTCGACGAGGCCGAGATGCTCGCCAAGTTGTCGAAGGCCCTCACCGGCTGGGAACGCGGTCCCGGCGTCGACGACCCCCCCGCGCCGACCGCCGTGCTCGAGCCCGGCCTGTACCACGTCCCCAAGGAGATTCCCCAGGGCAAGGTGGTGCTCGGCTGCCGGTGCATTGAACGCGACGACCCCGACATGATTCCGCTGATGTTGCTCAACGAGATCCTCGGAGCCGGCGGGTTCACGAGCCGTTTGATGCAGCAGGTGCGGAGCAACGAGGGGCTGGCCTACACGGTCCGCTCGGCGCTGACGCCGAAGGTCACCTACCCGGGCGACTTCCGCGCCGGCTTCGAGAGCAAGAACGCGACCGTGGCCCTGGCCACGAAGATCGTCCTCGAGCAGATCCGCAAGATCCGCGCCGAGCCGGTCACGGCCGACGAACTCGAGACCGCCAAGCGGTCGCTGATCGAGACCTTTCCGCGGCAGTTCGAGAGCAAGCCGCAGATGCTGCGCTTGTTCGTCAACGACGAGTGGACGAAGCGGCCGGCCGACTACTGGAAGACGTTCCGCAGCCGTGTCGACGCGGTGACCGCCGACGACCTCCTCCGGGTGGCCCGGAAGCATCTCGACCCGGAGAAGATGGCGATCCTCGTCGTCGGCGACTGGAAGGAGATCGCCCCCGGCGACCTCGACAAGCGGGCCAGCATGGGCGAGTTCTTTGGCGGCACGGTGAAGCAGCTGCCGCTTCGCGATCCGCTCACGCTCGAGCCGCTGCCGGACGCCGCGGCGGCGCCCTGACCGGCGCACCGGCCGGCGCCCCGGCCAGATCGCGTCGGCCGGACCGCGTCGGCACGCGGCCCGATCGGCAGCGGGACTCCTGGGCAGGGTGTATGCTCGGGCGACGA
>Ga0208721_1000270_pt1 | contig 11850 bp, 13 predicted proteins | sample LakMenEpi17Aug10_FD_150705 | JGI IMG/M metagenome (GOLD analysis project Ga0208721, IMG submission 150705) | Freshwater microbial communities from Lake Mendota, WI - 17AUG2010 deep hole epilimnion (SPAdes) | ecosystem: Environmental > Aquatic > Freshwater > Lentic | place: Lake Mendota, Madison... | reverse complement strand
TCGCGGGTAGGCAAAGAGTGTACACATGTTCCTATACGGGCGAGCACAGGCTGGAGTGAACGTCGCTGTGCGGGGTGTGGCATGAGTGTTGACCAGTATTGAACGCGATTGCGGCAAGGCTCGCTTGGGCGGAATGATCAACAGTGGTTTCCCGCATGGTTCCGTCGATATGCCGAAGCAGTGCAGGTTGAGAGGGGCGCATTGCCCGTTACACGGGAAACTGTGATCGATTTGTTGAGGGGCTTTCGTAGCGGAGGCACGCCGGCGTGGCAACGCCTCCAGACAACGCGAGCCATCGAGGCCTACCAAAGCGTGGGTTCTCGAGACCGATCAGCCTTCTTTGCAAGACATACGAAGCATTCTCGGCCGGCGTCTCAGTCAGCGCGCGGATCAGGAGTGCACTGCCGCGCGTGGCGATGCCGTCCGCGGCCACGATGATGAACGGCCCCTCGTCGGCATCATCGACTCGAAGAAACCGGCCATCATTCAGCAGGCCATGTGCCGAGTTGTTTTCGGAGTCTCGAACACCTGCTGCGGTACTCTGCGACTGTCCCCCTTCGCGCTTCGTCGGCTCTCCGTGATCCGCGGTGGAGACAGCCAGATCACACGCGTCCTCTGCGTGCTCGTGCGACACGAAGCAGCGACCCGAGTCGGCCCAGGGCGTCGGCGGAAGTCTGGGCGGCAGTCCACGCGGCCGGGGGACAAGGGCGTCGTCGAACTTTCGCCGTTCGAGTTCCTCGATCGGCTCGCGAATCGAGAGGCTTGGCCCGCGTGAAGCCAGCCCCTCACACACCTCGGTGAACCGCTCGAGCCGCCGGAGAGTCTCGCCGGCCCGCGTCAGGACTTTCCGTAGCGCTCGGCCATCTGGGCGAGCGTCAGCAGCGGCACCTTCGTGGCGTTGCCCGCCTGGCCGAACTGCACCATGCGCTCGGCGCACACCTTCTTCATCGCCTCGCGGGAGGGCTTCAGGTAGTCCCGCGGATCGAACTTCTCCGGCGCCTCGGCGAGGACCTTGCGGATCGCACCCGTGATCGCCATCCGGCAGTCGGTGTCGACGTTGATCTTGCGGACGCCGTGCTTGATGCCGCGCTGGATCTCCTCCACCGGCACGCCCCACGTCTGCGGCATCTTTCCGCCGTACCGGTTGATGACGTCCTGCAGCTCCTGCGGAACGCTCGACGAGCCGTGCATCACGAGATGACAGTTGGGCAGCTTGGCGTGGATCTCCTCGATCCGCTTCATCGCCAGCACCTCGCCGTCCGGCTTGCGGGTGAACTTGTAGGCCCCGTGGCTGGTGCCGATCGCCACGGCCAGCGCGTCGACGCCGGTCGCGGCGACGAACCGGGCCGCCTCGTCCGGATCGGTCAGCAGCTGGTCGTGCGACAGCTGCCCCTCGGCACCGTGGCCGTCCTCGGCCTCGCCGTGCCCGCTCTCCAGCGAACCGAGGCAGCCGAGCTCCCCCTCCACCGAGACGCCCTGCCGATGGGCGAGGCTGACGACGTCCCGCGTGACCTTGACGTTGTAGTCGAAGTCGGCCGGCGACTTGCCGTCCTCCTTGAGCGAGCCGTCCATCATCACGCTCGTGAACCCGTTGTCGATCGCGCTCTGGCAGGTGGCCGGGGAGTTGCCATGGTCCTGGTGCATGGCGATCGGAATCTGCGGATAGAGCTCCGCGGCGGCGAGCATCAGGTGCCGCAGGTAGTTGTCCTGGCTGTAGCTGCGGGCGCCGCGCGAGGCCTGCACGATGACGGGCGACTCGGTCTCCCGGGCGGCCTCCATGATCGCCTGGATCTGCTCCATGTTGTTGACGTTGAAGGCGGCCAGGCCGTAGCCGTGCTCGGCAGCGTGGTCGAGGAGGATGCGCAAGGGAACGAGGGGCATGGGTCGTCTCCGGCACGAGGGCGATGGGGCGGGAGCCGCGGCAATCCGCGACTGCGACGATCATACGGCATGGGCGAGCGTGATAGAATCCCCTTTGCCGGCTGTTCCGCCGCCCCGAGAGCCACCGCGATGGACCTCCGTCCCACCTCCGCACCACTCACGAGTTTCCTGTTCGTGGTCGGCGGCTGGGCATGCCTCGGGCTGGCGGTCATCGGGGCCGTGCTGCCGTTCGTGCCCTGCACGCCGTTCGTGCTCCTGGCGAGTTTCTGCTTCTACCGCGGTTCCCCGCGGATCCATGCCTGGCTGCACCGGTCGAGGACGTTCGGCCCCACGCTCGACGACTGGCAGCACTACCGGGGCATCCGCCGCGGACTCAAGCACCGGGCCGTGCTCATGGTGCTGGCCGTCGTGACACTGAGCCTGCTGCTCAGCGGCATGCAGTGGTGGCTGCGCTACGCCTTCTTCGCCGCCGTCACCATCGGGCTGTACGTGATCTGGACCGTCCCCACGCTCCCCGACGACGCACCGAAGGCCCCGCGGACGCTCCCCGAGTGACCGGCCCGCTCCCCGCGTGACCCAAGTCAGTGCTCCAGCGTTGCATCCGGCTCGGGCAGCCAGTGCGTGAGGATCGCGCCGACGAGCGCGTAGCACCCCGCCACCGCGGCGCCCATGAGGGCGATCCGCACCGGGTCGGGGGGCGTCGCCGCGGACAGCGTCAGCGTCAGCCAGGCGGCGGCCGTGCCGAGCACGCGACCGCCGATGTTTGCCGCGAAGCTCTCCCCCGTGCCGCGCAGGTGGGTGGGGAAGACGTGCGGGATGTAGTTGCCCCAGAAGCTGAACTGCGCGACCGTGAACAGGCCGGCCACGAAGATCCCCGCCTTGATCCAGGGCAGCGACGCCGCGTCGCCGAGCTGCGTCGAGATCCACCAGAAGACCGCGGGCACGACCACCAGCGCCGGCCACTGGAAGATCCGGAGCAGCGTCCGCCGGCTCGCGATGCGCACGGCCGCGAAGGCGAGCAGGACGCGGCCCACGAGGCCGCCGATCTCCTGGAAGATGGTCACCGTGGCCACGGCCTCGTCGGTGGCGTTGCCGGCGATGGCCTTGAGATTCGGCGGTTTCGGTTCCGCCCGTCCCGCGTCGGCCGCCTCCTTCAGCACCTGCTGGTGCCTCGCTGACGCCCGCTCCTGCGCCTCCTTGGCGGTGTCGAGGATCGCCGCATGCCCCTTGGGCCCGCCGAGGATCTGCGGGAGTTGCTGGATCGCCCCGAAGGCGATGCCGTAGCTCGCCGCGAACACGAGCGTGGTCACGACCGTGGTGCGGACCAGTTCGGGGCTGAAGAGTTCGCGAATGCTCGGCCGCCGCAGCGTGCCGGCCCGCTTCTTTTCGGCCCACACCGGGCTCTCCGGCAGGAAGGGACGGATGAGGATCAGCGGCAGGGCGGGGATGACGCCGGAGACGAGCGTGTACCGCCAGGCATCGTGCCCCCCATGGATCGCCGGCAGCAGGTCGGCGAAGCGGGCCGCCAGCACGTTGGCCGCGCCCACGAGCAGGCCGCCCAGCGACGAGAAGGCCTGCGTCCAGCCGAGAACCCGCTCGCGCTGCTCGCGGTCGGGAAACAGTTCAGCCAGCCAGGCGACCGCCGCCACGAACTCCACGCACACGCCGATGAACACCAGGCAGCGAAAAAAGAGCAGTTGCGGCAGCGACGTGGCGAAGCCGGCCGCCAGCGCGGCGAGGGCGTAGAGCAGAATGCTGAAGGTCAGCACCCGGCGCCGGCCGAGGAGGTCGGTGAGGTAGCCGCCGATCAGGCCGAACACCCCCCCGGCGATCGCGGGCACGAAGAACAGCGTCCGCGCCCAGCCCACGTAGCTCTTCCCGCCCGGGCTCCACAGCGCGGCGGCGTCGGCCGGCGACATCCCCCCCTGCACGAGCGCGTCCACCAGCGGCCGGCTCAGGTCGCGAATCGCCGGCTTGATCACCAGCGGCAGCATCAGCAGTTCGTAGATGTCGAACGCGAACCCGATGGCCGCGATCGCGCACACCAGCCAGCCGGTGAACGAGAGTCTGCCCGCGGCGGTCATGCCCGACGACCCGTTGCCTGATGCACCTGCCATGCCTGCGGCTCCTCGAGGCTGCGCGGACGGCTCATGCCGCACGCGCCGCCGGACAGCCTACCGGCCTGAGGGCAGCGCGGGAACGCGCACCACCGGCCGGCGGCCCTCGCCGCGGACCCTACTGCGGCCCGATCGACGGCGGGCACTTGGCGAGGAAATCCCGCGGGCCGCGGGTCGTGTAGTACGGATAGGCCACCGCGCCGGTCGGCGGCCCGGCCGGGCCGAGCGCACCATGATCGGAGGCCGCCAGGGCCGCCTTCTCCTCGGGCGAAAGGTGATGCTTGGCGAGACCGCCGTAGCGGCCCGCGTGCGGCGTGCGGCAGGCGCCCCCCTCGCAGTCCCGGCAGCCGCCGGTGGGGCAGGTGCCATCCTCGCACTCACCGGGAGGACCACTGCCTTGCCGGCCGCCCACGTGCTGGGCATGGTGGGAATAGGGGCCGTCCGTGTTCAGGAGAAACAGGCGGTCGATGATCGAGCAACCGCTCGACGTGGCGATCAGGGTGGCCAGGGCGGCCAGACCGAGCATGCGCTGCAAGGTGGACATGGGCGAGATTCCCCGCTGGGCGGCCCCGAGCGGCCGGCGGCGAACCACCGCCACGCACGCTCCTCCGCGATCACCGCTGGTATCGGTCGTGACGCGGACGCCGATTGAGGAAACCCTGCGGTCGGCAAGCTGGGCAAGCCGGTGAGGCCGGGGTGCGGGCCCCACCGACTCCGCCGCCGGAATGAATGGTCCTCAACGCCGGGCGACCGCGGTCGCCCGGAGGTGCGACCGCCCCGCGAGGCGAGGGGCACCTTGGCTGCCCCTCCGCCGAGCAAGGTCCGCCCGGGCCATGGAGGGCCGGGCGGACCTAAGAACGGAACCGACCGACGATCAGCGCGATGTTCTGGCCGCCGAATCCGAAGCTGTTGGACAGCGCCCGTTCGCACCGCGCCTCGCGGGCTTTGTTCGGCACGTAGTCGAGGTCGCAGTTCGGGTCGGGCGTCTCGTAGTTGATCGTCGGCGGCAGGATGCCATCGCGGATCGCCATGAGGCAGACGATCAGTTCGGTCGCACCCGCGGCGGCGATGAGGTGGCCCATCATGCTCTTGGTGCTCGACACCGGGAGCTTGGAGGCCCGGTCGCCGAACACCTTCTTGATCGCCAGCGTCTCCACCTTGTCGTTGACGTCGGTGCTCGTGCCGTGGGCGTTGACGTAATCGATGTCGCCTGCGTCGAGGCCCGCGTCCGCCAGGGCCATGTTGATGCAGGCCGCCGCGCCGCGCCCCTCGGGATGGGTGTCGGTGATCCGGTAGGCGTCGGCCGTCGAGCCGTAGCCGAGCAGTTCGCCGTGGATCGTCGCTCCGCGCCGCCGGGCGTGCTCCAGTTCCTCGAGCACGACCATCGCCGCCCCCTCGCCGAGCACGAAGCCGTCCCGGTCGTTGTCGAACGGCCGGCTGGCCCGCGTCGGCTCGTCGTTGCGGGTGGAGAGCGCGGTGAGGAGGTTGAACCCCGTGACGCCGAAGGGATGGATCATGCTGTGCGTGCCCCCCGAGAGCATCACGTCGGCCTCGCCGCGCCGGACGATCTCGGCCGCCTCGCCGATCGCCTGGCTGGAGGCGGCGCAGGCCGTGAGGCAGTTGAGGTTCGGCCCCTGGGCGTCGAACATCCCGGCCAGGTGACCGGCCGGCATGTTCGGCTCCTGTTCGACCTCGGCGAGCGGATGGAGCGTTTCCAGCCCGAGTTTGGTGAACTTCGCCACGTCGAGGGTCTCCCCCTCGATCGCCGCCACCATCATGTTGGTGAACGCCTCGAAGTCCTGCTGCCCCTCGCCACTCCCCAGGTAGACGCCGAGCCTGGTCGGATCGGCAGGCAGCCCGTCCGGCAGGCCGGCGGCCCGCATCGCCTGCAGGGCGGCCCCGGCGGCGAATCGGGTGTGTCGGCCGCAGAACCGCCACAGTTTTTCGTCCTGCCCCTCGGCGGCGATGTCCCAATCACGGACCTCGGCCGAGATCTTCGTCGGGAACCGGGAGGCGTCGAAGACGGTCGTCAGCCCGACGCCCGACCGGCCGGCGACCAGATTCTTCCACAGCGACTCCACCGTCACACCCAGCGGCGTGATGCAGCCCATCCCCGTGATCACGACCCTGCGCCTGCCGCCCGCCATCGCTTGCCCTCTCCTCTTCGTGCCGTCTCCCGGCGCCGGCTCACCAGTCCGGCCGCGCCAGCGGCTGGCCCGCCGCGTCCCTGCCCACGTCGTAGATGTGCATCTGGTCGAGCCAGCGGAGCAGTTCGTGTGGTTCGAAGAGCTTCGGCACGCCCTCCCCCGGTTCGAGGTGGGCGAAGAACAGCTCCGCCTCCCCCTGCACCCGCTCCCCCACGGTGCTCCGCACCCGGGTCAGCGAACCGGTCGGCTTCAGGTCGAGCACCTCGGCCTGGAAGCGGATCGTGTCCCCCGGCACCGCGTCGAAGTGAAACTCCGCCGCCGCGACCTTGGCGAGCACGACCCGGCGATTGAATTCGATCGCGTCGGCGACGAGCAGGCCCGCCGTCTGGGCCATGCCCTCGACGACCAGCGAATTGGGCATCAGCGCCGCCCCGGGAAAATGATCGTGGAGGTGCTCCTCGGCCAACGACACGTTCTTCACGGCGGTGGCGGTGCGGCCCCTCACGAACTCCTCGAAACGATCGACCCAGAACCAGCGCATGCTTCGCTCGCGGCCCGAGGCCGCCCCCGCGTGGATGCAAGAAACGTGTCCGACGGCCCGCGGCGTCGCCGGCGATCGACGGGCCGCCGCGGTCAGGTGGCCAACTTGCTCTGCACGTAGCGGACCATGTCCTCGACCGTGAGCGTGTTGGCGAAGTTCTGCACGCCGGGATTCGACTCGAACTTCGCGAGGTCGGCGAACGGCATCCGCGCCTTGAGGGCTGCGATGCCGGCCGCGTTGACCTTGCCGTTCGTCACGAACTCGGTGCTGGAGAGGACGTCCTCCGGAAACAGTTCCCCGCGCGAGATCTTGATGCCGAACGCCTTCTCCAGCCGGAAGACGATGTCGAGGAAGTCGATCGACTCCGCACCGAGATCCCCGACCATGGTCGCGGCCGGGGCCACGTCCTCCTCGTCCACGCCGAGGGCGTCGACGAGGGCGGATTTCACCTTCTCAAAAATTTCATCGCGGGACGGCATCGACTGTGCACCCTTCGATCGAGGAAGAAACCGGAAGTCCAGACACCCATGGGGCGGGACGACACAGGTTGTAATCGCGACCGGGGCGGATTGGAACCCGAATTGGCGATTTTTCCGGGCCCATCCATGCGCATGCGGGAAAAACGGGCCGCAGCGGCTCCACGGCGACTGCCGCGGCGGAACCCGGCCCCGCTCAGCCCGCCTCGACCGGAACGGCCCTGGGGGCCGCGGGGCCGGACGCCATGACCGCCGCCGGTCGGCCGGCCGGATGGAGAATCGCCCACAGGCGGCGCATCTCCGCCCGCACCCGGGCGTCGAGCGCGGCGCCGTGGAGTTGCCTGTCGGCGAGGTTGTAGCGCTCCAGCACCAGCCTGGCCGTCAGGCTGGTGCGACCGCCGATCGAGCCGCTGGCCTTGATGCGGGTCGTGGTTGCGTCCTGATCGAGAACCTCCGCGCTGACAGTCAGCACCCGACCCGGCTCGGCGAAGTCGCCGTATTTCACGTTCCGCGCCGACCGGAGGACGACGATCGAGTGCGCGAAGTCCTCCCCCAGTCGGATCGTCCAGGCGGCGGCCTGTGTCATCGCCTCCAGCATCATCACCCCCGGCAGGACGGGAAAGCGGGGGAAGTGGTCGGCGAGATATTCCTCGGAGAGCGCGACGGTCTTGACCGCCGTGATGCTTCGGCCCGGGTCGATCGCCAGCACGCGGTCGATCAATGTGAAACGCATGAGAGATCCCTCCGTGAACGGGCGGCAGTATAGGGAACGGACGCCGGCCCACAACCGTCCGGCAGCCCGACGGCCCCGGCACAACACCGAACTGCCGCGCTGGCAGCCGTTGCGACCGGCACCACCCGGCAGGTTTGCCGCGGCTGCCCTGCGCACGGGGGCCGTTTCGGCCGTTTCGCGCGGGTTGACCCGGGTGGCCGCCCGTGCAGAACGGTTCGGCATGGTGTTTGCTTTTTCTCCCCGTCGGCCGGGACGTTTGTTTTTCGGTGGGCGACCGAGGGCCTGTTTCCCGCCGTCAACGTCCGCGAGACCGACGCCGCGTTCCTGATCGAGGCCGAACTGCCCGGACTCGATGCGGCCGACGTCGACATCTCCGCCTCGGGCGCGGAGGTCGTGCTCAAGGGCTGCCGCCCCGACGCCACCGCGGGGACGCGGACCGGCAACGGCGAGCAGCAGGTGACCTGGCATCGCCGCGAGCGCGGCACCGGCGTGTTCGAGCGCCGGCTCACGCTCCCGACGGCGATCGACGCCGGCGGCGTCGAGGCGGCGCTCGTCAACGGCGTGCTCACCGTCACCTGCCCGAAGGCCCCCGAGTGCCGGCCGCGGAAGATCGACGTCCGCGCCGGCTGACCGCGGCCGGGCGTCGATCCCCGCATCGCGTCGCGGCCCGTCGTCGCGCGTCTGAAAGTGTCGTTTCCACACCAACGACAAGGGCGTCCTCACGGTGGAGCTCACCAAGTCACCCGCCAGCGCCTCGCGGAAGGTGCCGGTGCTCGCCAGCTGACGGGCGGCGCAGCACGGCGGCGGATATGCTCTGGGCCGCGGGGCGCGAGTGCCCCGCGGCCCAGTCGTTTTCTCCCGGTCGTCGGCATGGCCGTCATCGTCGTTCCAGCGAACTCACGCGTCGCGCCTCCGCTCGCCGTCGACCTCGGCGGGATCCTGCCCGAGCGCCTGGCCGGCCTCGACGCCGCGGCGATCGCCCGCCTGCCGATCGAGGCCGACGGCCGGCGCTGCCTGCTTGGCGACCTGTTCGCCGTCAGCGGGGACGCCGCCGACGAACGCCTCGAGTTCCGCGGCGATTTTTCCCGCGTCCACCGGATCGGTGCGGAGATGGGAGCGGGGTGGATCGAAGTCGCCGGCGATGTCGGCCGACATGCGGGCGAACGGATGACCGGCGGTAGCCTCGCCATCGCAGGTCGGGCCGGCGACTGGCTGGCTGCGGAGATGGCGGGCGGAAGCGTGAACGTCGGCGGCGACGCCGGTGACAACGTGGCGGCGGCACTGCCGGGGAGCGACGTCGGCATGCGCGGGGGGATGGTGATCGTTGGCGGCAGCGTCGGCGGGCTCGCCGGAGCGCGGATGCGCCGCGGGATCCTCGCGGTTGCCGGCGGGTGCGGCCCGGCGACCGCCCTCGAAATGCGGGCGGGAAGCGTCGTGGCCGGCTCCGGCGTGGGCCCCGACTCGGCCCTCGGCATGCGGCGCGGCTCCCTGATCGTGCTCGGCGGTCCCTGCCCGATCCCCGCGGGATTCAAACCCGGGGCGACCTGGTCGTCCCCGTTCCTTTCCGTCCTCCTGCGCCGGCTCGCGGCCGCGGGATATGGGCCGGCGACCGCCATCCCGCCCGGCAGCGCCTGGCAGCACTGGCACGGGGACGCGCTCGCGGGCGGCCGGGGGGAGATTTTCCGTCATCCAGGAGCCGGCGACTGAATTCAGGCCGTTTTTCTGGAGGAGGCTTTCTTCCGGGCCGAGTTTGGGCTACTATTTCGTCCTTCCCGACCCCGCCCCCTACGCACCATTCCATGCCCACGATCAGCCAACTCGTCCGCAGCCGTCGGCGCCCGAAGCGGAAGTTTTCCAAGTCTCCGGTGCTCGACCGCTGCCCGCAGAAGCGCGGTGTCTGCCTGCAGGTCCGGACGATGACCCCGAAGAAGCCGAACTCGGCCCTGCGGAAGATCGCCCGCGTCCGGCTCTCGAACCAAAAGGAAGTTACGGTCTACATCCCGGGCGAGGGTCACAACCTCCAGGAGCACTCGATCGTGCTCATCCGTGGCGGCCGCGTTCGCGACCTTCCGGGTGTCCGGTATCACGTTATCCGCGGTGCTCTCGACACCCTCGGCGTGTCGGGCCGCAAGCAGTCGCGCAGCCTGTACGGCGCGAAGAAGGGTTGAGGCGTAGGAACGACGAACCATGGGAAACATCACTGCCAGCCGCGAACAGCTCCGTCCCGACCCGCGTTACGGGTCGCTTCTGGCGAGCAAGTTCATCAACTGCCTGATGGTCGACGGCAAGAAGAGCGTCGCCCAAAACGTCTTCTACGACGCGATGGACATCGTCGCCAAGAAGATCGGCGACGTGGAACCGATCGAGGTCTTCAACCGGGCCCTCGAGAACGTCAAGCCGGCCGTCGAAGTCCGCTCGAAGCGGGTCGGTGGTGCCGCCTACCAGGTGCCGATGCAGGTCAATCGCAACCGGCAGCAGTCGCTGGCGATCCGCTGGATCCTCCAGGCGGTGCGCGAGAAGAAGGGCCGTGGCACCCACGAGAAACTCGCCGAGGAGATCATCGCCGCCTACAAGCGCGAGGGTGCCGCGGTGACCAAGCGCGACAACGTGCATCGGATGGCCGACGCCAACAAGGCGTTCGCCCACTTCGCCTGGTGAGCACCGGTCGCGGCCCAGGTCGACCGCCGATCAGCGCGGCCGGCCGCGGGACCGATCCGGCAACGTGCACGGAGCAGCGCCCGTGGATGCCGATCTCGCGGTCGTTCTCGCCTCGCTGATTCATGGCCGGTCGGTCGCGGCCCTTGCCACGCTCCACGACGGCGGCCCGTTCGCCTCGATGATTCCCTATGCCACGCTCGTCACGGGCGGGCCGCCGCGACTGCGGTTCGTGACCCATGTCAGCGGGCTGTCCGCCCACACCCGCGACATGCGGGCAGACCCCCGGGTCTGCCTGCTCGTCATGGCGGCGGAGTCGGGGGCGGTGCCGCCGCAGGCCATGCCGCGCGTCTCCCTGCCCTGCACGGTCGAGTTCGTGCCGCCCGGGCATCCGGAGCATGACCTGCTCCGTGACACGTACCTGGCCCGGTTTCCACACGCGGCCGATTATTTCGCGCTCGGCGATTTCTCGCTCGTCGCGCTCGTGCCGCAGTCGGCCCGGCTGATCGCCGGCTTCGCCCGGGCGCTGACGGTGTCGGCCGCCGATTTGGCCGCCGCTCTCGGGGCCGCCTGAGCGTTCCGGCCGCGGCCGGAACGACGTGCCTCGGCCCGGAGGGTCAGCGCAGGTCGATCCGCAGCGGCAGCATGAACAGCGGCCGGCCCGAGCCGATCAGGGCCAGCGATTCGCCGTCGCGCACCAGGCCGGCGAGGCCCGGGATGGCGGCGATCCGCGCCGTGATCGCCTCGCGCAGCGCGGCCAGCGGGTCGGCGGCAACCGCCGCGACAGCCGGCAAGCCGCCGCCTTCCGTTGCCCCAAACAGATCGTCGAACAGGCCGCGCGGCTCGGGGAGCAGGATCCGGTCCAATGACTCGCCGGCCGGCACCCCGGCCAGCGTCCGGGCCTCTTCGACGGCGTCGTCGAGCGTGCCCAGTCGATCGACGAGCCCCGCCTCCTTCGCCATCCGACCGGTGAACACGCGGCCCTCGGCGAGCGTCTCCACCTTGGCGGCATCCAGTTTCCGGCCCGCCGCCACCTTGGAGGTGAACAACCGGTAGACGTCCTTCATCGTGCCGAGAAACACCTCCTTCTCGGCGGCGGTGAACCGCTCGCGGCCCGACAGCCAGCCGGCGTTGCGGCCCTTGCTGACGACGTCGGTGTGGACGCCGATCTTCTCCAGCCCCTTGCCGACCACCATCTTGCCCCCCACGACGCCGATCGAGCCGGTGAGCGTGCCGGGGGCGGCCACGATCCGGTCGGCGGCCACGGCGATGTAGTAGCCGCCGCTGGCGGCGATGTCGG
>Ga0208721_1000268_pt1 | contig 11861 bp, 11 predicted proteins | sample LakMenEpi17Aug10_FD_150705 | JGI IMG/M metagenome (GOLD analysis project Ga0208721, IMG submission 150705) | Freshwater microbial communities from Lake Mendota, WI - 17AUG2010 deep hole epilimnion (SPAdes) | ecosystem: Environmental > Aquatic > Freshwater > Lentic | place: Lake Mendota, Madison... | reverse complement strand
CGCGGCGCGGACGAGCCGCTGACGCGTCACCGGCAGCCGGCCGCCCGGAACCCGACGTGCAACCGGTCGATCAGGTCGCGGGCCGTCATCGAGACCGCGCCGAGGTCGGCCGCCGCCACGTCACCGGCGTGGCCATGCACCCACGCTCCGAGCCGCGCCGCAGGAAACGGGCCCAGCCCCTGGCCGAGGAGTGCCGCGATCACCCCGGCGAGCACGTCCCCCGTGCCCGCCGTCGCCATGCCGGGGTTGCCGGTCTCGTTCCTGCACTCCTCGTTCGGAGCGGCGATCAGCGTCCCCGCCCCCTTGAGCACGAGGACGGCGTCGATCGCGGCCGCCAACCGGCGGGCCTCCTGCTCCAGCCATGCTCGACCACCGGACGGAGAAGACGACGGATCATGGCCGAGCAGCCGGAGCATCTCGCCGGCGTGCGGCGTGAGGATTCGCGGGCCGGCATGCCGGGCCAGGTCCCGCGATTCGAGGCGGGCCAGCGCCCACAGGCCGTCGGCATCGACGACGACCGGCTGCGACAGGTCGCGCCATGCGGCATGCACGAGTTCGACCACGGCCGCCGTTCGGCCGATGCCGGGGCCCAGCACCAGCGCATCGGCACGAACCGCCTGCTCCCGGATCGGGTCGGCCGCCTGCACAGCGAATCCGCCGGTCGATGCCGGCAGCCCGCGGGTCATCACGCAGGGATCGAACGTCGCCGCGATGCCGACCACGCACTCCGGCACGAGCAGTTCGACGAGGCCTGCGCCGCTGCGCAGGGCGGCCATCGCCGCCAGCGCCGGCGCGCCGGCCATGCCGGCGGCGCCCCCCACGACGACGATCCGGCCGAAGTTCCGCTTGCTCGCCTCACGATCCCGCGGCGCGAGACGCGGCAGGTCGGTGGGGATCGCTATAGAAGTCACCGGAGAGCGGCTCGCTAGTGTGGAGAACCTGCCTGAACGATCGTATCCCGGCCGAGCGTTCTTCTCCAGACAACGTTCCCCCGCGAAACGGCGAGGACTCCGGCCGATCGGCGTGACGCCAGCCGGCCGGAGTCCATCGCTGCGACTATTTCGACAACATCAATCCCATCGCGGCGGCCGCCGCCGCGGCGCTGGCCAGAAAACTCCCCGCCACCCGGGGAAAATTGGCCACACCCGCTCCCCGGTTCCCGCGACCGGCGATCGCCGCTGCCGCCTCAAGTCCGGCCAGCGTCTCCTTCACCGTGCCGCGAGCCGCGGCGGAGGGGATGGCAGCCAGGCACGGCCTGACTTCCGCGATACGCAGCAGTTCGCGGAAATCCTCTCCTGCCATGTCCTCCAGATCGTTACCGACGATGCACACGTCGAACCACACCCGCCTCATGAGCGCCCGGGCAGCCTGACCGGACGATCGAAAGTGGATCTGCACTTCCCCCCGTCCAGCGGCGGCCGCCCAGTCCTGATACGCCTCGACACACGGATCGACTACGAGCACCTTCGGCACGTGTGTTTCCGTGCCCCGGCCGGAAGCCGGCAGATCGCGATACGCAACGGTGTTAATCATGAACCTTGCCCCTCAAAAGAAAAGAAACCGAACAGAAAAGAAGCTGGCCGCCGTGGAAGCGCAGGCCGGCAGGCAGTGAAACCTGTCCTTCTTTCTCCCTTCTCCCCGATCGACCAACCCACTGGAGAAGAACGCACGTCGCGTGCCAAACTTCTTCCTTTTTCGAGGCGCAGACGGATCCCCAGGCAAGCCGCGGAAAAATCGCCTGTTTGGCGACGATGCCCTACTGGTCGCAACCGGCATGCTGGGGCGATTCGCTCCAGCGCCGATTCGAATCTTCTCGCCTGGCGGGGCGAATCGCACCACTTCCGGACAGGCGGGACTTCCTGACCGTGGGCGGCGCGGTGCGAATCGCTCCGCGCGCGGCTCCCCGTTCCGAAACAACCGGCGCGATGCATGCGGCCAGACAAAAAAGGGTGGAACTCGCCATTCCCGGTCCGCCGGGCCTGCTTTGCCTTGACTGAAACCTCGTAAACGGACTACCTTCCCTGCGATCCGGCCGGCAGGCGGCCGCGCAGGCAGGAGAACCATCGACAGCCATGTGTGCCGCGCAAAACTCCGGTGACCTGTTCGACGTCAAGAAGGTTCGCCGGCTGATCGAGCTCATGAAGGAGCACGATCTGTCGGAACTCGACCTCAAGCAGGCCGACAACCGGGTCCGCATCCGACGCGGGGGAGAGGTCGTGGCGTATTCCGCCCCAGCCGCCCGCCCCGCGCCGGCCGACGCCGCCGGGCAGCCGGCCGCCAAGGGATCCGAGAGCGATGCCCGGCTGCTGGTGATCAAGAGCCCGATGGTGGGCACGTTCTACCGGGCCTCGGGTCCCGATGCCGCCGCGTTCGTCAAGGTCGGCGACCGCATCGGGCCGGAGAAAACCGTCTGCATCGTGGAAGCGATGAAGGTTTTCAACGAGATACCGGCGGGTGTTTCGGGGCAGGTGGTCGCGATCCTGGTCGAGAACGGGGCGCCGATCGAGTTTGGCCAGCCGCTCATCAAGGTCGACCCCGAGGCCTGATTCCCGCGCCATGTTCAAACGGATACTCATCGCCAACCGCGGGGAGATCGCCCTGCGGGTGATCCGGGCCTGCCGAGAACTGGGCGTGGAGACGGTCGCCATCTTCAGTGAGGCCGACCGCGGCGCCCCGTACCTGGAACTCGCCGACGAGGCGTTCTGCGTCGGCCCGGCCCGGGCGGCCGACAGTTACCTGCGGATCGACCGCGTGATCAGCGCCGCCGAGATCGGCAACGTCCAGGCGATCCATCCCGGCTACGGCTTCCTCTCGGAAAACTCCCACTTCGCCGAGGTCTGCCGCTCCTGCGACATCGAGTTCATCGGTCCCACCCCCGAGGCGATGGAACGAGTCGGCGACAAGAACTCGGCCCGGGCCCTGGCCCGCGAGGCAGGCGTGCCGACCGTGCCCGGCAGCGACGGCCTCCTCTCCAACGAGCGCGAGGCACTGGACATCGCCCGCACGATCGGCTTCCCGGTACTCCTCAAGGCGACGGCCGGGGGCGGCGGCAAGGGGATGCGGGTCGCGGCCAACGACCTCGCCCTGGCCAGCGCCTGGCAGCAGGCCTCGGCCGAGGCCCAGGCCGCGTTCGGCAACCCGGGAATCTACATCGAGAAATACATCGAGCGGCCGCGGCACGTGGAGATCCAGATTCTCGGCGACCGCCACGGCAACATCTTCCATCTCTGGGAGCGCGACTGCTCCACGCAGCGGCGGCACCAGAAGCTGATCGAGGAGAGTCCCTCGCCGCGGCTGCCGCAGGCCACGCGGCAGAAGATGGCCGAGGCGGCCGTCCGGCTGGCGAAGACTGCCGGCTACTACTCCGCCGGGACCGTCGAGTTCATCGTCGATCAGCAGGACAACTTCTACTTCATCGAGGTCAACGCCCGGATCCAGGTCGAGCATCCGGTCAGCGAGATGGTGACCGGCATCGACCTCCTCAAGGCCCAGATCCGCGTCGCGGCCGGCGAGAAACTCGACCTGCGGCAGGAGGAGATCGTCCCGCGCGGCCACGCCATCGAGTGCCGGATCAATGCCGAGGATCCGGCCCACAACTTCCGCCCCAATCCCGGCCGCATCGAGCGGATCTTCGCCCCGGGCGGCTTCGGTGTCCGCTGGGACTCCCACGCCACGACCGGCTACATGGTCCCTCCCCACTACGACTCTCTCGTCGGCAAACTGATCGTCCACCAGCCGACCCGCAAGGAGGCGATCGCCACCATGATCCGCGCCCTCAAGGAGTTGCGGGTGGAGGGGATCAAGACCACCGTCCCGCTGCACCTCGAGGTGCTCGCCAACACCGCCTTTCACGAAGCCCAGGTCGACACGACCTTCGTGGAACGGATGCTGGCGGGATGAGGCGACGGCACCCCGGTGGCTCACGCCGTACGAGCCGGGGGCCGGGCGGGGTCGCGGCAAGTGGGCGTATCCTCGCCTCGCAGCCGCGGCCCCGCTCGGCCCACGGCGGCTGGACAAGTAGGATCCTCGAACCCGTGAGTTCCATCGGATCGTAGAACTGTTTCCCAAGGCCAACAGGAGTCCCGCAGACCAATGCCCGAATCGCTCTCCCGCCCCCCGAAGGCCGCCCACCACTTCCGCCGCGTCGCCATCCTCTTCGCCGGCGGGCCGGCCCCCGGCGCCAACGCCGTGATCTCGACCGCCGCCACGTCGTTCATGCGCGAAGGGACGGAGGTCATCGGCATGAAGCACGGCTACTCGTCGCTGGCCGACTACTCGCCCGCCCGGCCGCTCGTCGATGGGCGCGACTACATCAAGATCACGCCCGAGTTCCTCAAGCGGACGCGGAGCGGGCAGGGCATCATGATCGGCACCGCCCGGACGAATCCCGGCAAGCACGTCTCCCAACCTAGCCACCTCTCCGATGCGGAGCGGTCCCAGCCGCTGCAGAACGTCTACGACGGGCTGCGCTCGCTCGGCGTCGAGGCCCTGATCTCGATCGGCGGCGACGACACGCTCAAGACCGCCAACAAGTTCAAGCTGTTCCAGGACCGGCTGCCGGCCAATGCCCCCAGGATTCCGGTCGTCCACCTCCCCAAGACGATCGACAACGACTACATGGGGATCGACTTCACGTTCGGCTACTTCACGGCGGTCGACACGCTCGGCGGCGAGATCCGCAACCTGCTCTACGACGCCGAGGCCAGCCGGGCCTACTTCCTCTGCGAGACGATGGGCCGCAGCGCCGGCTGGCTGTCGTACGGGGCGGCGATCGCGGGCGAGGCCAGCCTCGTGATCAGCGTCGAGGACATCCACGGGAAGTACCGGGGCGAGGAGACGGTCACCGATCCGGACGGCCGCACCCGCCTGAAGCCGGTGATGGCGATCGACGCGGTGGTGGGGCGGATCGTGAAGACGATGCGGGTCCGCGAGGAGCAGGAGGGAAAATCCTACGGCGTGATCGTCATGGCGGAGGGACTCGCCGAGTACCTGCCCGCCTCGGCCCTGGAGGGCATTCCCCGCGACGACCATGGTCATATCTCGATCTCCCACGTGCAGTTGGGGAAGATGTTCGCCAAGTTCGTCGCCGACGAGTTCAAGCGGCAGACGGGGCGGTCGCGGAAGGTGGTCGGCCTGCAGCTCGGCTACGAGGCCCGGTGCGCCAAACCGCACGCCTTCGACGTCATGCTCGGCAGCCAGCTGGGCGTCGGCGGCTACCGGGCGCTGGCCGAGCGGGGGCTCGACGGCGTGATGGTGAGCGTGTCGGGGCAGCTCGACCTGAACTACGTTCCCTTCGAGGAGCTCGTCGATCCCAACACGCTGGTCACGGTGGTCCGCTACGTGGAACGTGGCAGCGACTTCCATTCGCTCGCCCGGTTCCTAGAGACATACGTCAACGAGTAGCGAGCTGGGGCGCACAAGAAAAAGGTGCCTGCCACCTTTTTCCTTTGCCGACTGGGCACCCTCAGGCGCTCGTCAGCGTGCCCTTCGTGCTCGGGATGCCGGGCTGGCGGGGGTCGGGTTCGACGGCGACCCGCAGGGCGCGGGCGCCGGCCTTGAACACCGCCTCGGCGATGTGGTGGCCGTTGCGGCCGTGGTGAAGGATGGCGTGGAAGTTCATCCCCGCCGTCGCCGCCACGCTCTCCCAGAACACCTCCACGAGCTGGGCGTCGAAGGCGCCGATCACCGGCACGGGAAACTCGACCGCGAACACGACGGCCGTCCGGCCGCCGAGATCGACGGCCACCGTCGCCAGTGCCTCGTCCATCGGCACGATGGCGTGGCCGTAGCGACGAATGCCACGCCGTTCGCCGAGGCACTCCGCCAGTGCGCTGCCCAAGGCCCGGCCCACGTCCTCCACCGTGTGGTGGCCATCGACATGCAGGTCGCCCGTGCAGGCGACCGTGAGGTCGAAGAGGGCGTGGCCGGCGAGCAGCGTGAGCATGTGGTCGAAGAAGCCTAGGCCGGTGGCGATCTGGGACCGGCCGGTGCCGTCGAGATCGAGCGTGAGGCGAATGTCGGTCTCGGCTGTCTTGCGGGAGACGGTGGCGGCGCGGGGCATGGGTGTCACGGGGGGTGGCGGAAGGTCGGAGTGCGTCAGAGCGTCTTCATCACGGAGAGAAAGGCGTCGATCTCGGCGTCAGTGCCGACGCTGATGCGGAGGCCGTCGCCCCAGCCGGCGTAAGGCATGTAGCGAATCAGGATCCCGGCCGCCTTGAGGGCCTCGTAGACGGGCTTGTGCGGCCGCTCGGGGTGCGTGCACCACACGAAGTTCGCCTGGCTCTCGACGGCGTCGTAGCCGCGGGCCCGCAGGGCGTCCGTCAGCCGGCGGCGGGTGGCGACGATCTTCGCCCGGTTGTCCGCCAGCCAGGCCTGATCGTCGATCGCGGCGGTGGCCGCGGCGATCGCAAGCGTGTCGCAGTTGTACGAGTCCTTCATCTTGAGGAGGTGCTCGATGACCTGCGGCTGGGCGACGGCGAAGCCGAACCGCAGGCCGGCGAGGGCGTACGACTTGGAGAACGACCGGGAGACGATCACCCGCTCGTTGTCGCGGACGAGCCCGAGGCAGTTCACGTCCGCGAAGTCGCCGTAGGCCTCATCAACGACGAAGGCGCAGGGCAGCCGCTCGGCGAGGACCGCGACCCGCTCCGGCGGCAGGAGCGTGCCCGATGGGCTGTTGGGGTTGGCGAGGATCGCGAGCCGAAGGTCGTCCCGCGGGGCCGCGAACTCGTCGCCCAGCGACCAGTCGCGGCGGTAGTGGACCTCGTCGCAGACGGCTCCCTGCAGACCGGCCAGCGTGCGGTAGAGGATGTAGCTCGGGTACGGCATCCGCAGGCACTCACCCGCTCCCACGAACGTGCGGACGATGATCGTCAGCAGGTCGTCGCTGCCGTTGCCACAGATGATCCAGTCGGGATCGACGCCGAGGACCTCGGCGGCACGGAGGCGAAACACCGTGGCCAGCGGATCGGGATAGCGGGCAAGATTCCGTCCCGCGGCCGCGGCGGCGATCGCCCGGGCCACGGCCGGCGAGGGGGGATAGGGATTCTCGTTGGTGTTGAGCTTGATCCACTTCCCGCCCTGCGGCTGCTCACCGGGGACATAGCCCTGCATGGCCGCGATGTCGGCGCGGACGAAGCGGTCGAACGGGTTCGGTGTGGAGGTGGGAGCCATGGCCTCCGAGTTTACCTCACACCGCTGCGGCGAGCCGCCCAGCCGGCAGAGGCGGCGCATTCGGCACGACCGGACCTGCTTCAGGAGAGCCGGGTCTCGACGCTGCGCCGGTGGGCCGTCAGCCCCTCGGTGTCGGCGAGCGTGCGAATGTCGTCCGCGATGGCAGCGAGGTCCGCCCGGGCGAGTTTGATCACGCTGCCACCGCGCAGGAACTCGTTGGCCGACAGGCCGGCAGCGAACCGGGCCGTGCCCCCCGTGGGGAGCACGTGCGACGGACCGGCGGCGTAGTCGCCAGCCGCCACCGGGCTGAACGGTCCCAGGAAGGCGGCGCCGGCGTGCCGGATCGAAGCCAGCGTCGCCTCCGGGTCGCGAGTGTCGATGGAAAGATGCTCCGGGGCCAGTTCGTCGGCGACGGCCGCCGCCTCGGCATCGCTCCGCGCGATCACGATGCCGCCGAAGCGGGCAAGGCTGTCGCGGGTCAGGTCGCTCCGCTCCAGCACCGCGATCCGCTTCGCGACCGCGGCGACGACGGCAGCGGCGAGGTCCCGGCTCGCGGTCACGAGGATCGCCGAGCCGGGCGAGTGCTCCGCCTGGGCGAGCATGTCGGCCGCGATGTACTCGGCGTGCCCCGCGTCGTCGGCCACGATCACGATCTCGCTTGGCCCGGCGATCGAGTCGATGGAGACATCACCGAAGACGTGCTCCTTCGCCAATGCCACGAACAGGTTGCCCGGGCCGACGATCTTGTCCACCCGGCGCAGGCCGGCGACGCCGTAGGCGAGAGCCGCCACGGCCTGCGCACCGCCCGCGCGGACCACCGTGCTGACGCCGAGCTCGTGGCAGGTGGCGAGCACGTGCCGGTTCTCGGCACCGAACCTCGTCGGCGGGGCCACGACGACGATCTCCCGGACGCCGGCGACCCGGGCTGGGACGACCGTCATCAGGAGCGTGGACGGGTAGGCTGCCGCACCGCCGGGCACGCAGACGCCGATCCGGTCGAGGGGCAGGTAGCGTTGCCGGAGGACGCCGCCGCCGGCGAGCGGGACCTCGACGTCGCGGGCGAGCAGGGCCCGCTGAAACCGCTCCACGTTGGCGGCGATCCGGCGCACCGCGGCGAGGAACTCCGGCTCCACGTCACGATGCGCCGCCGCCAGCGTCTCGGCCGTGACGACCAGCGTGTCGGGTGAGACCTCGACGCCGTCGATACGACGCGTGTATTCGAGCAGTGCGTCGAGCCCACGGTCGCGCACGTCGGCACAAATCCGCTCCACGACCTGCCGGGGAGTGAGCGGGGCACCGAAGACGTCGATCGTCCGCTGCCGGCTGGCCGGGCTGACCATGTCCCCCTGCGACACGAGCCGGCTGCGGAGCGCGTCGAGCCGACTCCGGCCATCGGGGGCCGCCAGATCGATGCGTTCACACAGGGGTTGGTCGCCGGGCATGATGCCCAAGGATACCCCGTTTCGCCCGGCTGACGAGCCGCGGCCGGCGGCGGCCGCCGGACGTCGTCAGCGGGTCACCGCCACCGCCTCTCCGGGAGCCTGCCAACGGCGGGCCCACATGTCGGCGAGCCGGGTCACGGCGGGGGCGTCTGGCCCCGCGGCCACGGCGATCTCGCGCAGGATGGCGGCACCGCGTGCGGCCAGCGGCGTGGGCGTGCCGGCCGGCCGATCGCCAAACACCTCATCGATCGGCGCCGCGTCAGCGCGGGCGGCCGGTGACGCAGCCAGCCGGCCATCGACGGCCACCGCCCGCGAGAGCGCCTCGTCGGCGAGCCCCTGCCGGCCCAGGCCGACGAGCGCCAGCGCATGCCGCACATGAATGTCGGGCTGATCCTGCGCGATGAGTGCCGCGCGGCGGTAGGCATCGGCCGCCATGGCGATCCGCGTCGGATCCGGGGCGGCATCGCGGAGGTGGCGATCACCGATCTCCACGAGCCGGGCCGCCCGCAGACGGGCCGCGGTGCTGCTGGCCCGCAGCGCCAGCGGCCGGCCCAGCGGCCGCGGGGCCGCCGCGATCACCGGCCGCGCCGCCTCCCGGGGAGCCTGAACCAGCGTCGGAGCACCGCTTGGCCGTGCCACGGGGGCGGCGGCCGAGAGGCCGAGAAAGGGCATCACGCCCGCGGGGCCGAACTGCGGGCCGACGTTGGCCGGCAACGGAACCGCGTACGGTGTCCAGAACGCACCGCCGGGACCGGCCTGCCAGCCGGGCAGCCAGTTCGTCGGATAGCCCCAGCCCCATCCACACCCCCAGGCCGGCGTCGGTACGACCGCTCCGGAAAAGAACGTTGCCCCGCCTCCCACCGGCACCGACAGGAACACCGAGTCCACCGCGCGCCACGTGGTCGTCCCGCACCAGCCACCGCGCCAGCCACCGGGCCAGCAGGGGCCGCCCCACCTCGGTCCGCACCATGCAGCGGAGACCGGACGCACCCCGCAGCCCCAACCGCCGCCCCAGCCCCAACGGACCGACGTGGTGGAATACCCGACGGCGCCGCAACTCCAGGCCGGTGCGAGGACGGGGCCACGACACCAGAACCGGCCTGCCTGGGCAGAAGGCGAAGCGAACAACGCCCCACAAGCGACGACCACACCGACGATGGGCCGCAGACGACGCATGGCGAACGACCTCCTCCTGTCTGGTTGAACGCGCGACGAAACCCAGTTTACAAGTTTCGGATCACCACGACCAGGTTTCGGTTCCCCGGTGGCAAGCGAGCTTTTTGGCTTTTGCCATCCTGTCCGGTATGGTGCGTCCGCAGCCGCCACTCCCCAGCGCAGGTTCCGCCCCCCGATGCCCCCCGTCGCCTCCGGCACACGCCGCGGAGTCCGCCTCGGGCTGTCGCCCGAACAGGCTGCCAGCCTCGCCGGACTGAAGACGCCGGACCGGATCCAGGATTTCGTCAACGCCCTCGCCTGGAACCACGAGACCGACGGGCCGACGGCCGATTCCGTCGTGACCACGCTGACCCGCGGCACGGCGCACTGCATCGAAGGGGCGCTGGTCGCGGCCTGCGCCTTCTGGCTCGCGGGACAACCGCCGCTGCTGCTCGATCTTGGCGCCGCCCGTGGCGACGTGGACCACGTGATCGCTCTGTTCAGGCGGCAGGGACTCTGGGGGGCCATTTCCAAGAGCAACAGCCCCTTCCTCCGATACCGGGAGCCGATCCATCGCTCGCTGCGCGAACTGGCGATCTCGTACTTCCCGCAATACGTCAAGGCCCGACGCAAGACGCTGCGCAGCTATTCCGTTCCGATCGACCTGCGCCGCCACGCGCCGACGCTGTGGGTCACGCGCCGGGGGTTCTGCCGGGAAATCGTCGATACCCTCACCGGCGCCAGGCACTTCGAACTCGTCCCCGCCACCGCCGAACTCAGGCCCATCGACCCGATCGAGGCCCGAGCCAACACCTTGCGCGAATACCCCAGTCCTCCCGGATGATTCCACGACAATCCACTCTTGAGAGGGGTTTTTGGTCTGGTGCCGGTTGAGCGCGTCGGGTATTTCCTCGTCCATGCCCACTTCCGGACGCACCATGAGAACACCTGTCACTGGCCGGCCGGCCGGCAGCCGGCGACTTCGCCTGGCCGCCACGCTGCTGTGCCTCGGCAGCGGGCTGGCATTCACACCGACGCCCTGCACCTCTGCAGCCGAGTGCCGCGGACCCGACTGCAAGGGGCATCAGTGCGCCGGCAAGGGCTGCGGCGGCAAGGCATGCTGCCCGCACTGCCCCGTCCGCCCCGCCGAGTTCGGCTTCTACAGCACCCGCTGGCGACGCTGGCCATCCACTCCACAACCGGTCCCGGGACAGTCGGTGGCGCCACTGCCAGCCGTGCCCCCCGCGTCGGTGGTTCCCCGGGTCGACGAGGAGTCATCGCGGGGCAACACCGACGTTCCGGAGTCGACGCGCCTGCCTGATCCGCGCACAGTTCCCCTGCCCACCGCACCCGATGGCGCTGCTCCCGACCGTTCGGGGGCCGGTCCCACGAGCGATCAGCGGCGGGCGGCGATCATCGCCGAGGCGACGGCAGCCCGCTCCACTCCGGCCGACCAGCAGGAGGCATTCGCCCGCCGGCTCGTGGCTGCGGTGGTCGCCGAGGACGATCCCGCCATCCGCAGCCTGATCGTCGAGACGGCTGGCGGCCTGCAGGCGCCCTCTGCAGTCGCCATCTGCAGGGGAGCCGTCGCCGACCCGGACGCGCGGGTGCGCATGGCGGCCTGCAACGCCTGGATTCGCCGGGGAGGCGACGATGCGCTGCACGTGCTCTGCGAGCGGTATCGTGAGGATGGCGACCTCGGCGTGAGGCTTCGCGCCCTGCGGGCGCTGGGCGAACTCAAGAACACGGAGGCGATCCCGGTCGTGGTCACCGCGCTCGATGATCCCGACCCGGCCGTCCAGGCAAGGGCCGTGCAGGTGCTCAGACAACTGACTGGTCGCAACCTCGGCAACGACCCCGAGGCCTGGCGAAAGTGGGCCGCGAACCCCGAGGGTAAATCCTCGTGGAACATCGCCGAGGCTTTCCGCAGCCTGTTCTGATTTGAGCGTGGGGAACGCATCCTGCGTTCCCCACTTGAGCAGGTCATGCCGACTGGCATGACCTGCGCGCAGACTTTCGCGCCGGTGACGCCGACACGGCGTCGTCACCGGCTTACGGTCGCCGGGCATTGCCCGGCTCCCACGCCGGGCT
>Ga0208721_1000267_pt1 | contig 11892 bp, 9 predicted proteins | sample LakMenEpi17Aug10_FD_150705 | JGI IMG/M metagenome (GOLD analysis project Ga0208721, IMG submission 150705) | Freshwater microbial communities from Lake Mendota, WI - 17AUG2010 deep hole epilimnion (SPAdes) | ecosystem: Environmental > Aquatic > Freshwater > Lentic | place: Lake Mendota, Madison... | reverse complement strand
ATACCATCCGCTCGGGAGACGGTTGGCTCGTTCGCGCATCAGTTCACGAAGTTGGCGACGCACGCGATTCCGCACGACCGCCGTACCAATTCTCTTTGGGGTGGAAAATGCGACTCGCACCCCTCCTGCAGCATCATCCAACGTCAGACGCACACTGAGTCCCTGGTCTCGAGTAGCCCGGGAGCCCGTAAAACGGGCGAATCCGACGCGTCGAGGAATACGACCGATCACGCCGACAGACGGGCGCGACCCTTGGAGCGGCGTGACTTCAACACGGCGCGACCAGCTCTGGTCTTCATCCGCTTACGAAATCCGTGTTTCTTCGCACGACGACGCTTGCTCGGTTGGAATGTACGTTTCACGCCTCTCTCCTGACGTCACTTTCAAGGCGATTGGAAGCAACAGCATTCAGGCTAGGGGAGTAGTTGAAGGCTCACAACGCGACTCGGCAGGTACGAAACACCCACGATGTCATTTGTCATTTTGCCCCCTGTGGAAAACGTGCTACGTTCCCTCTCCCCGCGCCACGGGTTATCTGCGGCACACAGCAATCGAGAGTTACACCAATGGGATTCTCCACACCATGTGGGCTTCCCTGTGGACAAAGAAAGAGCACGCTATGAACAACGACGTCACCGACACCATCGACCAATCCAATGCGCTCTGGGAGCGCGCGGCTGCCGTATTGCGCCAACAAGTGTCAGAGGCTGTGTGGTTCTCCACGTTCAGTGACATCGTGGTGGAACGTGGACCCGTTGCCAAGGTGGGTGGCACCATGAGTCTCAAATTGCATGTGCCCAATGCCTTTGTGCGTGACCGCGTGCTCACGCGCTACATGTCACTTGTGCGAGATGCCCTCAATGAGGCTGGGGGAGGAGCGCACGACCTGAGCGTGGATGTCCGCACAATTCCGGCAGATCCAGCTCCGGCACCATCGCCAACACACAGTGCACACGTGACTACCCCTGTTGCGAATACTCCAGCGGTGAACTCACGCACTGGTCGAGGAGCTGCAATCGGTTTGAACCCTCGGTACACCTTCGACACCTTCGTCAAAGGAGCATCCAATCAATTTGCACTTGCCGCGGCACAACGTGTGGCGGAAACTCCTGGTCGGTCCTACAACCCACTGTTCATTTATGGATCGGCGGGGCTTGGAAAGACACATTTGCTGCATGCCATCGGCTCCTATGTGCACGAGCATTACCCGAATTACGAAGTGCGCTACGTGTCGACCGAGACGTTCCTCAACGAATATGTCGATGGCATCCGCAACAACACCATCAGTGCCTTCAAACGTCGTTATCGCGAGGTTGATGTCTTGCTGATCGACGACATCCAATTCATGGAAGGGAAGGAGGGGCTGCAAGAGGAGTTCTTCCACACCTTCAATTCCTTGCACGGATCCAGCAAACAAATCGTCATCTCCAGTGATCGTGTCCCTGATGCAATCCCCACACTTGAAGATCGTTTGCGTGGACGATTCCGTTGGGGTCTCATCACCGATATTCAGCCTCCCGATGTAGAGACTCGCCTGGCCATCTTGCGCAACAAGGCTGAACGTGAACATCTGGACGCCGCGCCGGAAGTCCTCGAGTTCATTGCTTCCAGCGTCACGACCAACATTCGCGAGCTTGAAGGAGCCCTTGTACGAGTGGCTGCCTATGCCTCACTGAACAAAACCCATATCGATGTGAGTTTGGCTCGTGAATTGCTCGTCGACCTGGTGTCGCGACGTCCAGGCAAGCAGCGCAGTGACGAACAGCTCTTGAGTGAAATCTGCGATTATCTCGGAGTAAGCGTCGAAGCCATCCGTGGCCGCAGTCGACAACGACCAATCGTCACCGCTCGCCAAACCGCAATGTACGTCGTGCGTGAACTTACCGACTTGTCCTACCCGGCAATTGCCCGTCTGTTCGGGGGTCGCGACCACACCACGGTGATCCACGCCGTGGAAAAAACTCAACGTGTCATGAAGGATCGGCAACTGGTGTTCGACCAGGTCAACGAGTTGCTCCGGATGTTGAAGATCTCATGAACACCACCACATCTGTGCATGCTCGGTGGACGACCTGTGAACCACTTGTTGATAAGGCAAGGGTTATTCAGAGGACCCGAAACACATCGGTGCAAGGTGTGCGCAGCGAAAGAGTGCCTGTGGGTGCTCCACACCTTGTCTACGCTGGGAAACATCACCTTCATCCACAATCCACAGCACTTATTACTGTTATTACTCTTCGTACATTCGCCCGTTGTAACCATCAGCGCAACACAGTGAGGACCCAACCGTGAAATTTCGAGTGGAACGTGAAGAATTCAATGAAGCATTGGGGGACGTAAGTCGCATTGCCACCGCCCGCAGCACCGCCATGCCGGCCCTTGCCGGAGTGGAGTTGGCGGTGTCGGGAGAAGCGCTCACGTTGTCGGCCACCGACAAAGAAATCTCCATCCAGGCAAAATTGGCAATTGGTGGACAGAATGACGGCATAGCGGTGCCGAGTGCACGCGTGCTCACCGATTTGGTGCGTGGATTACCTGACGGAAAGATTCAAGTAGCACTGGAAGGCGAGTCGCTGGTCGTGGAGGCGGCTCGTAACCGTTCATCAGTGCATTGTTACTCCGCAGCCGACTTTCCCAAGATCATTCATGCCAGCGCGGCCGAGGGCACGGTGTCGGCGGAAGTATTCGGCGAAGCGTTGCGGCAGGTGGTGCGCGCCGCCAGCGCAGATTTGAGTCGCCTTGCTCTCACGGGGGTGCTCATTTCCAACCAAGCCGAAGGTCTCACCTTTGTTGCCACAGATAGCTACCGTCTCGCAGTGCGTCAAGTTGCGGGTACTGCACTTGCCGGCGAGAGCACCGTCATCATTCCTGCGCGGGCACTCGGAGAGTTGTCGCGCTTGATCAAGGATGCCAAGACGATCACCTATCGTCTGGCGTCAGATCGAGCCACGTTCACCGTTGGCAACACCACGTTGTCAACATCGTTGTTGGCCGTGCAATTCCCCAACTACAAGCAACTCATCCAGCCCTCGTACCCGAACAAGCTCAGTGTCAATCGTGAAGCATTGCTCGACGCAGTACGACGCTCCAAAGTGTTCGCTCGTGACACCATTCCGGTGCGTCTCACACAAACCGCCGGTTCGCTCAAGTTGTCGGTGCACACCAATGACACCGGCGAAACAATCGAGGAACTCGACGCCGAGTACAAGGGCCCGGACATCACCATCGGTTTCAACCCCGACTATCTCTTGCAGGGTGTTGAGGCGTGCAACGGTGAAACCATCACCATCGAGTCGAGTGACCCGATCAAGCCGGCGGTCCTGCGTGGGTCCACCAACGACGGGTATCTCTACTTGGTGATGCCACAACGACTCACGTCGTGATCGTTCGCTCGCTGCAGCTCACCGACTTTCGCAACTACTCCGCACTCCAACTCGCCCTCGGGGCTGGAGTGCACGCACTTACCGGCGACAATGCGCAAGGGAAAACAAATCTCGTCGAAGCATTGGTGGTGCTTTCCACCATGAAGTCATTTCGGGGGGTTACCAACGATGCAGTAGTGCGCAAAGGTACAACGAGTGCATTTTTGCGTGCCGACATCGCACATGATGATGACCGCGAATTTCTCGTGGAGATCGAGTTGAAAACAGCAGGTCGATCAGTCGCACAAGTGAATCGCAAGCGCATCACCAGAACCCGCGACCTTCTGACGGTATTGCGTACCACGGTGTTTACACCTGACGACCGTGATCTTGTACACGGATCCGCCGCTCAGCGACGCTCGTTGTTGGACGAAGCCATGGTCTCACTCGATCCAGCACGCCATGATGCGATCAACGAACTTGAGCGCGTGCTACGTCAACGAAACGCACTCTTGAAGGAATCCGGGTATCGCCCAAACCCATCCACCCTTGCCGCACTTGATGCCTGGGATGCGAAACTTGCTGCTGTCGGTGACGAGGTTGGACACGCCCGAGCCGAACTCGTCGAAAAGATGCTGCCGTATGCGCAGTCGTCATATTTTGCACTTGTGGGAGATGAATGCTCGCTGACACTCACCTACGATGCCCCGTGGCGCGAAATCGGTCTCGCTGCTGCACTGCAGTCGTCACGTGAAGATGATTTACGGCGTGGCACCACCACCGTTGGTCCACATCGCGATGATGTGGTGGTATCACTCAACGACTTTGCTTCACGAACACAAGGTTCACACGGAGAACAACATTCATTGGGCCTCGCCCTGCGAATGGCAGTACACCATGTGGTGACGCAGCGTTGGGGGACCCCACCACTGCTGGTGTTGGACGACGTGTTGTCCGCTCTCGACACCAAGCGCGCAAGCGCGGTCTTCGAGCGGCTCCTTGCCGCATTGCCGTATCAACAGGTGTTGGTGACCAGCGCCCACCCATTGCCGCCTTCATCACGCATTACCCATTGGCTAGAAGTAACTGCCGGAACCATTTCCCCGTGCACACAGGACGAACGATGAGCACCAATCACCCCGACACACCACCCGTCACGTTGCAAAGTCAACTCAATCGATTACTCGCATCATTGGGGTCCGATGATGCCGCCAGTGTTCATGGAGTGTTTGGGGCGTGGAGCACACTCGTTGGCGACGCCGTGGCCGCTCACGTACAACCAGTGAAACTCGAAGGATCAGCCCTCTTGGTGGAGGTCGATGACCCGCATTGGGCCACCGAAATGAAGTTCCTCGAAGCATCGTTGTGCAAGAAATTGTCGCAACTCACCACGACTCCAGTCACATCACTCGAGGTGCGCGTAAAACGCCGATAAATCGGGTGTTTTTCGCACATCAGTTCCCCGTTTCACACTGCGCAAAAAGGTAGAATCATGAGGCTGTTTATGAACCATTTGCATCGCTCGTGCCACCCCCACCAGGGAGGCAGCGCATGGCAGTAAACACCCCAAGTGACGCCACCGAAGGCACCACCCGCAAGGCCTCAGGCACCTACGGCGCAAAGGACATCCAAGTGCTCGAGGGTCTGGATCCCGTTCGCCGCCGACCCGGTATGTACATCGGCTCAACTGGTTTGGCCGGACTTCACCACCTCATTTGGGAAGTGGTTGACAACTCCGTTGACGAAGCAATGGCGGGATTCTGCGACAAAATCACCGTGACCTTGCACCCCGATGGCTCATGTGAGGTGGTCGACAACGGTCGCGGCATTCCCGTGGATCCATATCCTTCCGGTCCACACAAAGGCAAGAGTGCACTCGAAGTGGTACTCACCGTCTTGCACGCAGGTGGAAAGTTCGGTGGTGACGGCTACAAGGTGTCCGGCGGTTTGCACGGCGTCGGTGTGAGCGTGGTCAACGCATTATCACTGCGTGTCGTTGCCGAAGTGCATCGTGGTGGCACGCACTTTCGTCAGGAATTCATCGATGGCGGCAAACCGAAAGGCAAGCTACAAAAAGTCGGAGCCTCATCCAGTAAAAATGCCAGTGGCACCTCCATTCGTTTCTGGCCAGACCCGGAAATTTTCCAGGCAGAAGGCACGGAATTCGTTGCACGTACCGTCACCGAGCGACTGCAGACCATTGCGTTTCTGAACAAGAGCCTGGAAGTGGTGTTCGTCGATGACCGCGGCGACAAGAAGCAGAAAGTCACCTTCCAATACAAGGGTGGCATCGTCGACTTCGTGAAGCATCTCAATCAATCTCGGGAAGCTCTTTTCACGAAAGTGGCGCACTACGAGGCTGCCGAAGACGAACAGACCCTCGACATTGCATTGCAGTGGAACACCGGGTATTACGAAGGCATTTATGGCTATGCCAACGGCATTTCCACGGTGGAAGGTGGCATGCACGTGGAAGGTTTCAAAACCGCACTCACGTCGGTGGTCAACAAATACGCGCGAGCCTCGGGCGGGTTGAAAGAGAAGGATGAGAATCTGCTCGGCGAAGACATTCGCGAGGGTGTCACTGCGGTGGTGTCGGTGAAGTTGCGTGAGCCGCAGTTCGAAGGACAAACCAAGGCAAAACTCGGCAACGTATCAATGCGATCGTTCGTGCAGAAGGAAACCAACACAAAGCTGGAGGAGTGGTTCCAAGAAAATCCCACCGAAGCGAACAGGGTGGTGAAAAAGGCAGTGGCGGCAGCACAAGCTCGCATCGCAGCAAAGAACGCTCGCAACGCCATTCGTCGCAAGACCGCCCTTTCCGGTGCAGGTATGCCCGACAAGCTGAAGGATTGCGGTAGCGGCGATCCAGCCGAAAGCGAACTGTTCATCGTGGAGGGCGATTCCGCCGGAGGTACCGCAGTGGATGCACGCGATCCACGGACCCAAGCAATTCTTCCGATTCGCGGAAAAATCCTGAACGTCGAACGTGCCCGCCTCGACAAGATGTTGAAGAACAACGAAGTACAGGCACTCATCACCGCCATTGGCGGTGGTGTCGGCAACGACGAATTCAACATCGAAAAGGCGCGCTACCACAAAGTGATCATCTTGGCTGACGCCGATGTGGACGGTAGCCACATTCGCACGCTGCTCCTCACCTTCTTCTACCGACAGATGCGCCCAATGGTCGAGAGTGGTTACATCTACATTGCCCAACCGCCGCTGTTCTCCACCGAGGTCGGGAAAGAGAAGGTGTACTTGAAGGACGATGCCGCCAAGGCCGCATTCCTCAAGGAGCACCCAAACCACAAGAAGGAGTTCCAGCGCTTGAAGGGCCTCGGCGAAATGGATTGGCAAGAACTCAAAGGCACCACGATGGATGCAACAACACGGACCCTGTTGCAGATCAACGTTGAAGAAGCCGCCGAAGCCGAGAACATGATGAGCACACTCATGGGTGACGACGTCGAAGTACGAAAAGAATTCATCACCTCAAACGCGCGTGATGTGCGCAACCTGGACTTCTAGGAAGACGCCATGGCCAAGAAGAAACCCACGAACACACCCAAGAGTGGCGCCCGCAAAGGTGGAGCCGGTGACGGCAACGGTTCGTCCACTCTGCCGTTGTCCAGCGGCGACTCCGTACAGCCGGTGCAGCTCAAGGAAGAGATGGAACGCTCATTTCTTGACTATGCGATTTCGACCATCATGTCTCGCGCGTTGCCGGACGTCCGCGATGGACTCAAACCGGTGCATCGCCGCATCATTTGGGACATGGATCAACAGGGCTTCCGTCCCGACCGTCCGTACGTCAAATGTGCACGCGTTACTGGTGACACGATGGCGCGATATCACCCACACGGTGACGGCGCCATCTACGACGCGTTGGTGCGCATGGCACAACCGTTCTCATTGCGCCACCCGCTGATTGATTTCCACGGCAACTACGGCTCCCCAGACTTTGGGCCGGCGGCCAGCCGTTACACCGAGGCCCGTTTGCATCCGTTGGCCATGCAACTCCTGGCCGACATCGAAGAAAACACCGTTGATTTGATGCCCAACTATGACGGCACCACCGAGGAACCACGTGTGTTGCCGGCCCGGTTCCCCAACCTGTTGGTCAATGGTTCCCAGGGCATTGCCGTGGGTATGGCCACCAGTATTCCTCCACACAACCTGGGCGAAATCGTCGATGCCACATTGCACCTCATCGATAACCCCGATGCGACGGTGAAGGATCTGATGAAGTTCGTGAAGGGCCCAGATTTTCCGACAGGTGGACTCATTCTTGGTCGCGAAGGTATCGCCGAGGCGTACAAGACCGGCCGCGGCAGCATCAAGATGCGCGCCAAGGTGGCAATCGAAGAAGGCAAGCGTGGTCAGATGCAGATTGTCGTCACCGAGTTGCCGTATCAGGCAAGCTGTTCGGCAATTGCGGCTCGAATCCAGGAACTGGTGGACAACGACGGCCTTGACGGCATCGCCGATGTGAACGACAACTCCGCGGGCGGAACCACGAACCTGATCATCACCCTGAAACGCGATGCAAACGCCAATGTGGTGATGAACAACCTGTTCAAGAACACACAGCTCCAAAGCCAGTTCCCTGTGAACATGGTTGCGTTGGTTGATGGGGTGCCACGCACCCTCAATTTGAGGGATGCCCTAGAGGGATACGTTCGCCATCAAATCGAGGTCATCACCCGGCGAAGTCAGTTCCGTCTGGACAAGGCGAAGGAACGCAACCACATCCTCGAAGGCCGTCTCAAGGCGCTCAATGTCATCGACGACATCATCAAGGTGATTCGCGCCAGCGAAGACGCCAATTCCGCCAAGGCTGCACTCATGGAGAAGAAGTTTGGTTTCACCGAACGCCAAGCCATCGACATCCTCGACATGCAGCTGCGTCAGCTCACCAAGTTGTCCCGCATCGATCTGGAAACCGAACAGAAAGAGATTCGAGCAAAGATCAAGGAACTCACGGCCATCTTGGATGATGACAAGGTGCTACGTGGTGTCATCTCTGCCGAGTTGACGAAGGTACGCGATACCTTCGCCAACCCGCGCGTATGTCAGATTGCTGCCGACGTCGGCGAAATGGGCGTGGAAGATCTCGTTGAAGACAAAGAGCTCGTCATTGTGATGACACAAGAGCAGTACATCAAAGCGGTGTCTGCTGATTCGTTCCGCACTCAGGGTCGAGGCGGTCGAGGTGTCAGCGGTGCGCGGATGAAGAGCGACGACATCGTCAGAAACGTCATTTTCACCACTGCACATGCGTACCTGTTGTTCTTCTCCAACCGTGGACGCGTGTATCGACTGCGTGCACTGGAAGTTCCTGAACGTGAACGCACCGCCAAAGGCATCCCGATCGTCAATTTGCTGCCGCTTCAGCAGGGTGAAACGATCCAAGCCATCATCGACACCCGTGAATTCCCCGGTGAACGCAACCTGTTCTTTGCGACCAAACAAGGACAAGTGAAGAAGACAAAGTTTGACGAGTACGACTCCAGTCGTCGCGATGGATTGATTGCGCTCAAGTTGCGTCCGAAGGACGAGTTGGTGCGTGTCATCGAAACCAATGGCACCAACGACGTGTTCATGGTGACCCGCGGTGGTCAAACCATTCGATTCAGCGAAAAGCAAGTGCGCCCCATGGGCCGCACGGCTGCCGGTGTGCGCGGAATGAAGATGCGAGGCTCCGACGAAGTGGTTGCACTTGATGTGGCCAGTGACGACTCATCCATCTTGATGATTACCGAGTCGGGATACGGCAAGCGAACACAGATCTCACACTTTGCTCGCAAGGGCCGCGGCGGCATGGGCATGATCGGCATCAAACTCACCGGCAAGAAAGGTCGCGTCGTGGCCGCGTTCATGGTTGGTTTGGAAGACGAGATCGTCGTCGTCGCATCGGGTGGCACCACCATTCGTATGCCAGTTCGTGAAATCTCCAGTCAGGGTCGCGCCGCAACGGGTGTGCGTGTGATGACCCTCGAGTCCGGTCAAGTTGTGGCCTCGGTGGCACCAATCTTCGCCGGCGACGACGCATAGTCACATCGCATCCCACTGCATTCCGATACCAAGTGATGTCGCGCATCCCGCAACATGACCGTGGTGCTATCTCGACTTTGATGGTCGGGGTTCTTGTGCTCGCATCGGCGTGCGTGATTGGTATCGCAGAGACGTCTCAACACATGGTGAGACTGCAACACGCCGTTACAGCTGCGGAAGCACTCGCAGTTGCTGCCGCTGCAGGGCGAGATATCACACCAGTGTTGCTCCAGTACGACATTGTGGACCACGAAGTAGAACACGACGGATTAGTGGTCATCGTGCGCGTCGATCGAAACGGTGTGACGGCCGAGGCAAGTGCCACAAATCATCGTCATACACTTGAGAGAGATTCATGAGTACCACGTCCTTGCCACCAACATCTCGCAGTAGTGGTCGCCCACGAATGCGACGGGTCACTCGGGTGGTTCGTGACATCGATGTATGGAGCGTGTTCAAAGTTGGAGTAATCTTCCATCTCGTACTCTTCGTGGTTGCGCTCGTTGCAGTTACTCTGTTGTGGAGTGTCGCCAATAGCACCGGCACCATTGACAATGTCGAGAACTTCTTCGAGTCTTTCGGGTGGGAGAGCTTCTCGTTTGACGGATCTGCGCTGTTCGGCAACTTCGTAGCCTTCGGGCTGCTGGCGGCAATCCTCGGAACGGCACTGTGGGTGGTGGGAGCGGTGATGTTCAACCTCATCACGGAACTGGTCGGAGGTGTTCGCGTCACGGTATTGGAAGAAGAAGTGGTCCTCTCCTCGTCCATCGGAGAGCCCAGCAACTATAAATGAGACTCAAAGATGACGGTGTAGCAAGAGGTCCTGTGACGTCGAATTCGCTTGTTGACAGGAGTCAGTGTCTCACTGACGGTGGCGCAATGCTTCTCGTTAAGTTGGGAACACACCCACAGCTCACCGAGGTAGTTGTACAGCTACAGCAGTTGCTTCCCAATACCAAACTCTTTGGTATCAGAACCTCCGACACCCCGCCGTTATCAAACCTTGAGTACGTCGCAAACGAGAATGAACTCTTGCTAGCTGCCTATGCAGAATGGTGGGAAAAGCATTTGTTTGTCGAACCAGAACTTTACCTAAAAGTATTGCCGCACGAGGGTCAACTATTGCGAATGACCCAGAGAGCAGTTGATCACAATCCGTTCACCATCAAGAAGCCACAGTTTCCGACAGAAAAAGACATCGAAAAACTTGAGGGTAGAAGACAACTACTGCTTCGACAAGTTGCATTTTGGGATGCAGTATTGCGGCGAAACAAGATTTCCGCAGTCGTTAGTCAGAACTTGCCCCATAACTTTTGGGATGCAGTCCTTCATGTTGTGGCTGAAGCACGGGGCGTGCCGTATCTCTGTTTTCATGAAGTCCGACCCTTCCTCGGATCTCTCTATATTTACGAGCATCCATCCGAGATGGGCAATCTTGGGTTTGGCAGATCACTAATAGAACTCGCAGCTCACGATTACGGTGAGCTTTCCAGCTCCATAGCCAGAAGTGAGGTGATGCTGAGTCAAATCAGTTCAACTGGTTTACGAAACACCCGCGAAGCGGGGAAGAAGAGCAGATCCAACTTAAGAGTGAAGCTCCATGCACTATCGGTTGGTTGGAGATTTGTTGTACCAGTAATTGTGAATTCTCTTCGTCGAAGAATCTCCGCTCATCGCTCGCGTCAAGAGAAGAGTGAGTGTTACTGGAAGAGTTCAATTCCTGCGAGGTATTTTCTCATCGAGCTTCAGCCACCCAGCAATGCAACATCTCTAACGAAGGGAATAATGTATGGAGACGCACGTGAGTTGCTCGCCCATTTGGCTCACAATCTGCCCAGTGGGTATTCGCTCGTGGTTAAGGAGAGCTCACGTCACCACATGCAGAGTTTTCCGCGTCGTGAGAACTTCTGGCGGCAGATTGCCAATCTTCCGTCAGTAGTTCTTCCCAACCCAGAAGTCGAGACTGATTCTCTGTTGAAGAATGCAACGGGTCTCATCGAAGTCGGCTATTCAACACTTGTACTTCAGGCTCTATATGTGGGAACTTCAGTCTTGATTCTTGGCAACACACATCTTCCCAATTTGCCTGGCCTATATCGGGTTTCAGTTGAAGATGACATTGCGGACGTTCTTGAATCAATGGTCAATGAAATACCAACCAGGATTGAATCCGAAGCTAACCTCATGCATTCGTTAACTCGTTGGAGTGACGAGACCCGAGCCGCAACTTTGGAAGGCGCCTTGAGTTCATTCCCTAAAGATGTAGCTAACGAAGCAGAATATCGGCAGAGAGTAGTCCGAAATGTGGCAAAAGTGGTGGCCAGTTGGTATTCCCGAAAAGTTTTGCAACAAGAAGTTGTGAAGTGATCCGGACCGTAGACTGCTGAAAGCAACTGGGGGCTATAGCTCAGTTGGTTAGAGCGCATCCCTGATAAGGATGAGGTCGTTGGTTCGACTCCAATTAGCCCCACGA
>Ga0208721_1000266_pt1 | contig 11907 bp, 7 predicted proteins | sample LakMenEpi17Aug10_FD_150705 | JGI IMG/M metagenome (GOLD analysis project Ga0208721, IMG submission 150705) | Freshwater microbial communities from Lake Mendota, WI - 17AUG2010 deep hole epilimnion (SPAdes) | ecosystem: Environmental > Aquatic > Freshwater > Lentic | place: Lake Mendota, Madison... | reverse complement strand
CCATTCGAGGACCCGACGTTCGGCAGCCGATCCGCGCTGCCGGCCGGCCTGATCCTCGTCGCGGCCGCCGTCCCACTCGACGGCCTCGATGGAGTCGATGACCCAGCCCTGCATGATCCGCCCCTCGATGCCGAACGCCTCGCCGGCCACGACCCGCACATCGCAGGCGGCTTGGCCCACGACCCGCTCGCGGGTCATCTCGACCGTGGTGACGCGCGCGACGTCGAATCGCGCCGCCCGCGGCCGGAGCACGACCTGCGGCGCTCCCGCGGCCTGCTGCAGCTCGAAGTGCATCCGCGCCGACGGCTCGCCGTCGTCCGCCGGCGCGGCGGGCGGCAGCGGCCAGCGGGCCGCGATCTCCGGCGTGACCATCCGGTATCCCGCGCCGGAGGCAGCGACGTCCTCGACCACGACGGCGGGATCGATCGTGAGCACGATCCCGCCCCCGCCCCAGGCCAACGCGTTGACGGCGAACGTGGGCACGGCCCAGTCCCGGCCGAGCGGCGCGGGTCCGATCGCCTCGACGAGGAGCGGCGTTGATCGCGACTCCGCCGCCGGCGGGACGCGGATGCGCAGTTCCCGCCCCTCGTCGGTCTCGCGCCATCCGACCGCGTCGTCCATGTCGGCGACCCATACGGCCGTCGGCCTGAGGGTCGGACTCTTGGTGAGCACGATTTCGCCGCCGTGCCAGGAGCCGGCCGGCACGACCTGCGTCGTGACGGCGACGGCGCCGCCGACGACGGAAGCCCGGGTCCAGATCGCGACCCGCGGCGCCGGCCGGTCACCATCCACGATCTCGATGTCGACCGCCGCTGCGGCTCCGACGTCGATCCGCCACGCCGAAGACGTCTCGCCGGCATCGATCCTGCGCACGATCGGACTGCCCACGCTGGCCGACACCAGCGGCCGCGACCGCGCGGGAACGTTCTCGAGGAGGATCGTCGTCGTCAGCGATCCCACCAGCGGGAGATGCACGCGGCCGCCACCCGTGACAGCGGGCGGGCAGGCGATCTGGCAGGAGTACGTCCCGGCTTCCGGCGTCGCCAGCGCCGTGCCGCCGTCGGGAAGACCGAACACGACGGCCGCCCCCGCGCCGCGGCCGGTCCGCACCCCGCCCCCGGCCGACCGGACCGCTCCCAGGCGCAGGAACCGCCCCGGCGCGGCGTCGTCCACGTCGATCACGAGCCGGCCGACGAGGCCGCCGGTCGCATCCGGCCGCAGCTCGTAGCGGGCCGCGGCGGGAAGACTCACCGGCTGGTCCGCACGGGCCGCGGCCGGGCCGAGCCGGGCCAGCGCCCTGTCGAACTCCGCGACCGACATCGGCACGTGCCGCTCCGCGTCGACAGGCACGTCCTGCAGCCGCCCTGCCGGCACACGGACCCGGATGAACTCGACGATCCCGGCGACGGGCTCCGCAGTCTCCCCGGCCGCCGGCTCGACGGCCGGCGTCCCCTGCCAGCGGCAGACCGCGACGAGCGCCGCGAGCACGACGGCCCGCCTCCCGCCGCGCGTTGTGCCATGCCGGGTCTCCCGCCCCAGGCGGCTCATCGCGTCCCCCTGCCGGCCGCGGTCGCGCTGCTGCCGACCACCGTCGGACTGACGAGGAGCGACGGCGCAGAACCGGCGATCCTCGTCAGTGAACTCGCCGACGCCAGGCCGGCCGGGACAGGCACGACCGGCGTTCTCGTTCCTCCCTCGACCGCCGCCCGCAGTGCCCAGGCACAGATCGCAAGCAGCAGTCCCGGCGCCGCACCGAGCGCCCACAACGGGGCGACATCGGGAAAATTCGCGGTTGCCAGCGCCGCGCAGCCGCCGACGGCAAGCACGATCGACGTCCGTCGAACCGCCGGCCAGTAGACGAACGCCAGGCCGCCGGCGAGGGTCGCGCCCGACCAGACGGCGACGATGAACCACGCGGGCACGAGCCACGGCCGCGCAGTGCCCGGCCTGCCGACGCCGGAGAAGACGGCGCGCCGCTCACGGCCCGGCAGGTCCGCGTCGTCCCGCGCAGCCGCCGCGCCGTCGGCCGTCCCGGCGGCCCGCACCCAGTTCGCCAAGGCCTGCCGATCGACGACGGGCACGCGATCCGGCCCGAGCCGGCTCCACTCCCAGCGCTGCTGCACGGTCCAGTAACGCGGCGCCCCGATCAGGTATTCGTCGGGAGGTGAATCGACCTCCCAGTAGAACCGCGACTGCTCCACGCCGTCGGCGAACAGCGGCGGATCGAGGACGACCCGCGTCGGCATGGCCGTCCAGCGGGCCAGCGGGCCGCGTTGCCAGGGGACGACCGCGCGGATCTGCAGCAGCCAGCGCGACCGCTCCGCGGCGGCGCGAGGCGGCAGGTCGATCGTGATCAGGCCGTCATCGTCCGGCACGAGGGGGAGCGATTCGCCGTCGAGGCTGACGGTCAGGCCGGTTCCGGCTCCCGTCACGCTGGCTGCGGCCCGCAGCGCGGCCGGTATCGTCACCGGCAGGCTGCCGGCACCTCCCGCGAGGGCGTAGGTGTAGACGTCTTCGCGCCGGTCGGGAAACGCCGCCGTCCGCAGCCACGCCGCCTCCACGGCCACGTCTCCCCCGGCCGCGGCACGGCGCCGCGTGACCGCCAGCGGCACCCCGGTCTGCGAGCGGGCCGCCAACCAGGCCCGCCGCGGCTGCGCGGCGTCGGAGTCGGGCTCGCGCTTCCAGCCCGGCGCCGTGACTTCGGCGACGAGATCCTTGACCGACGTGACGACGACGGTCTGCCGAGCGATCCGCGCGTCGGCCGGCTGGACGAACGGCACGTCGATCACGACGCTCGAGCCGGCCGCCAGCGTCGACAGGGGCAGTTCGTAGGCGACCTGCACGTCGCCGCGGCCCAGCAGCCGCCGCGCGAGCAGCGCGCGAAACCGGCGCTGCCCGTCCGTGGCCGCCTCGCCGACGATGTCCAGCGCATCGAGCAGTGTCTTCTCCTGCCGCACCTCCAAGCTCCCGGCCGCCTGGTCGGGCACGAGCAGTTCGATGAACTCCAGCGGGACGTGCAGGACGTCGAGGCGGATCGTCTCCACGACGCGAATGACGCGATCGTCCACGTCGACGACGCTCTCGACGTCGGCATCCACCCGGCGCGGGAGGAACCGGCGTTGGGCCACGAACCGGCCCTTGCTGCCGTCGAAGCGATAGGCGAGCGTGGCCCGCTCCCCCTCGGCTCGCGGCACGGCGGCGGCCGTCTGCCGAAACAGCCCCTTGGTCTCGTCGCCGTCAGGCTGCAGCTCGATGTCGCTGGCGGCGTCGATGAACACGGCCGCCGGGCCGACCGTGACGGTCTTCTGCGGACCCGGCACGGGCAGGATCCAGTCCAGCCGTTCGGCATCCCGATCGATCTGCCGGCCGCCGCGGATTTCCACGCGCGCCTTTCCCGACAGCCCCTGCGCGAACGGGATCACCAGCCGCCCCGCCTCGAAGGTCCAGCCGTCTTCGACCACCGCCGCAGGCCCCACCTCCTCGATCACCCACGAGGGATCGATCGCCACCTCGATGCCGGGAACGGGGGCGCCGCTCGTGGCCACCTGCAGCGACGCCACGAACCCGATCCGCTCCGCGCCGACCTCGTAGCGATACTCCGGCTCGACCACCACCCGGCTGCGACGCTGCCGAACGCGCACGTCGAGCGTCGCGCTGCCGACGTCGTCGTAGGAGAAGGCGGCCACGAAGCCCGCCGGACGGGCAGCGGCCGGCGGGTCGATCTGACGGAGCGAGCCCGTCCAATCCGCCTGCCAGTCGCCGTCGATGGCCAGGCTGATCCGCCCGCGCTGCCGCCACGCCTCGACGCCCTCGACGGCGAAGCCGGCGGCGTTGAACGTCCGCGCGCCGCTCGTGTCCACCGGCCGCTCGCAGCGCAGCTCGACGACGGCGGCCCCGGCCTCGTTTCGAACGCCGTCGACCTCGATGATCGGACGCTCCTCCGCACCAGCGCGGGAACGCAGCACGGCGGGGGGCCGGACCTCGCGCAGGACCGTGCCGGCGGGCAGCGCGATCCGCAGCGACGTGGCCGACGTCGGCAGGTTCTCGACCACGATCCGCGTGTCGGTGAAGGCTGCCCGGCCGTCGATCCGCACGACGCTGTCGACCTCGGCCCGCGGCACGGCGGCCGTTCCCTCGTCCGGCCGGCCGCGGCCGCCGATCCGCAGCCGCACCCGGCCCGCGAGGCCGGCGACGCGCACGACGCTCCCCTTGGCATCGGCCGCGACGGTCACCCGGCGATCGGGCGCGGCCGGTTCGACCACGACTTCGGGATCGCGGCGCGGTGAACGGATCTCGACCGCGCTGGCGGTCGCCGCGGGGACGTCGAGGCGGAGCGTTTCCTGGTCGCCGCTCCTGTCGACGGCGATCCGTCCGTCGAGGGTGACCATGTGCCGTGCGTTGGCCGCCGGCACCGTGGCGGACTCGAACCAGGCCCGAAAGCCGGCACCGGCAGGGGCCGGATCGACGACCATCCGCCCCGGCCCCTCGTGCCGCGGCGGCGCGACAAGGAGCAGCCCGTCCAGCGCCAGCGGGACCGCAGCCCAGCCGGCCTCGGTCTGACGCACGGTGCACTCCACGCTGACGGCCGCCGCGCCGCTCTCGGCGGCGTCGGCCAGGTCGGCCTTGATGGTCACCAGTTCGAGCACGGCCGCCGGCGGCCGCGCGGCGTTGGGCAGGCCTTCCTTGAGCCGGAAGAGTTCGACGAAGTCGCGATAGCGGAAGCCGGGCACGGGCACGAGCCGCCCGTCCTCCCCCTTGAGATAGAAGAGCTCGGGCCGGCCTTCCGCGATCCGCGGGCCGCCTCCTTCGCGGGCGGGGGCGGGCGCCGCCTCGGACGTCGCAGCGTCGGCGCGAACCGGCTCCTGCCCGCGGGCGGGCGTCCAGCCGGCAACCGTGATCGCGAGCCCGATCCAGACCGCGGCGACGACGCACCGCGGCCGCGACACTGCCTGCCGGAAAAAAGGAATGTGTGAACCCACCATCAGAAGGACCGTGCGCGTGCCGTGCCTGAACGGCGCCGCCGGTGGACGGCGCCCTCACAAGCCTACCCCGCGACTCGACGCAATGCGTACATTCTCGGCCGTTCGTCCGATCCCTCCAACCGCTACGACCACCCCCTACGACTGGCCGTCGTCGCCGGCCGCGAACAGCCGGCGAAAGAAGTCGTGGAGGGCCGGCGTGCTGGCGGCGAGAAAGGCCGGATCGTCGAGCGGGATCTGTTCCCCGGCGCCGCCGAACGGCCCGATCACGGCCCCGGCCTCGCGGGCGATCAACAGGCCGGCGGCAACGTCCCAGCAGGCGATCCGCCGGGCCCAGAAGGCGTGCAATCGGCCGCAGGCGAGGTAGGCGAGGTTGAGGGCCGTGGAGCCGGTGCGGCGGACCGAATGCACGCGGGGCAAGACGGCGAGGAAGTCGGCCACCGCCTCCGAGTCGGGGCCGATGTGCGGTGGAAAGCTGACGCCCGTGAGCGCGTCGGCGGGATCGGCGACCGCCGGGCAGCGGATCGGACGGCCGTCGAGCCAGGCACCGGCGCCACGCCGGGCCGTGAAGCATTCGTCCCGGACCGGGTCGAGGATCGCGCCGCAGATGATCTCGTCGTCGGACGCCAGCGCGATCGACACGCAATAGAACGGAAACCCATGGACGTAGTTGCTCGTCCCGTCGAGCGGATCGACGATCCAGCGCAGGCCGCTGCCGGCGTGGCCCGGGCTGCCCGCCGGCGGCCGGGCCGTGCCGCCGTCATCCTCCTCGCCGACGAAGCCGTGCGTGGGGAAGGCGTCCGCGATGATCCGGCGGACCTCGCGCTGCGACGCGTGGTCGGCCTCGGTGACGAGGTCGCGTGGCCCCTTCACGGCCACGGCGAACCTGCCGACCCAGTCGCGGAGCACGCGTCCCCCCGCCCGGGCGGCGGCCTCGGCGACGACGAGCGGATCGGGAGGGCTGGCATCGGCCATGGCTGCATGCTCCTGGAATGCGGTCTGATCCCGTGGCAGTTGAACCGGGATGCCCGGCGCATGACAACCCGGCGGCGACCGCCGGCTTGGCACGACCGCCGTCGCGACGGCAGAATCGTCATCGCGAACACCGCCGCGCGGCAGCGGCCGACCTGTGAAGCCTGCGCGACCGGGAGACCTCTGTATGACACACCCCTCGGCGACGGTCGGCTGGACGCTCACCGGCACCGTCGCCTCGACCGGGGCATCCACGCCGGCCGCGACGCTCGACCTGGCAACGCCGGCCGCTGGCCTCGAGCCCGCCGGCCTCGGCCGGGGCATCAGGCTTCTGGGCGTCGACCTGCGCGGATCCTGTGGTCCGCTGGAACGCTGGATTCGCGGCGCCGACCTGATCGCCGTCTACGAACCCGACGACCCGCGCCGGCTGAGAGCCACGGCGCTCTGGCGACCGTGGACCGCTCCGACCGGCGTCGCCGCCTGGGAACTCCTGCTCTCGGCGCAGACGGCGCTGGTGTCGAGTGATTCCGCGCTGGCCGTGGTGTCGGAGGCCGTGGCGACCGAGGCGGCATGGGGGGAGGGCACGGCCGCCGGGTGGCGCTGGACCCGGGCCGAGCCGGGCCAGCCGCGGCCCGCGCGGGCCACGTCCGTGCTCGTCCGCTCCGGGGACGGGGCCGACGCGCGGCCCAGCCTGCTCGTGGCCGTTCATCCCGACGACGTGCGGCACATCGACATCGACCGCGCGGGCGATCTGCTCCGCGTCCGCTGCTGGCTGTTTTCGACCGCCATCGAGAAGGGGCAGTTGTTTCGCAGCCGGGTGCTCGCCGCCGTGGGACCGGCACGGGACGACGAAGCCTGGGCCGGCGGGCTCGGCAGCGCCTTCGCGGCCGCGCCGCCCCCGCTGACGACCTAGCGGTAAAATGGGGTCAGGTTCATCATGCCCCTGCTCGCACGCACCGTCGCGCTCCTCGTCGCCCTCCTTGCGGTCGGCGGCTTGACGACGTCGGCCGCCGACGATGCCGCCGACGTCGATCCGCGCACGGTCGTCCGGCTGACGCCGGCGCAGGCGGCCGCCCTGGCGGCCCGCGGAGGCGAACTCGTGCTTCCCGCGCTGGCGATCCTTCCGGCGGACGTGGCGCAGGCGCTCGCCGCGCACTCCGGACCGCTCCTCGACCTGGGCCGACTGCACGCCCTGTCGGCCGCGGCCGCGGAGAAGCTGGCCCGGCATCAGGGCCGGCTGCGGCTTGGCGGCCTGCGCCGGCTGACCGCGGATGTGGCCCGGCCGCTGGCCCGGACCGAAGGCCTGCTCGAACTTCCCGGGCTCGAGTCCCTCGCGCCCGACGTGGCGGGCCTGCTCGCGCAGCGTCTGTCGTTCGGACTGTCGCTCGGCGTGACGAGCCTGAGTCCCGAGGTCGCAGCGGCGCTCGCGACGGCGACCAACGACCTGGCGCTGCCAGCGGTCGCCACGCTCACCCCGGCCACGGCGGCGGCGTTGGCCCGTCATGCCGGGGGCACGCTGCGGCTCGACGGCCTCACGACGCTCGAGGCCGCCGTGGCGGCGGCCCTCGCCGGCCATGGCGGCTTCGCCCTCGACCTGCCGGGAGTGAAGGCGCTCGCGCCAGAGGCGGCCCGCGGCCTCGCCGGACTGCGCGGCCAGCTTCGGCTCACGGGGCTCGAGTCCCTCTCGGCCGCGACCGCGGACGAACTCGCCGCGCACGGCGGCGTTCTCTGGCTCGCGCTGCCCGCGCTCCCGGCCGACACCGCGGCGGCCCTTGCCCGGCATCGCGGCGACCTGCAACTCAGTTTGAAAACGCTCGAATCGGTGCCCTTGGCGGCCAAGCTCGCCGGACAGGAGTCGCCAGGCCTGGCCTCCGTGGTGACGCTCTCGGCGGCGGCGGCGCGGGAACTCGCCCGCCGCGCTGCGGACCTCGACCTCTCGGGAGTGCGTCGCCTGCCGGGGGATGTCGCCCGGGAACTCTCGGCCTGCCGGGTCGGCATCGATCTCAGGGGGCTGGAGTCGCTCGCGGCCACAGACGCCGCCGCGCTGGGCGCCGCCCGCGCCTTCCTCGATGGCCGGATCCTCGTCGCCGCCGACACGGAGACCCGGGCCGCCCTGCTCGCGCGGGACACGCTCACGTTCGACTACCGCCGCCTGGCGACGCTGACGCCGGAGGTCGCCCGGGCGATCGCGGCGCGGGAACGGACGCTCGACCTTGCCGGCATCACGTCCTTCGACTTCCCGCAGGCGCTGGAGGTGGCCGAGGTCCTCGCCCGATTCGGCGGCGCACTCGCCCTGCCGAACCTGAAGGCGATCTCGGCCAACGCGCTGTCGGCGTTGATCCGCAAGGAGGACGTCGAGATCCCGTTCGTCGAGACACTGGAGATCCGGCCGGAGCCGGATGGCTCGCCGGGCGAGGATATCATCATCCCGTCGGGGTTCGCCGAGCGTCAGGAGCGACGGCGCAACCGCTGACGCGGCCTGCCTGACCGAACGGCTACCGGAGCGGTTCGCTGCGAAACACCACTGCGCCGTCGACGCGAATCTCGACGTCGCGCAGATACTTCCGCAGCGCGGGCAGATCGGGCTCGACCCCCAGCCCCGGCCCCTCGGGAACGTGGATCAAGCCGGCGGAGTCCGGCACGATCCTCTCGGTCGTGAACTCCTCCCCGAGCGTCGAGGGGGCGAATGGGTATTCGCAAAGGTCATCGGCCGCCGAACCGGCGTACGGCTGCAGCGAGGCCGACAGCGCCAGCGACGTGGTGAACGTGTGGTTCACGAACCGCACGTTCCGGGCGGCGGCATGGTCGGCCACGGCCTTGGCGGTCGTGATCCCGCCGATCCGTCCCGTGTCGATCTGCACGAAGCCGATCCCGCCGAAGTCGATCATGTTCGTGGCCTGGTGCAGCGTGTGGCAGCCCTCGCCCCCGGCCAGCCGGACGCTTTCCGACAGCCCTGCCAGGCAGGCGTACGCCGCCAGCGCGCCGGAGACGAACGGCTCCTCGAGCCACGTCACCCGGCAGTCATGCAGCACCGGCAGGCAGGCCTCGGCCCGGGCCACGTCATCGACCCACACCGTGCCGGCATCCACGAGCAGCACGCCCTCGTCCCCGATCCCCGCGCGGGCCGCCCGGACCTGCTCCGCGTCGGCGGCCGGCGTTCCCAGGCCGAACGGCCCCCAGCCGAACTTGACGGCCCGAAACCCCGCCGCCGTCGCCCGCCGCGCCAGTTCGTAGGTCTCCGCGGGATCGGCGCCGAAGAGCTGCGACGCGTAGGCCAGTTTCGGCCGGGGGCGTTCGCAGCCCAGCAGGCGATACACCGGCGCGCCGGCCCGCCTGCCGAGCAGGTCCCAGAGCGCGATGTCGATGCCCGACAGCGTGTGGTCGGCCTGGAGCAGGTCGAGGCTGGCGGCCCGGACCTCGCGGTTGATCCGCAGGATGTCGTCGACGCCGTCGAGCGTCTGCCCGAGCACCACGCTCCGCAGCGGCTTGCAGGCGCTGTGCGACATCGGGCAGTTCCAGCTGGCGATCGACACCAAGGGCGACGCCTCGCACTCGCCCCAGCCCACGTGGGGCCCCGCCTGCACCCGCACGAGCAGCGCGTCCTGGCTGCCGTCACCGATGTCGAGCACCGTGGGGATCGAGAGGTAATAGAAATCGACTGCTTCGATCTTCATGGCATGAATCCCCCGCAGGCCACCGCCTTGTCACCGCGCATCATCGCTCCTCCGTCGCCGGCCGCTCGGGGTCCGTGTCATATCGCATGACGAGCATCGTGGCGCCGAGTACGAGCCCCGCGCCGACGACGTTCAGTGTCGTCAGTCGCTCACCCAGCAGGAGCATCGCGAGCACGACCCCGAACACCGGCATCATGTACGTCGATGCCAGGGCGACGGTGACGGGGAGCGACTTGAGGACGGCGAAGAACAGGATCATCGACAGGGCGAGCACCATCACCGCAAGGAAGGCGAAGGCGGCCCAGCCGCGAGCGTCGAGCCGGGCGAGCCGGGCGACGGCGTCCGGCTCCGTAACGGCCACGATCAGCACGCCGATCGGCGTCGTGGCGATGTAGGTGTAGATGAGGACGTCGAGCTCGTCGAAGGTCCGCATCAACCGCTTGCAGTAGACGTTGTAGAAGCAGGCGCCGAGGCAGCCGATGATCATCAGCAGGTTGCCCATCATGTACCGGGATGCCAGGAAGTCGCTGTCGCGGAGGTCCTTGACCGACATCACCAGCACGCCGACCAGCCCGATCGCCAGGGCGAGCTTTCGCAGCCGGGTCAGCCGCTCGCCCAGCATCAGGGGCGCCATGACCGCGCTGAGCACCGGAATCAACAGGTACAGGATCGCGCAGTTCGAGGCCTGGCCGACGACGCCGGCCCAGGTCATGCCCCCCATGCAGACGATCTGACCGAGGCCGGCCGCGATGCCGAACGCGCCCCAGTCGGCCGCAGAAGGCCTGACGGCCGGCACGGCCCGCTTCCGGTAGAGGAGCGGCAGCATCAGGGGCGTGGCGACGACGAACGGCAGAAACGCGATCGCAAACGGCCCCAGACCGTGCTCGATGGCCTTGATGGCGATGAACTGCCCGGCCCAGATCAGGTTGACCACGACGAGAATGGCGACCAGCACGAGCGGTCGTGCCCGGCCGCCCTGCTCGGCGTTGGCCGCAGGAGTGCTGGTCATCGTCCCCCCGCCGCAAGTGTCGCCCGGCGGGCTACCTGGCCGCGGACGCCGACCCGCATCCGGTACAGTCCGCCCCCCATGCGACCCGCGGGATCGAAGCCGGGGGGCTGGTACTCGCTCGGCCAGTATTCCGCTGCGGTCGTGACGTACACGTCGCCCAGATCGGCCCCGCCGAAGGCCAGGCTGCTGACCTGCTGGACGGGCAGGGCGATCCGATCGATGCAGCGGCCGTCGGGGTCGTACCGCAGCACCGCGCCGGCATACCACTGTGCCGACCAGACGCATCCCTCGGCGTCGACGGCCAGCCCGTCGGGCAGCCCCTCCGACGCCGGCACGTCCACGAACACCCGTCGGTCGGCGACGAGGCCGGTGTCCGGATCGACGGCGTACCGGTAGATCTTCCGGGCGATCGTGTCGGTGAAGTACAGCCGGCTTGAGTCGGGGGAGAAGCCGAGGCCGTTGGCCAGCAGGATGCCCTCGTCGAGCACGGTCGTCTCCCCCGCGCCGCGGACGAGGAGGAGCCGGCCGGGCTGCTCCATGCCGGCGGCGTTCCAGTGAAACGTCCCCCCGTAGACGGCGCCGCCGGGGCCAACCGTGATGTCGTTGAACACGAGCGGTTCACCGGCATGCGTGGCGATCACTTGCTCCATGCCCCCCGCGGCATCGCGCAGGAACATCCCCTCGGCGCCGGCGATCACGAGCCTGCCGTCGGCGTTGACGGCGACGGCGTTGGCCGGGATGGCGGAGGCGAGCCGGGTGGTGGTGGACGTGTCGGTCGCGTGCGCGAACAAGTCACCCACGGCATTATCGACCCACAGCAGCCGCCGGCCGGCGGCGTCCCAGCAGGGGGATTCCCCGCACCGATCGCCCCCGTCGGAGACGAGCGCAGGCTGATCGAGGGGATCGCGCGGAACGAAATGGGCATGCATGGCGTGCGGCCGGACAGGCGACGGGCTCCCGGAGGCTAGCCCGGCGTTCGACAGTTTCGCAAGGTGCGGCCGCCCGACGCGTCGGCGAATGCCCGCGACTGCAGACGAGGCCCCGACCAGACCGCGGCCCGGACCGCGGGAACCCAGTCGCCCGGACTTCAAGAATCCCGTCGCTGCGGCAACGCCATCTGGACCGAGGAAAACTTCGGCTGCGATGCGCCGATCTCGTGCAGCGGCTCGTTGCTGGCGGTGAAGACCGACGGCGCGGTGGTGCTGTTTCGCGACGGGGGCACGGGCGCCGAGATTCTCGCCCGAATGCAGCCCCTTGACGCCCCCCCCCCCCC
>Ga0208721_1000265_pt1 | contig 11997 bp, 9 predicted proteins | sample LakMenEpi17Aug10_FD_150705 | JGI IMG/M metagenome (GOLD analysis project Ga0208721, IMG submission 150705) | Freshwater microbial communities from Lake Mendota, WI - 17AUG2010 deep hole epilimnion (SPAdes) | ecosystem: Environmental > Aquatic > Freshwater > Lentic | place: Lake Mendota, Madison... | reverse complement strand
GGTCGAGGATCAGGAACTTCGACGTCGCGGCCGGCGTTCGGGCCGAGCAGCGCAGCACGGCGCTCGAGGCCACGGAATGGTCGGGCCGCGTCGGGCTGGCGAACGAGCATCCGGCCGGCCGCGAGGTGTTTGAACTGCGCACGTCCCTCGGCGGCAGCGAAGCCGACCGCAAACTCGGTGTCGAACTGGGGCCGCGACTGGAGCGCCGGCTGCGCCGCGGAACGACCTTCTTCATCGACGGCCGGGCCGCGGCCGAGGCGCAGCGGCCGGAACAGGGCTGGCGGTCCCTGCCCGGAGCGGCGGGCGACGGCTCGACGACGGTCGGTGTGACGGCCCGGACCGGTATCGCCCGCTGAGGCCGGGGAAAAGGCCGGACGACGCGGCGGGTGCGACGACGCGGCTGAACGTATGCTTGGGCATGAAGGAGAACGCCCATGCACATGCGCCCCCTGTCGATCGTGGTTGCCTGCGGGCTTGCCGCCGTCACGGCCGCCGCCGCACCACCCGCCCGACCGCCGGCCAGGCCCGGCACCCTGTCCGTGGCCTTCGTGGGCGACATCATGCTCGACGGCGGGCCGGGCCATGCGATCGGTTCGGGCCGCGATCCGTTCGCGGGATGCGCGGACCTGCTCGCCGCCGCCGACCTGACGGTGGGCAACCTCGAATGCGTGCTCGGCAAGGGTGGAAAGCAGATCCTCAAGGCATACTCGTTCCGGGCCGCGGCCGACGCGCCCCGGTGCCTGGCGCGGCACTTCTCCGCGGTCTCGTTGGCCAACAACCACGCCTACGACTTCGGCCCCGAGGGCCTGCTGGAATCGCTGCGGATCCTGGAGGCTGAGAAGATCCCCTGCTTCGGTGCCGGCGGGAACGACGCCGCGGCGCGGCGACCGCTCGTGCTTGAGAAAAATGGCATCCGGCTGGCCCTGCTCGGTGCCAACGCGTTCCGGGCGGACGCCTACGCGGCCGGCCCGGACCGGGCGGGGGTGGCGCCGCTCCGGGAGCGGGAGATCCTCGCCGACATCGCCGCTGCGCGTCAGGTCGCCGATGTGGTGGTGCCGTTCGTGCACTGGGGACCGGAACTCGTCGCCCAGCCGCGCGAGGCCGACATCGCGCTGGCCCACGCGATGGTCGAGGCCGGAGCCGCGGCCGTGATCGGCGCCCACCCGCACGTCACGCAGACGGTGGACATCCACCGTGGGGCCCCGATCGTGTACAGCCTCGGCAATTTCGTCTTCGACTACTTCCCGGGCGATCCTGCCGAATGGACCGGCTGGATCGTCACGCTGACGTTCACCAAGGGGCGCGGCGTGGAGATGGCGACCCGGGCGGTCGTCCTCGACGCCGAGGGCCTGCCGCGCCCGGCCGTGGAGTGACCGGTCGTGGAGTGACCGGTCGTCGGCCGCGTCAGGCGAGGTCGCGATCCTGGAACAGCACGTAGGCCACCAGCAGGGCGACCGTCGCGTACAGTCCCGCGTACACGGCGGCCCAGCCGAGGTAGGCCCAGGGCACGGCCACCGACCTCATCACGGCCGCCTCCACCGTGAAGTGCTCGAGCACCGGCAGGATCGTCGCCAGCAGGCGGCCGACGAAGCGCACGATCTCGTTACGGCCGACGCTCGACTGCACGATCAGGGGGACGAGGTGACCGAGGGTGTAGACCGTGAAACAGACGACCAGGTTCGGCACCATTCCCAGCCGGGTGGAGACGGCGAGGCTGATCGACGCCAGCACGATCGTTTCCAGGAACGCCAGCGCCAGTCCCGGCACCAGCGTCGTCATCTCCGCGGCGCAGGCCTGCCAGAGCGGCTCGGTCTGGCTGCTCTCCCGGGCGTCGTAGACGACCTTGAAGTTCGTCGCCGCGAGGAGGACGCCACCGAGCACGAGAAACACCAGCAGCGACACGAGCGTCAGGCCGGCGAACTTGCCGACGAGGAACTGCCAGCGCCGCAGCGGCTTCGACAGCACGGTGAGCGCCGTCCGGCCCTCGACCTCGTCCGCCACGGCCACGGAGGCGGTCCAGACGACGACCAGCAGGGCCAGCACCTTGACCAGCGTCAGGCCGCTGTCCTTGAACATCTTCACGTCCTCGCCGAAGGTGTTGTAGGGCAGGACGATGAACAGGAGGAGCAGAAAGCAGCCCACGATCAGGGCGATCGGGAACACGGGCTGCCCGATCGCCTCCTTCGTCGTCGCCGCCGCCACGGCGGCCGTGCGGCGGGCGCCGAGGCGGAACAGGGAGTAGAGGAGGACGATCGAGGCGAGTGTCGCGAACGCGGCGGGGAGGATGGCGACCTCGGGCTGCTCGGGGGCCAGGGACCAGAGGATGCGCAGTTCGGCCGGCTCGGTGCCGAGGTTGCTCACCTCGAGTTGCGGCCGCTGGCCGAGCAGCGGGTTCGGCGCCCCGTCCGTCCGCTGCCACGACCAGGGGCGGTCGGCCGCGATGTCGAGCTCCGGCGTCCGGGCGAGGCCGTCGCTCGGCTGCGCCGCGCGGACCACGAGCGGCTTGGTGCTCGTGAGTTCCAGCGATCGGATCTCCTGCGGTCGCAGTCGCGGGAAGGAGAGCCTGAAGACGGATCGCGGATTGATCGGCACGATCACGCCGCTGCCGTCGTCGGCCACGAGGCGAACCAGCGAGCGGCCGATCTGTTCGAGTGGCGACGGGTTCGTGCTCCACAGGGCCGGCGTGATCGCCGCCGCCAGCGCGGCGAAGGCTGCCAGCAGCCAGCTGAGCGGTCCGAGGAAGCCGTCCCGCAGGCTGGCCCGCGCCTCGGCGGCGGACCGCGGCAGGACGAGCCGCAGCAGGCCGTATCCGGCGAGGGCGCAGGCGAGCGTCGCCGCGGCGGCGACGCCGAGCAGCCAGATCGGCGGCAGGGGAATGAGCAGGCGATTGGCGAGGAGCGGCATGCGGGACCGTCCCGGGACATGGCGGAACACCGACCATGATTATGCCCCGCTCGTCCCCGCACGGAAAGCCACGGGGGCGGGAACGCCACGGGGAGCGGCACCACCGGCAACCCGCGCGCGGATCGAGAAGGAGCCCTGTCAGCCGGCTTCCCGCGGGCCGGCGAGGACCGTGCAGGCGGCCCCGTCGAGCGGCCAGCGGTCGAGCACGCGCTGGACGTCGTCGAGGGTCAGCGACTCGACGATCGCCAGCGTCTCGGCCACCGTGCGATACCGCCCGGTGTGGGCCCACTCGCCGCCGACGTCGAACAGCCGGCGCCGGGGCCGTTCCCCGGCGAGGACGACGCGGCTGGCGAGTTTGCTCCGAGCGCGGGCGAATTCGCCCGCGTCGAGATGGTCCCGGCGCGCGGCGGCGTAGATTTCCAGCACCCGCTCGAGGAGGCCGTCGACATCGTCCGCGTCGCACGACAATTGGGTGACGAACAGGCCGGCGTCGAGGAAGTCGTGGTGGTGGAGCGTGGCCTGCTCGGCGGCGCCGGAATCGACGAGCGCCCAGTAGAGCCGGCTTCCGGATGAATCGCCGAGCACGGTGGCCAGCAGCTTGGCGGCATAGCGGTCGGCGTCGCGCTCGTCCGGCCCGGCCGACATGCGCACCGCGTATTCGAGGGCCGCCGCGGGCCGCACGACGTGGCTGGTGCCGGGGGCCCCGGGGGCCGCGGGGGCAGGGAGGAGCAGCCGGCCGCCGTCGGGCTGCGGCGCCCAGTCGCCGCACAGCCGCCGCGCCGACGCGACGAGCGCGGGAAAATCGACGGCCCCGCTGGCCACCAGGACCATCGACTCGGGGGCGTAGCGGCGCCGGTGGTAGTCGCGCATCGCCTCCACCGGCAGGGCCTCGATGGACTCGACCGTCCCGAGCACGCTGCGGGCCAGCGGGTGAGGGCCGAAGAACGCCGCCCGGCAGCGGTCGTCGGCGCCGAACGGCGGCTGGTCGTCGTACATCCTGATCTCCTCGAGGATGACGAGCTTCTCGGTGGCGAAGTCCTCGGCCCGGAGCACCGGCCGCATCATCCGGCCGAGCAGGTCGACGACCTGCTCCTGCTGCTCGGGAAGGACGACCGCGTAGTAGACCGTGTCCTCCTCGCTGGTGAACGCGTTGGCCGCCGCGCCGAGGGCGTCGAACCGCCGGTTGATCTCGTCTCCCGAGAGGTCCGCAGTGCCCTTGAACACCATGTGCTCGAGGAAGTGGCTCGTGCCCCAGATCGCCGCGGTTTCGTCGCGGGCCCCGGTGCGCACGAAGAAGCCGACGCTCGTCGAGCAGGCACCGGGCGTGGTCTCGGCGATCACGTCGAGACCGTTGTCGAGTCGCTCATGCAGGAACGGCACCGGGCACCTCCAGGGGCTCGCGGCCCAGCGAGACGACCGACAGGTCACGCGGCGGCTGGTCCGCCAGCCAGCCCTCGATCGAGGCCGCCGTGAGCCGGTCGTAGCGGGCCAGCTCCTCGGCGAGCGTGCGGACGCAGCCGAGGTGATACCACTGCCGGGCGATCGCGCCGGCCCGGGCGGCGCTCGACTCCTGCTGCATGACGAGCCCGCTCTTGGCCCGGGCCTTGACCCGCTCGACCTCGTCGGCCGTGATCGTGCCCGGCAGCCGGTCGATCTCCGCCCGCATCACGTCGAGCGTCTCCTGGGCCCGGGCCGCCGTCGTCCCCGCGTAGCAGACCGCCATGGCGAAGTCGCGGTGCGTCTGGTAGCCGGCCGAGACCGAATAGCAGAGGCCGCGCCGCTCCCGGACCTCCGTGAACAGGCGCGAGCTCGAGCCGCCGCCGAGGATCGCCAACGCCGCGGTCGCCTCGTAGGACTCGTCGCACCGATACGGGGGCACCGACCAGCCGAGGGCGACGTGCGTCTGCTGAGAGTCGTGCGGCACGTGCCGCACGCCGGCGCCGCGACTCCCACCGACCACCGGCGCGGCGGCGGCCGGCGACCAGTCGCCGAGCAGCCGGTCGATGCGGGCCACGAAGTCGTCCCAGTCGATCCGTCCCGCGATTGCCACGATGGCGCCGTCGGGCCGCATGTGGGCGGAGAGAAACCGGCGGACGTCGTCCGGCACGAGCCGCTCGACGTCAACGCTGACGCCCTCGGACGGCATGCCCCACGGGGAGGGGTAGTGGAGCTGCCGGAGCGCCAGCAGCGTGCGGTGCGCCGGATCGTCCTCCGTGCCGGCGAGGTTCTGGAGGATCATCTGCCGGGCGTTCTCGAACTCCTCCTCGGGGAGCAGCGGCCGACGCAGGATGTCGGCGTAGATCGGCAACGCCGCGGGGATCTGCCGGGCGACCATCGCACCGGAGAAGCTGGCGTGGCTCGAGGACACGGCCTGCGACCACTGCACGCCCGCCATCTCGAACGCCTCGACCACCTCGCGACTCGTCCGCTCGCCGGCGCCGCGCAGGCACATCTCCCCGGCCAGCGTGGCCAGGCCGCAGCGGCCGGGCCCGTCGTGGATGGCGCCGGCGGGCGCATGAAAGGCGACGGCGGCCGACTCGAGGCCGGGCAGGTGCTCGCCGAGAAGCGTGAGGCCGTTGTCGAGGGTCGTGGAGAAAAGGGATTGTTTCACGGTGCGGAGCTGGGGATGCGGTGGCGACGACGGCGGTCCCGACCGATCGGGTCGGTCAGAGGAGGGCCGGCTCGGCCAGGGCCGACTCCGCCGCCTGCACCACTTTGTACACGGTCCGCGTCCGACGGAAACCGAGCCGCTGGTAAAGCCGCACCGCCCGGGAGTTCTCCGCGGTCACCTCGAGGGCGGTGAGGCCGATTCCGGAGCGGCGGAAACCGGCCACGGCCTGGGCCAGCAGGCGGCTGCCGAGGCCGAGGCCGCGATGGCCGGGGACGACCCCGATGTTCTGGATCATTCCCACGCCGGAGGCGTCCACGACCCCCTGGATCGTGCCGCACCACTGCAGGGTGGCGATGCCGTCCCCGCGGACGACGAGCCAGGTGGCGTCGGGAAGGAAGCCCGGTTTGCGCCGGATCTCCCGCATCAGCCGGCGGCAGCCGTCCAGGTCGCCGAGGCAGGGAAACACGACGGCGTCGATCTCGTCGCGGAATGACCGGTGCTTGGTGCGGGCGTGGGCGTCGAGCAGGTCCTCGCTCCAGGCCACGAACCGGTAGCCGGCCGGCAGATCGGTCGGCAGGGCAGGCGTCGACCGGTCCGCCTCCATGCGAAACCGCTTGAAATAGGTTGAATCCACGCCCCGGCTCCGGCTCGGAGGAATGCGATCCCGGCACCCGCTCTCCTGCACGGTAAGAATGCCACGCGAAACGGTCAACGCGCCGGTCGATTCGCGGCCGCTCAGGCGCGGGAGGAGGACGTCGGCCCCGGCATCGTCCGGCCCGGTCATTCTCCGTGCGGGTTGCAGCCGGACGGGGTTTCAGCGTAAGATTTTGAGCGGTCAAAAAATGTTTTTTGGTTCTCCAAAACCTGTCGCCTGCGGCGGTCCGGCCACTGGGCTGCTGGCGGCGGCGCTGCTCGGGCTGGCAGCCCTGATCGGCTGCGCACCCCGCGGCCCCGCGCCGGTGAAAGGCAAGCCCCTGGTCGTCGCCACGACGACGATCGTGGCGGACCTCGTCCGCCAGGTGGCCGGGGACCGGGTCACGATCGACTGCCTGATGGGTGACGGCATCGATCCCCACTCCTACAAGGCCACGCCCCGCGATGCCGACCGGCTGCGGGCCGCCGACCTCGTCGTGGCCTCCGGACTGCACCTCGAGGGCAAACTCGCCGACCTGCTGGAAAAACTCGCCGATCGCGTGCCGGTCGTGGCGGTCGCCGACAGCCTGCCGCGCGACCAGCTCCTCGACGCCGGGGCCGGATTTCACGATCCGCACGTCTGGTTCGACGCCCGGCTGTGGAGCGGGTGCATTCCGGCGGTCGAGAAGGCGCTCGTCGCGATCGACCCCGCGGGTGCCGCCGAGTACGGGCGGCGGGCGGATGCCCACCGCCGCGAACTCGAGGCGGCGGACGAGGCGGTGCGGCGCACGATCGCCGCCATTCCTCCGTCGCGCCGGGTGCTCGTCACGGCCCACGATGCGTTCCGCTACTTCGGCCGCGCCTATCGCATCGAGGTCGTGGGCGTGCAGGGCACGAGCACGGAAAGCGAGGCCGGGCTGAACGACGTCAACCGGCTCGTCGGCCTGCTCGTGGAGCGGGGCATCCCCGCCGTGTTCGTGGAGACGAGCGTGTCGGACCGCAACGTCGCCGCGCTCGTCGAGGGGGCGGCGGTCGGGGGCCACAAGGTGGCGATCGGCGGCCGGCTGTACTCCGACTCACTGGGCGCTGCCGGCAGCGGCGCCGAAACACTCGTCGGCGCGGTCGAGGCCAACGCCCGCACGATCGCCGCCGCGCTCGACGGCGCGGCGGACGGCCCGCCCGTCCCACCCGGGAAGCGCTGACATGGCCGCCGACGGCGTCATGCGGCAGCCGCTCGTCGAGTTTCACGACGTCACAGTCGCCTACGGCGGCCGGCCCGTGCTCTGGAACGTCGATCTGGCCATCGACGCCCCCTGCCTGTTCGGTGTGATCGGCCCCAATGGGGCCGGCAAGAGCACACTGCTCAAGGCGGCGCTCGGGCTCGTGCCCCTGCTCGGCGGGCAGGTGCGGTTTTTTGGCGCGCCGTTTGACGCCGTCCGGCGGCGTGTCGGCTACGTGCCGCAGCGCGAGACCGTGGACTGGGACTTCCCGGTGACCGCGATCGACGTCGTCTTGATGGGGACCTACGGCCGCCTCGGCTGGATCCGGCGGCCCGGTCCGCGGGAACGGGCCCTGGCCCGCGAGTGCCTCGACCGCGTCGGCCTCGTCGACGTGGCCGACCGGCAGATCGGCAGACTCTCCGGCGGACAGCAGCAGCGGGTCTTTTTGGCGCGGGCGCTGGCCCAGCAGGCCGACGTCTACCTGCTCGACGAGCCGCTGGCGGGCGTCGACGTCCGCTCGCAGGAGCGGATCTTTGCGGTCCTCGCCGGCCTGCGCGCGGAGGGGCGGCTCGTGGTGGTCGTGCACCACGACCTGCGCACCGCCGTCGAGTGGTTCGACCGCGTGGCACTCATCGACATGCGGCTCGTGGCCGCGGGCCCGACCGCGCAGGTGCTGACACCCGAGAACCTGCGCCGGACCTACGCTGGGCAGCTCGACGTGCTCGACGAACTGGGCCGGGCGGTCGCCGCACGGGGGCGGACATCATGAGCCCCGCCGCGGTCCCGGGCGTGCTCGGCCATGCCCCGGGCATCCTGTGCACGATTCCCTACAACACGCTCGTCGTGGCGTCGGCCATGGCCGCGGTCGGCTTCGCCGCGGGCGTGGTCGGCAGCTTCGCGATGCTCCGCCGCCGGGCGCTCGTCGGCGACGCCGCCGCCCACGCCAGCCTCGCCGGCGTGGCGGGGGCGTTCCTGCTCACCGGCCGGCGCGACCTGCCGACGCTGCTGGCCGGCGCCTTCGTGGCCGCGGCGGCCGGGATGGGGGCGCTGATCCTCGTCCGCCGCTTCACCCGGACCCGCGACGATGCCGCGACGGCCTTGGTGATCGGCGTCTCGTTCGGCCTCGGGATCATGCTCGTCTCGGGGATTCCGCGCTGGGGCTTCACCGGCAGCGCGGGGCTCGAGCAGATGCTGCTCGGCCATACGGCGGCCGTCACCGGCGCCGATGCCCTGCTGCTGGCCGCGGTCGCGGCGCTGGCGGTCGTCGTCGTGGCCTGCTTCGAGAAGGAGGTGACGCTCGTCGCCTTCGATGCCGCCTTCGCCGCGGCGGCGGGCTGGCCTGTCATGGCGATCGACGTGGCGCTGCTCGGGCTCGTGGCGGCGATGGTGGTGACCGGCCTGCCGGCCGCCGGGGCGGTGCTCGTCACGGCGTTGCTCGTCATTCCCCCCGTGGCCGCGCGGCAATGGACGGAGCGGATCGGGCCGCTGCTCCTCCTCGCCGGCGCGATCGGACTCGTCGCGGCACTCGCGGGGGTGACCGCGAGCGCGTTCGTCCCGCGGCTGCCGACGGGACCGCTGGTGGTCCTGGCCGCGGCGGCCATCTGCGGCCTGTCGCTGCTTGCGGCACCGGGCCGCGGTCTCGTCGCCCGCCGGCTCGAGCAGGCCGCGGTCGCACGGCGGGCGACCCGGGGGATGGTGCTCGACGCCTGCCGGCGGGCCGCGGGCGCGGCGGGTGAGGATCCGTTCGCCGGCGCCGCGGTCGTGGCGTCGGTCGCCGGAGACGGCGCCGCTGCCGGGCGGGCAGTGCGCCGGGCGTGGGAGGCTCTCGTCCGCCAGGGACTGGTCGCGCCGGCCGGTGTCACGCCGGCCGGGGACGGCTGGCAGTTGACGCCAAGCGGTCGTGCGGAAGCCGGCGAGCGAGCACGGCGCCGCGCGGGCTGGCTCCGGCTCCTCGAGACCGCGCCGGACGCCGTGCGGCGCGGGCTGACCATCGACCTGCCCGATCCCGGGAGGACCGAGCCGTGAGCGGGACCTGCCTGCCGATGCTGGCGACGATGGGAACCGCCGGCGCGATGCACGGCTGGGCGATCGCCACGGCGGCGGTCGTCGCGGCCGGCTGTGCGCTCGTCGGCACGCTGCTCGTGGTGCGCCGGCTGAGCCTGCTCGGCGACGCGGTCAGCCATGCGGTCCTCCCCGGGCTCGCGATCGCGGTGCTCGCCGGCGGCCGGCCGGGGGGAGTGCTCGTGTTCGCCGGCGCGGTGACGGCGGCGGTCGTCACCGTCTGGGGGGCACGGGCCCTGGGGACGGCGGGCGGCCTCGACGAGGACTCGGGCGCGGGCGTCGTGTTCACGACGATGTTCGCCCTCGGCGTCGTCCTTGTGACGGCCTTCGCCCGCGGGATGCACCTCGACCCGCAGTGCCTGCTGTACGGCGACCTCGAATACGTCCCCTTCGACACGGTGGCGGTGGCGGGCGTCGACGTCCCCCGGGCCTTCGTCGGCGGCGCGGTCGTGCTCGCCGTGCTGGTGACGGCCGCGCTGGCGACGTGGAAGCTGCAGGTGTTCACCGCCTTCGATGCCGCCGCGGCCCGGGCGGCGGGCGTCCCGGTGGCCGCGGTCACGGCCGGACTGCTCGCGGCGACGGCCGCCGCGACCGTCGCCAGCTTCGAGACGGTCGGGGCCGTGCTCGTCGTGGCCCTGCTCGTGGTGCCGGCGGCGGCGGCGGAACTGCTCGTCCGCCGGCTGCATCACGTGGCGGTCCTCGCCGTCCTCCTCGCCGTGGTTGGTGCGGCCGTCGGCTACCTTGCGGCCTGGACGTGGAACGTGAACGCGGCCGGTGCGATCGCCGTCGTGCTCGGCGTCGAGTACGTCCTCGCCGCCTGCCTTGCGCCGCAGGACGGGTTCGTCGCCCGGCTCCGGGCACGGATCGGCCTCGCCTGGCGGATCGCGTGCGAGGACATGCTGGCGGGGCTGTGGCGGGCCGAGGAAAGCGGCGCGGCCGACGCGGCGGCGCCGACCGGGAGCGGCGTGCCACCACCGGCACGGCTGCGGATCGGCCTGCTGGCGACGGCACGACTGCGGATCGGCGGTCTGATCGAGCGGCACGGCACGCAGTGGCGGCTCACGCCGCGTGGGCGACGCGAGGCGGAGATGATCGTCCGTTCGCACCGGCTCTGGGAGGCATGGCTCGGCCGGCATGCGGACCTTCCGGTCGATCACCTCCATCCGCCGGCGGAGTGGGTCGAGCATCACCTCGGCAGCGGCCTCCGGCACCGCATCGAGGAGGAACTGGGCCGCGGCGTCGGGGATCCGCACGGCCGCGACATCCCTCCCGAGTCATGACGCGGCGTTGTGGCCGCACCGGCGCGGGGGCAGAATCGGCCGCAGGCGGTCGGCGTGGCTCTCCTGCGCCGCGCTCGGACTCGGAGGGACGTCGATCATGATGCCGCTCGGTTTCGTCAGTGCGATCCTGCCGGAGATGGCGCTCGCCGAGGTGCTCGGCGTCGCGGCGCGGATCGGCTACGCGTGCGTCGAGGTGATGTGCTGGCCGCCGAGCCGGGCCGAGCGGCGCTACGCGGGGGTCACGCACGTGGACGTCGGCGACCTGTCCGCCGCCCGGATCGAGGCGATCAAGGGCCTGGTCCGGCAGACCGGCGTGCAGCTCAGCGGCCTCGGCTACTACCCCAACTGCCTCGCCGCCGACGCGGCCGAGGCGGAGCGGTCGGTGGCGCACCTCGGCGCGGTGATCGCGGCCGCCCCCCGGCTCGGGCTCGCGCAGGTCAACACGTTCATCGGCCGCGATCACACCCGGAGCATCGCCGACAACTGGCCGCGGATGCTCGCCACGTGGAAGCCGCTCGTCGACCTCGCCGAGCGGCACGGCGTGCGGATCGGGATCGAGAACTGCCCGATGCTGTTTACGGCCGACGAGTGGCCCGGCGGCAAGAACCTCGCCTCGTCGCCCGCCCTGTGGCGCCGGCTGTTCGCCGACCTCGGCAGCCCGAACCTCGGGCTGAACTACGATCCATCGCACATGGTGCTCCAGCAGATGGACCACCTGAAGCCGATCCGCGAGTTCCGCGAGCGGATCTTCCACGTCCACGCCAAGGACGTGCGGATCGACCGCCACCTGCTCGACGAGCACGGCAGCTTCGCCCATCCGAACCTGTACCACGCGCCGAAACTTCCCGGGCTCGGCGAGATCGACTGGGGCCGGTTCTTCTCGGTGCTCGCCGACGCGGGCTATCGGGGCCCGGTGTGCGTGGAGGTGGAGGACCGGGCCTATGAGAAGACGACCGCCGACCGCGTCGCCGCCCTGCTGCCCCCCGGGGCTGTCCGGTCGCTCGTCGTCGACGGTGTGCTGGCCGGTGTCGGGGGCGTGCTGGTCTTCCTGCCCCAGATCGCGCTGTTGTTTCTCTTCATCGCGGTGCTCGAGGGCTGTGGCTATCTCGCCCGGGCGGCCTTCCTCATGGATCGACTGCTCGTGGGGGTGGGACTCAGCGGCAAGTCGTTCGTGCCGCTGCTCTCGAGCTTCGCCTGCGCCATCCCCGGCATCATGGCGACCCGCACGATCGAGAATCGTCGTGACCGCCTGCTGACGATCCTCGTGGCGCCCTTCATGAGCTGCTCC
>Ga0208721_1000264_pt1 | contig 12075 bp, 14 predicted proteins | sample LakMenEpi17Aug10_FD_150705 | JGI IMG/M metagenome (GOLD analysis project Ga0208721, IMG submission 150705) | Freshwater microbial communities from Lake Mendota, WI - 17AUG2010 deep hole epilimnion (SPAdes) | ecosystem: Environmental > Aquatic > Freshwater > Lentic | place: Lake Mendota, Madison... | reverse complement strand
GCGGCCTCCGGGCCTGCCTACACTCAACCCGAAGTGACTTCGCATAAGCCATGGGGGCCGGTCAGGCAGAAGCAGGCAACGGGATCGGGCAAGGGGTTGAAAATCTGGTGATCGTCGGCTCCGGCCCAGCCGGATACACCGCTGCCATCTACGCCGCCCGCGCCAACCTGCGCCCGCTGCTGATCACGGGCTTTCAGGACGGCGGCATCCCCGGTGGTCAGCTGATGACCACCACCCACGTGGAGAATTTCCCCGGTTTCCCGGATGGCATCCTCGGCCCGGACCTGATGGACCGGCTCAAGGCCCAGGCCGTGCGCTGGGGCACCCGCCTGGTGGAGGCCGATGCCGAGGCGATCGATCTCGCCCAGCGGCCATTCCGCATCGAGGCCGATGGTCAGACGCTCGAAGCCCAGGCCGTGATCCTGGCCACCGGTGCCAGCGCCAACCGCCTGGGCCTGCCGAGCGAGCAACGCTTCTGGAATGCCGGCATCAGCGCCTGCGCCATCTGCGACGGCGCGACGCCCCAGTTCCGCAACGAGGAGCTGGCGGTGGTGGGCGGCGGCGACTCCGCCTGCGAGGAGGCCGTCTACCTCACCAAATACGGCAGCCGCGTGCACCTGATCGTGCGCACCGACAAGCTGCGTGCCAGCAAGGCGATGGCCGATCGGGTGCTGGCCAACCCCGACATCACCGTCCACTGGAACCGTCAGATCCGCGACTGCAGCGGCAACACCTGGCTGGAGGCGATCGAGCTGGTGGATCCCGCCGGCGGCGCCAGCGAGCAACTGGCGGTACGCGGCCTCTTCTATGCCATCGGCCACACCCCCAACACCCGGTTGGTGCGTGATCAGCTGGAGGTGGACAGCCACGGCTATCTGGTGACCCGCCCCGGTCGTCCCGAAACCAGCCTGGAGGGTGTGTTCGCCGCGGGCGACGTGGCCGATGCCGAATGGCGCCAGGGGATCACCGCCGCCGGCAGCGGCTGCCAGGCGGCTCTGGCGGCGGAGCGCTGGCTCACCCACCACGATCTGGCGGTCACCGTCAGCCACGACCCGGTGGATCCGGCCGAGGTGGGCGAGGTGAAACGCACCGCCGTGAGCGATGAGGCCAACTTCGATCCCGACGCCCTCTGGCAGAAGGGTGGCTATGCCCTGCGCAAGCTGTACCACGACAGCGACAAGCCCCTGCTCGTGGTCTACACCTCACCCACCTGCGGCCCCTGCCACGTGCTCAAGCCGCAACTCAAGCGGGTGCTGGAGGAGCTGGGCGGCCGCGCCCAGGGCGTCGAGATCGACATCGAAGCCGAAACCGAGATCGCCCAGCAGGCCGGCGTCACCGGCACCCCCACCGTGCAGCTGTTCTTCCGCAAGGAGCTGCAGCAGCAGTTCCGAGGCGTGAAGCAGCGCAGCGAATTCCGCGCCGCCATTGAGGCCCTGCTCGGCGCCCCAGTGGGCTGAAGGGCTTCAGCGGCGACGCGGGCCACCCGGGCGGTTGCCGCCGGGACGGGGGCCGGTGGCTCCGGCATTGCGCTCCCGATAGGTGATGCGACCACGGGTGAGGTCGTACGGGCTGATCTCCACCAGCACCTTGTCGCCCGCCAGCAGCTTGATGCGGAACTTTGTGAGCTTGCCGGCAGCCCGGCAGAGGCATTGGTGGCCTGCGGGCTGCTCGAGGGTGACCAGGTAAAACCCGTTGCCCTGCTCCTTCTCGATGACGCCGGAGGTCTCAATCATGCGCTGCTGACAGGGAAAAGCCGAACTGCTCAAAACAGCTTAGTTGGCGTGTTCCACCGCGCAGCTCGCTAGGGTCGCGATCCACCACCGCAGCCGAACGGCCAGCCGATGACCCTGCCTCCTATCGCCATGGATCTGGGCCTGCTGCTGATCTCCATCGGCGTGGTGAACCTGTGGCGCGCGCGCCAGGCATCCTGAAGGAAGCTCCCGGCGGCCGGCGCTGACCACCCTGCTGTTCCACAAGCCCTACGGGGTGCTGAGCCAGTTCACCCCCGAGGCGGGCAGCCGCTGGGGCTGCCTTGCCGACCACATCCCCGTTCCCGACGTTTACGCCGCCGGACGTCTGGATGCCGACAGCGAAGGGCTGCTGTTGCTGACCAGCAACGGGCGACTGCAGCAGCGGCTCACCGATCCGGCCTGGGGCCATTGGCGTCGCTACTGGGTGCAGGTGGAGGGCCAGCCCGACCAGGCCGCGCTTGATGCTCTGCAGAACGGCCTGATCATCCAGGGTCAACGCACCCTGCCAGCGCGGGCGTGCACCCTGGCCGATCCCGGATTGCCGGAGCGCGATCCCCCCATCCGCCAGCGGGCCAGCATCCCCACCAGCTGGTTGCAACTGGAGCTGCGCGAGGGGCGCAACCGCCAGGTCCGGCGCATGACCGCCGCCGTGGGGCTGCCCACGCTGCGATTGCTGCGGGTGGCGATCGACCTGATGGACGGTGGCCCCTGCCTGGACCTCAACAACCTGGCCCCGGGCCAATGGCGCCCGGCGAGCAGCGATGAGCAGCAACGCCTGACGGCACTGCTGAGCCGCTCTCATTCGCCAGGCCGAGGCGGCCGGGCCGGCGGGGGGAAGTCCGGGCGCGGCGGCGGCGGCGGATAAGGAGGTTTGGACGAGCCGACCGGAGGCCCACCCTCAGGCGAGCACATCCTTCAGTTCACGCACCACCTGCAGCTGGCCGTAGTAGTAGTTCGCGCGGGCGCGGCGATCGGAATCCTCGAGGCTGTCGAGCGCATCAAAACCCAGGCTCTGCCAGAGCTCATGACCACAGGCGCGGTTGAGTTCCTCCACGGCCTCCTGCTCCAGGTTTCCCAGCCGGCGCTGCAGATTCTTGACCTGGGCAATGGACATGGGCCGAGCGGGTGACGCAACAGAAGCGATAGTACAGCCGAACCACAGACGCGACGCCGGTTCGGAGCGGCGGTTCAGAAGGAGCCTGCAGTGCGACCGATCAGAACGGCAGTTTCTTCTTGGCGTCCTTGTCGAGGTCGGCCTCCATCTCGCGCAGGCGACGCAGGATCGTGTCGTAATACTCCCTGAGGTACTCCTCCAGGCGCGTGGTCTCGGCCGGATCGAGTCCGAACGCGGCGTAGCTCTCTTCCATCGGGGCCGCCAGGGCGGCGCCACCGCCCACCACCTTGTCGAAGGCGAGGCGCTCAGCCACATTCACCGCCGGCTCGAAGAACGAGGTGATCGACTGCATCAATCGGATCAGGAACGGCCTCACCCGGAACACACGCGCGCTCTTGCCGGAGTACTTCTCGCAGAGCTGGGTGATCTCGCCGGTGAGCCAGGCCTTGGGGCCCACCACCGGCAAGGCCTGGCGGATGGTCTCAGGGCGCCCCAGGGCAGCCACTGCGAAACGGGCGATGTCCTGGGTGTTCATGTAGGCGATCGGCGTCGGCGTGCCGCTCACCCACACCGTCTGGCTCTCGAGCACCGGAATGGCGAACTGACTGATCAGGCCCTGCATGAAGGCCACGCAGCGCAGGATCGTGTAGTCGAAGTCCGAGGCGATCAGCGCCTGTTCGGTGCAGTACTTGATATCCATCAGCGGCACGTCGCGGTGCTTCTCCGCACCGAGCAACGACACGAAGACGTACCGCTTCACCCCCGCCCGCTCGCAGGCGTTGAGCAGGTTGAGCTTGCCGGTCCAGTCGGTGTCGTAGACACTGCCGCCCTCGGTGGCACGGGTGGTGGCGGCATCGATCACCGCCTCCTGGCCCTCCAGCGCGTAATCGAGGCTGTCGGGTTCGAGCAGATCACCGCGGGTGAGCTCGCAACCCCACTCCTGCAAGAAGGCCGCCTTGCGCGGCGAGCGCACCATGCAGCGCACCTGGTGGCCGGCATCAAGGGCCTGCCGGGCGATCTGGCGGCCCAGCGTGCCCGTAGCCCCGATCACCAGCACCTGCATCAGGCTTCCTCAGCGAGGCAAGAGCCTAGAGGGGTACCTCAGCCGGCCGTCGCCTCAGTCGTCCCCCTGGAGCTTGAGCAGCAGCGCACCGCCCACCAGGCCCACGGGGATCAGGATCCAGAACAGCGCAGCAGTGCCGAAGATTTCCGAGGCCATCGCCCAGAGCCGAAACGGCTACCTATTTAGCGCAGCCGCCAGCTCCAGAAGCCTTGGCCAGGGAGCATTGCAGCGGAACTGGCCGGCCATCACCCCCGAGCGCAGGGCCACGTAGCCCTCGGCCCGCAGGGCCGCAAGCAGCGCATCGGTGGCGGGCGGTCCACCAGCGAGGCGGCGCGCCAGCTCGGCCATGGGCCAGCAGCGCACCGGCAGGCCAGGGTCATCGTGCAACGCCTGAAGCAGTCGCCGCGAGGAGCGGGCCAGCCAGGCCGCCGGCAACTCCTCCGCCCGCTGTTGCATGGCCGCCAGCGTGGGGGCGTGCTGGAGCGGGCCCAGCCAGAGCGGACCGGAGATCGAGAGGGGCGTTGCCGGCCCTGCGCCAGCTCCATCAGAGCGGTGCTCACCGCTGCAGCCACAGAGCGGCCATTGGCGCAGCGTCAGCAGACTCTGGCTGAACTGCTCGCCGCAGCCGTGGCAATGGGCCAGCAGGCCCAGCTGCTCCTCCTCCCGCGCTGCGGGCCGGCGCAGCAGCTGAATGGCGGTGCGGAAGGTGCGGCCCTCGCTGAAGCTGAACAGCGGCCGGATGCCGCGGCCGAGGGCCCAGGCAGCACGCGCCACCACGGCGATCTGCAGCCGCAGGGCCAGCTCCCAGCTGGCGGGATGGGCCCGGGCGGCGGCGCCGAGCGAACGGATGGCCGAGCGGCGATCGTGGCCGGTGGGGGAGCGGCCGTCGGTGCTGGCCAGATAGAGCACCCCGCCGAAGCTCACGGCCTCCAGGGCGGGCGCCACCAGGGCGCTGGGGCAGCCGAAGGCATCGAGATCCACAACACCGAAACGCCGCTGAGCGAGCAGGCAGCGGGCCAGCAGGTTCTGGGCCTTCAGCGCCGTGCTCTGCAGCCGGCAGCCCCGCTCCACCAGGGGCAGCAGGTTGCCGCGCAGCCAGGGCAGGCGATCGATGTCGGCATCGTTCGCCCACACCAGCTGCGCCCCGGCCTCCAGGCCGTAGCGCAGGGAGCGAATGCCACAGCCCGCCATCAGATCGAGCACGCTCAGATCGGGCGCGCCCTCGCCGAGCACCCCCGCCAGCAGCACCCCCAGATCGCGTGATGGCCGCGACTCCGGCCGGAAGAAGCCTGCCCCCAGCGCCAGCTGCGCCGCGCCTTCGCAATAGTGAGAGCACTCCGGCACGCCAGCCTCACTGGCGCTGCCACAGCCGCCAGCCCCCTTGGCCTCCACCTCCGAGCCGGTTACGCCGCTCACCCTCGCCCTGCCCCGCTCCAGCGAGTCTGCGCCGGCCCCGGCCGGGGCTCACTGGGGTGAGCACGGCACCTGGCACTGGCAGGGGCATGCCTGCCACTGGCGGGTGCTGGGCGATCGGCGCCTGCCGGCCCTGGTGCTGCTCCACGGCTTCGGCGCCGCCAGCGGCCACTGGCGCCACAACGCCGGCCAGCTGGCGGCAGCCGGCTGGTGCGTGTACGCGATCGATCTGGTGGGCTTCGGCGCCTCCAGCCAACCGGGGCACCGGCGCCACCGCCCGCTCGACAACCGGCTCTGGGCCCGGCAGCTGCAGGCCTTCCTCGAGCAGGTGGTGCAGGGGCCGGCGGTGCTGGTGGGCAACTCACTCGGCAGCCTGGTGGCGATCACCTGCGCCGTGTTCTTCCCGGTGTGGGTAGAGGCGGTGGTGGCGGCCCCACTGCCCGATCCCACCCTGCTGATGCCGATGCGGCGGCGCCGCGCCCGCTGGCGGCGGCGACTGCGCCGCCATGGGGTGGTGCTGGTGTGCCGGCTGCTGCCCCTGGAGCTGCTGGTGCCCCTGATTGCGCGCACACCGCTGCTGGATCTGGGGCTGCGTAGCGCCTACAGCGATCCGCAGCCGCTCGATCCCGAACTGCGCCGGCTGGTGGCCCGCCCCGCCCTGCGCCCCCGGGCCGCCAGGGCCCTGCGGGCGATGAGCATCGGCATGGCCCTGCGCCCCCGGGCCGCCACCGCCGCGCCGCTGCTGCAACGCATGCGCCAGCCGCTGCTGGTGCTCTGGGGGAGTGAGGACCGCCTGGTACCGCCGCAGATCAGCCAGCGGCTCAGCGCCCACAAACCGGATCTGGAGCTGCAGCTGCTGCCGCAGCTCGGCCACTGCCCCCACGACGAACACCCCGCCCTGTTCAATGCGCGGGTGCTGCACTGGCTGCAGCGAACCTGGCTGCAGCGAAGCTCTGACCCAGGGGCTCCGGCCGATGCGTAATTTGGGGATGTTCTGGCCTCCGAGCGCAGCCCCGGCGATGAAGCACACCCTGTCGGTGCTGGTGGAAGACGAATCCGGTGCCCTCAGCCGGATCTCAGGCCTGTTCGCCCGCCGCGGCTTCAACATTGAAAGCCTGGCCGTGGGCCCGGCCGAGCAGAACGGCGTATCGCGACTCACGATGGTGGTGGAGGGCGACGACCGCACCCTTGAGCAGATGAGCAAGCAGCTCAACAAGCTCGTGAACGTGCTGGCCGTGACCGACCTCACCCGCATCCCTGCCGTGGAGCGGGAGCTGATGCTGCTGAAGGTGTCAGCCCCGCCCGAGCAGCGCGCCGCCATCCTCGACCTGGTGCAGGTGTTCCGCGCCAAGGTGGTCGACGTGGCCGATCAGGCCCTGACGATCGAGGTGGTGGGCGACCCCGGCAAGCTGGTGGCGATCGAGAACGTTCTGGCCAGCTACGGCATTCTTGAAATCGCCCGCACCGGCCGAATCTCCCTGGAGCGGGCCTCCGGGGTGAACACCGCCTATCTGAAGGTCACCAGCCTGGACAAACGGGTTCCCGCCTGAGCGGAAGCAACGCAAGCCCAGGCTTAAACAAGGGAACCGTCCCCTCGCTCAGGGACGGTCCTCCACCAGGGTGCCGCCCTGCACAACCCGGGCGTTGATCAAGCGATCACCCTGCCTGATCTGATCCACCACCTCCATGCCTGTGGTCACCCGGCCGAAGACGGCGTAGCGGCCATCGAGCTCGGGCAGGGCCCGCAGGGCGATGTAGAACTGCGCGCTGGCGGAGTTGGGATCCTCCGAGCGGGCCATGGCCAAGGAGCCACGCTGGTGGGGCAGCTTGAGCTTCGACTGCTGACCAGGCCCCGCGGCGACCTGGCCGTAACGGGGAGCCGATTCGCCCTGCAAGAAGATCTCCAGCGGAATCAGACGGGGCTGACCGTTGGCCGGATCGATGAAGCTGCCGGTGCCGAGCTGCTCAATCGGCAGCTTGGGATCGACGCTCTGGGGATCACCCCCCTGCACCACGAAGGGGATCGGATCCCGCACCACCCGGTGGAACACCGTGCCGTTGTAAGCACCACGGCGCACCAGATCGACGAAGTTGCCGGCGGTGAGGGGAGCGGCATCGCCATCGAGGCTGAGGGTCACTGCGCCCTTGCTGGTTTTGAGTTCGACCACGGCCGTTCCCTTCAGACAGGGAATGCCGCCGCTGCCACAGCCGAGGTTGGCTGACGGGCCCTGGGAGGCGCAGGCCACCGGACCCAGGGGGCTGAGCAGAAGCGCCAGCACCAGCAGCAGGGGCCGCAGCTGCACGGAGAGAACGCCCATGCCTCAGACACCCTCCAGCGGAACGCTCAGAAAACGGGCCAGCTCAGCACCACCGCGCTCCAGCTCCACCAGGGGCATGGGTTCACCAACGCGAGTGAGCGGCAGGTCACGACGCCCCTGCACACGCAGGGCTAGACGCCGGCGTGGATTCAGGCCATCCCGCACCTCCACCTTCACCGCCTGGATCTCGCGCAGGGGGGTGCTGACGCTGATCTGCTGGCGGAACCCACGACGGGTGACGGTGAGGGTGCCGGCCTGCTTGTCGAAGCGGTTGGCACCAGCGCCGACATCAAGGGCGATCACCGTCCACAGATAGGTGGACAGCAGAACGGCCGCCAGGCCGTAGAGGCCCATCACCAGACCCTGGGGAACCCAGGCGAGCGCGGCGGGATGACCGATTGGCAGCAGATCACGGCCAAGGCGGCTCGAGGCGCTGGTGAGCAGGAAGCCCAGGCCACCGGCGCTCACCACGGCTGCCATCAGCACGTTGGACAGTCGGCGCGAGCCCAGCACCGTCTGCTCGAGCACGCCGGCCGCGGTCGGGACGGAGCTAGGGGCTGAAGCCTGGGAGGAGGCCATGGAGCGGGCGAATCGAGCTGCCATCCTCGCCGGTCGCCGCAGCGTCTGGGCGGATCGATCCGGATCTGCCATCCTCTGAGGCATGCCAGCCGCCTCCCCCAGCCCTGTCACAGGCTCTGGACTCTCCTCTGCCGCAGCAGGGATGGCAGCCGAGCCGATCCGCCAGGAGCTCGAGCAGCGCAACCAGCATCTGCAGCTCGAGATCGAACAGCTCCAGCACACGGTTCAGAAGCTGCGTGAGCGTCTTGAACTGCAGCAACAGCTGGCTTCCGAACGCCAGGAGCGAGCCCTGGCCGATGAACGGGAACAGAACCGCCAGCTGCGCACCGCCGTGGATCAGCTGCGCCTCACCCTGGAAACGCAGGCGCTGCAGGCGCAGGAGCGTCTGGCCAGAGCCGTTGGCGAGGAGCAGGAACAGAGCCGTCAGTTGCGCGCCTCCGTGGACGCGCTGCGGCGGGAACTGGAGCAGCAGCAGCGGAACGCGCAGCAGGCCATGAACCAGCTGCAGAGCGGGCACCGGCTGGAGACCCAGCAGCTCCAGGCCGCGGTGGATCAGCTGCGCCTGCGCTTGGAGGAGCTCCAGGCCGATCACGAAGCCGAGCTGCAACAGCGGCAGAGCCAGATGCGCATCCAACTGGGCGAGCTGCAGCAGGCGCTGGTGGTGCAGCGTCAGCTGCTCGAAGCCGGCGCCGAGGCCGCGCGGCCATGAACCTCAAGGACGCGCGCCTGCTGCTGGAGGTGGCCAATGCGGTGGCTCTCGAGGAGAACCTTGATGGCCAGCTGGCACGGCTGATCGATCTGGTGACCCAGGCCACCGAGGCCGAGCGCGGCACCCTGTTCCTCAACGACCCGGACACACAGGAGCTCTACAGCCGCCAGACGGTCGGCGGCCTGAACCGCGAGATCCGCCTGCTCAACAACCGTGGCATCGCCGGCCATGTGTTCCAGAGCGGTGAAGGGATGCTGATCGCCGATGCCTACGCCGACGAGCACTTCGACCGGAGCTTCGATGAGCAGACCGGTTACCGCACCCGCAACATCGCCTGCGCGCCGCTGCTCACCGTGCAGGGACAACGGATCGGTGTGGTGCAGGTGCTCAACCATCGCGGCAGCGATGGCTTCAGCCAGGAGCACCTGATCCGGATGGAGGCGATGGCCCGCCAGGCCAGCGTGTCCGTGCAGCGCAGCCTGCTGCTGGAGGAGTCCGAGCGCAAACGGCAGCGCGAGCAGGAGTTCCTGGCCATGGTGTCGGAGCTGTCCGGCGAGCTCAAGCTGGGCAGCCTGCTGGAGAAAGTGATCGCGGCGATCACGCGCATGCTCAATGCGGAGCGCTCAACGCTGTTCCTCAACGACGAGCGGAGCAACGAGCTTTACACCGAGATCGGCGAGGGACTGGGGGCCACCAAGATCCGCTTCCCCAACCATCTCGGCATCGCCGGCACCGTGTACAGCACGGGCGAAACGGTCAACATCCCCTACGCCTATGCCGATCTGCGTTTCAACCCCTCGTTCGATCGCCAGACCGGCTTCTTCACCCGCTCCATCCTCTGCACGCCGCTGATCAACAAAAACGGCAAGGTGATCGGCGCCACCCAGGTGCTCAACAAGCGCGGCGGTGTATTCAGCGAGGAGGACTCCTCACGGCTCAAGGCCTTCACCGCCCAGATGGCCGTGGCGCTCGAGAACGCCAAACTGTTCGACGACGTGCAGACGATGAAGGCCTACGCCGAATCCATGCTGGAAAGCATGGCCAGCGGCGTGATCACCTTCAACGACAAGGACGTGGCCCAGACGATCAACCGGGCCGGCTGTCGCATTTTCCGGGCCCGCTCCCGCGACGTGATCGACCATCCCGCCGCGGAGCTGTTCAGCGGCAGCAGCAGCTGGCTGGCCGAGCGCTTGTCCCAGGTGCGCAGCGACGGCGAGCCCGCCAGCCTCGAGGACGTGGAGCTGGACATCGAGGGACACCCCACCTCCGCCAACATCAACCTGCTGCCGCTGCGCAGCGTCGGCGGCGAGGCCATGGGCTCGATGCTGATGATCGAGGACATCAGCGAAGAGAAGCGGATGAAGGGCACCATGGCCCGCTACATGGACCCGCTCATCGCCGACTCGCTGATGCACGAAGGGGCCAATGCCCTGGGGGGCCAGGAGAGTGAGGCCACGGTGCTGTTCAGCGACATCCGTGGCTTCACCACGCTCACGGAGTCCCTCGGGGCCCAGGGCACGGTGAGCCTGCTGAATGCCTACTTCTCACTGATGGTGGATTGCCTGCAACAGGAGGGAGGCATCCTCGACAAATTCATCGGTGATGCGGTGATGGCGGTGTTCGGCCTGCCCCGCCCGGGAAATGACGACGCCGACCGGGCCGTCCGTACAGCCCTCGCAATGCTCACCAGCCTCCAGGGCTTCAACCACGGCCGAGAGCAGGAGGGGCTGCTGCCGATCCGGATCGGCATCGGCCTGCACACCGATGCAGTGGTGAGCGGCAACATCGGCTCACCGAAACGGATGAACTACACCGTGATCGGCGACGGCGTGAACCTGGCGGCCCGGCTCGAATCAGCCTGCAAGCAGTACGGCGCCCAGCTGCTGATCAGCGAGAGCACCCGCAGCCGGCTGCGCGGCACCTACCGCATGCGCGAGGCGGACCGGGTGGTCGTCAAGGGCAAAACGGAGCCGGTCGTGATCCACGAGCTCCTGGATTTCCACAACGAGGCCAGCTTCCCCGCCGCCGTGGAAGTGCTCGGGCACTACCGCGATGGCCTGGAGCGTTATCGCGCCGCACGCTTCCAGGAGGCGATCAGCTGCTTCCGGCAGGCCCTTGCCCTCCACCCGCAGGACCGGCTCAGCAGCCTCTACGCCGAACGCTGCAGCCACTACCTGAGCAATCCACCCGGCGACGACTGGGATGGAATCTGGGTTCTGAGCGAGAAATAGGCCAGACCAGCGGGTCCTCCGTTGCAGGCTCAGCGCCCGCAAAGCCAATGGTGACGGGCCGTGTCAGCCCACCGGAACCCGCCGCGCGGTGCGGATCAACGTTGTTACCATCGCCCGGTAACCCACAGCACGCGGGTTTCCCGCACCGCTCATTTCCCACCCATGACGATCGCTGTAGGGCGCGCGCCGCAGCGGGGATGGTTCGACGTCCTCGATGACTGGCTCAAGCGCGACCGCTTCGTTTTTGTCGGCTGGTCGGGTCTGCTCCTGTTCCCCACCGCCTACCTGGCGCTGGGGGGCTGGCTGACCGGCACCACCTTCGTCACCTCCTGGTACACCCACGGCATTGCCAGCTCGTACCTGGAAGGCTGCAACTTCCTCACCGCAGCGGTGAGCAGCCCGGCTGATGCCATGGGCCACTCCCTGCTGCTGCTCTGGGGCCCTGAAGCCCAGGGCGACTTTGTGCGCTGGTGCCAGCTGGGCGGCCTGTGGACCTTCGTGGCCCTGCACGGTGCCTTCTCGCTGATCGGCTTCATGCTCCGTCAGTTCGAGATTGCTCGCCTGGTGGGCATCCGCCCCTACAACGCCATCGCCTTCTCCGGCCCGATCGCGGTGTTCGTCAGCGTCTTCCTGATGTACCCCCTCGGCCAGAGCAGCTGGTTCTTCGCGCCCAGCTTCGGTGTGGCCGCGATCTTCCGCTTCCTGCTCTTCCTGCAGGGCTTCCACAACTGGACGCTGAACCCCTTCCACATGATGGGCGTGGCCGGCATCCTCGGCGGTGCTCTGCTCTGCGCCATCCACGGCGCCACGGTGGAGAACACCCTGTTCGAAGACTCCGAGCAGGCGAACACCTTCAAGGCGTTCGAGCCCACCCAGGAAGAGGAGACCTATTCGATG
>Ga0208721_1000262_pt1 | contig 12192 bp, 7 predicted proteins | sample LakMenEpi17Aug10_FD_150705 | JGI IMG/M metagenome (GOLD analysis project Ga0208721, IMG submission 150705) | Freshwater microbial communities from Lake Mendota, WI - 17AUG2010 deep hole epilimnion (SPAdes) | ecosystem: Environmental > Aquatic > Freshwater > Lentic | place: Lake Mendota, Madison... | reverse complement strand
GGCTGCCTTCAGCAGATCGCAGCCAATCGATTCTCAACTCCGCAGGACGTCATCGCGATTCTGCTGCAAGGCTTTGTTAGGCCCCGGCCGAAATTGTCGTTGGACCGCACACGGTTGTCATGTCCGAAGCAAACATAGAATTGAGCATGAATACGTAGCCCTGGTAGTGATGGGCAACGACAAACAGCATCTGAGTGACTTCAGACTGGAATTCAAACGGCCTTGAAAACTGCCCACCAAGAACGCATTTGATCTTGGGGATGATCTCCATGGCAGTTCGAATCTGGGAGGCAGGATTCACCTGCTGATCTTTAAGATGCTTCATGAAACCGGCCAGACCACGCAGGTGCTCCTCCATTTCCGCCTTCGGCATGAATGTGAAGCTAATCGCCTGACGCGCAATGATGAAGTCCACACGCGTCTGTTTTCGAAGCAGCCCGGCGTCTGACTTGGCATGCGGTAGCACCTTTGCCAGATCGGATGGATAACGCGTCAGATACAGAGACGCATTGGTAATGCTATTCATGCGGTCGCTCCTTTCGAGGGCGTAAGTCGCCGACGTTGCGCACGGCATCGGCCATCCATTGATTGCTGGGGCAATGGTTGCGCGGGGCCAGATGCTATACCAGCATTACGCCAATCGGCAACGATGTCGAACCCAGGCTCAGTACTGGAGGCAAACGCGAAAGGCAAGGAACTGGCCACCTTGCGTTTGCGACCCGCCCACACGGCTCTGGCTCTGGGCTTCTCCTTGGCCTAACGCCGCCGATCAGCGGCTCGCGACCTTGGATTATCCACACCGACCGATTTCATCGCGAGTCCGCTGCATCGGCTTGTTAGACCGGGCCGGATCGTAGGGGTGATAGATTCATGCTATCTGTGGCTTTCGGGCTGACTATCACGGGCTCTTATGAAAACGATCATCAGGGCAATTTGATAGATGCAAGCAAGCGGAAGCACGACCAGACCCGCGATCAGCGCACCGCTCGCGAGCGCTCGCAATGCCGCGACAAACGCCACGACACACCCTATGCCAGATGCTATGACTCCAACGAGCAGGCACCAGTTCGTCCACGGCGCGTAGGCGCCGCCTAGCGGTTGTGACACTGACGCTGGTGCAAAGTCGTAGCCACACAGAGGGCACGCGGCCTCTGCTGCGCTCATCTCACCACTACATTTTGGGCAGAAGGCCATGGCTTTGAACCCGCCAACTATGGTCTAACTCTTAATTATACGGTTCCGTATATTTCCGGAACCACGCCGTATATCACCGACGGCTGGCCCGCCTTGTCAATCGCAACTTCAACTGCGACAGACACTTGCCAAACGATACGCCACGACACTCGTCGCGTTAGGCAGCGTCTACGCTCGATAACACCTCGACAACACGGGCTCCCCGGCCGAGCAGGGGACGCGCGCGATCGGTCACCGCGATCCGACGGACGAGCCGGCTCGTGTGGGTTCTGGCCGCCGGCTCGCCGCTGACCAACGGCAGCCGTTCGGCTCTTCGGACGCGTACCGGGGCTCCCGTCCCCCGCCGCCGCCCCGCCGCCGCCCCGCCGCCACGTCGCGCCCGCGGAAAGACCGCCGCGGCTCCGTTCTGCCGGAAAACGTCTCACGCTGCCTGCGATCGCAGCCCGCTCGGCAGGCCGAGTCGAGCGGCGCGATGCGACCGTGAGTCAGGCGCTCTTGTGCCGCGGCTCGCGAAGCGGCACCACGGCCTCGGTGCCGGCCACGTTCAACTCGTTGATCACGTAGGTGCTCCCCTGTTGCTCCGGCAGGTCGAACATGATGTCGAGCATCACGTCCTCCATGATCGATCGCAGGCCGCGGGCGCCCGTCTCCTTGCGCATCGCCTTGCGGGCGATCGCATGCAGGGCCTCGTCGGTGAATTCGAGCTGGCAGTTCTCCAGGCCGAACATCTTCTGATACTGCTTGACCAGCGCGTTCTTCGGCTCCTTGAGCACCTTCACCAGCGCCGCCTCGTCGAGCGGCTGGAGCGAGGAGATCACCGGCAGCCGGCCGACGAGTTCGGGGATCAGGCCGAATTCGAGGATGTCGTCGGAATCGACCTGCGGCAGCAGTTCAGCGAGGTCGGCGTCGGCGCGATGCCCGGCGGGCTGGCCGAAGCCGATCGTCCGCTTCCCCAGCCGGCGCGAGATGATCTTTTCGATGCCCACGAACGTCCCGCCGCAGATGAACAGGATGTTCGAGGTGTCGATCTGGATGTACTGCTGCTCCGGATGCTTCCGCCCGCCCTGCGGCGGCACGTTGGCGACGGTGCCCTCGAGCATCTTCAGGAGCGCCTGCTGCACCCCCTCGCCCGACACGTCGCGGGTGATCGACACGTTCTGGCTGGTCTTGCCGATCTTGTCGATCTCGTCGATGTACAGCACGCCCCGCTGGGCGGCCTCGATGTCGAAGTCGGCGGCGTTGAGCAGCTTGAGGAGCAGGTTCTCCACGTCCTCGCCGACGTAGCCCGCCTCGGTGAGCGTGGTGGCGTCGCCGATCGCAAACGGCACGTCGAGGATCCGGGCCAGCGTCCGGGCGAGGAGCGTCTTGCCCGAGCCGGTCGGGCCGAGGAGGAGGATGTTCGACTTGTCGACCTCGACGTCCCCGGCCTCGCTCCCGAGGTTGAGCCGCTTGTAGTGGCTGTGGACGGCGACGGCCAGCACGCGCTTGGCGTGCTGCTGGCCGATCACGTACTGGTCGAGGTGAGCGACGAGCTCGCGGGGCGAGGGGATCGTCGTGAAGAGTTGCTTGCTCGTGCCACGGCGCCGCTTCTCCTGGTCGAGGATCGACTGGCAGAGGTCGATGCATTCGCCGCAGATGTAGACGTCGCCCGGACCTTCGACGAGCGGGCCGACGTCGCGGTAACTCTTGCGGCAGAACGAGCAGAAGGCGTTCTTCTTGGTCGTCCCCCCGGCGCCCCGGCGCCCGAGACCGCCCACGTCTTTCCCTGATGGCATTGATTCACGTCCTCGTGGTTCTGGCCGGACCCCCGTCGTCGCCGGACGCCGGCCGGCGTTCCGGATGCCCGGGTGCGTCGATCCCGCTGCGCGGCTCGACGAGCGTTCTTATCTTTCGGTATTCCTCATCACTCAGCACACCATGGTCGCGGAGATTTTTGTAGCTGACGAGCGTCTTTACCCAATCGCCACGATCGTCAGTCGACCGCGCCATGGCCTTCTGCACCACGAGGATCACCAGCACCCCGGCGAGCACCACCCCGACGACGACGCCGGCCAGGACGAGGGCTCGTTGAATCGCGCTCAGGTCCTGAAATCCAGCGGACGGCATCGGCGAGGGAAGCCCGGGGAGACGGCGTCGGGCCCGGCCGCGTGGCAGACCCGGCTCCCATTATGGAACGCATGGCCCGAAAGGGTCCAGTAAACCGCCCGTCTTCCCTACGCCGCCCGGCTTCCGGCCCGAGGCGCTCGATTCTGCCGATTGTCGGAAAAACAGTGAGTTTTCCGGGGCCGGCGGGCCGATATCCCGGCCATGAACCGCCTTTCGACATCGCAGGCCCGACGTCCGTTTGCACCGCTGCTGCGGGTCGCGCGGCTCGTGACGCTGTCCTGTGGCTGCCTGCTCGCGGCGATCGCCGCGGCGGACGAAGCCGGCGGGCGGGCGGCCCTGCCGGACGTGGTGCGGACGAAGCACCGCACGTTCCAGATCCCTTTCCGGCCGCCCCGCCCCCAGGATGCGGATGCGGAATCAGCGCCGACGCGGATCATGCTCGACGTTTCCCGCGATCTCGGCGTCACCTGGCAGGTGGCGGGGGAAACCGCCCCGGCGACCGGGTCACTCGCCTACACCGCCGACACCGACGGCGAATACTGGTTCCGCCTCCGGGCGATCGACCGCAAGGGGAGAACCCGCGGCGGCGCCGGCCCGGACATGCGCGTCCTCGTGGATGCGGCGGGCCCGAGGCTCGCGGCCCGCGTCTGGAAGGGCAGCGACGGCGAGATCATCTGCCGCTACGCCGCCGCCGACGATTCGCTGCGGCTAGAGTCGATGACGCTCGAGTATCGCGGCGCGGCCGACCCGGCCTGGAAGACCGTGGCCATCCAGCCGGTGCTGTCGCGCGAGTCGCCGGCTCACGCCGTCGGCGAGGAGATCTGGTGGGCCGGTGAGAAGGTCGAATCGCTGGCGGTGAAGATCGTGATTTCCGACTCCTCGGGCAACGTGACGACCCGCCAGTTCAAGCTCGAACCCACCGACCCGCAGGTGGATCAGGCGACGCTCGCCAAGGAGATCGGCGTCCCGCCGCTGCCGGAGGCGTCGGCGCCCCTCGTCGCTTCCGCGTCTCCCGCCTCAGGTGAACAGGCCACCGATCCCCTCGCGGCCGGCACCGGCACCCAGCCCTCCGGCTGGCCTGCGGAGACCGGGAGCACGTGGCCGGGCGACCAGCCGGCCGGCGGCGGATCATCCGGCCGCGGCCGCAGCGTCCTCGTCCGCCGCCCTGACACCAACGCGGCATTCCTGCCCCGGTCCGAAGCCGATCTCGCGACGCGATTCTCCGCCGCGCCGCACCGGCAGCCCGCGGCGGCGGAAGTGCCGACGGCCGGTCCGGGACAGCCGCTCACCTACCAGGGCAAGCCGCTGCACATCGCCCGCGCCCGCAGGTTCGCCTGGGACTACGAAGTGCCCGCACCGTCGACCGCCGGCCGGCTGCGGGCCGAGCTCTGGTGCACACGCGACGGCGGCGTCACCTGGCAGCGGGCGGCCGTGGACGATGATGGCCGCAGCCCGATCGAAGTCCAGCTCAGTGCGGCCGGTCTGTATGGCGTTCGCCTGGAGATGGTGGCCGACGCGCCCGACGCGGGGAGCGGGCCGCGGTCGGGCGACGCACCGGAAGCCTGGCTGGGCGTCGACGAGGAGCCGCCGCAGGTCGAGATGCTCGGCGTCACCCGCGACGAGGCGAGCCCTGGGGCCGATGCCGGCCTCGTGATCCGCTATTCGGCCCGCGATCCGCTCCTGGCGCCGCGATCGACCCGCATTCTCTACTCGCCGCACGCCGAGGGGCCGTGGGCGACGGTCGCCGAGGGGCTGGAGAACAAGGGTGAATACCGCTGGCGTCCCGACCGGGGCGTGCCCGCCCGGGTGCACATTCGGGTGGAGGTGGCCGACGCCGCCGGCAACGTGGGTGCGGCCTCGACGCCCGAGGCGATCTCGGTCGCGTCCCCGCGGTTCATCGGCAAACTCGGCGGCCTGCGGGCCGCCCCCGGTCAGAATCCCTGACGACGCTCACGCGGCGGAGCGACGGCGGCCGCGAAGGCGCCGGCGGATAGCCAGCGCCGCCACGCCGCTGCCGACGCCGAGCAGGCCGAGCGTGACCGGTTCGGGAACGATCACGAGCTGGCCGTAGATCGTGTTGCCATCCAACAATTCGCGCACGAACTGCAGCTGCTGCGTTCCGACCGACAGCGAGCTTTGATTCGCACCGGACGTGCCGGTGTACGCCCCCGTGGCCACGATCCGCGAAAACAGACCAAACGGCTGGTTGTCACTATTGGCGTTCACCGCGATCCGGAACAGGTTGAACGTCGTGTTGTCGGCGAACGTGCCGCTGAACGATAGCGTCAGGGTTCCGCCGTAGGTCAGATACGCCGGCTCCCCGGTCAGCGAGATCACGTCATACTGCCCCTCGCCCGTGCCGGTGATCTCCATCAGCGTGTTCGCGGAACCGCCGAGCACGAGCGACGTGTCCACGAACGACAGCGTGTCCGGGCTGTTGCCCGGCGACAGCAGGCCGTTCACGGTCACGACCGTGGAGCCGCCGTCGCCCCTGACCGTGCCCTTGCCCATCAGCGTCTGGTCGGCAGCGAACTGATACGCCGACTTTGCCGACAGGTCGAGCACCACGTTGGACGACGTGGCGTCGCCGACCACGATCGTCCCCGACGCGAGCGAACCGGCGGCGCCGAGCGCCAGCCGGCCCGCCTTGATCGTCGTGTTGCCATCGAACGTGTTGGCCCCGTCGAACGTGACCGTGCCGGTGCCGACCTTCACGAACGACGCGCCCGCCCCGGAGAGGACGCCCGAGTAACTCGAACTCGCGTTGCCGCCCCCGACCGTCAGGGCGACTGCCGCATTTGAGGTGTTGGTCAGCGCGAGATTGCTCGAGCCGGCGAGGCCGCCGAAGTTTACGGCCGTCAGGCCGTTGCCGAACGCGAACGACCCGGCACCGCCGGCGAACGTGCTGCCGGCAAGGGCGTCCCGGTTATCGATCCGCAGGCTGCCGGCCGACACGGCCGTCTGCCCCTTGAACGAGTTGGAGCCGCTGAGCACGAGCAGCCCCGCGCCCGCCTTTTCGATCCCGCCCAGCCCGGAGATCACGCCGGAGTAGGTCGTGCTGGCGTCGTTGCCGCCCACCGTCAGGGCGACGGCGGCGTTGTCCGTGGTCGTGAGGTTCAGCGCGGCATTGCCGGAGATGCCACCGAACGTGGCCTCGGTCCCGCTGCTGCCGAACGCGATCGAGCCCGAGCCGCCGGTGTAGGTGCTCCGCGACAACGCATTCCTGCTGTCGATCCGGAGGATGCCGGCCGACACCGAGGTGTCGCCCGTGAACGTGTTGGATCCGGACAGCACGACGAGCCCCGTGCCCGTCTTCGTGAGCCCGCCGATGCCGGTGATGTTGCCGGAGATCGTGTTGGGGGCCATGCTGACCGTGAACGTGTCCGCTCCAGTGGTCCTGAACGTATGCACCTGGTACGTCGTGCCCGTCTGCGTAATCGAGCTGATGCTGCCACCGGTTGCCAGCGCTGACGCTCCGACGTAGCGAACTGCCACCACGCCGCTACCACCGGTTCCTCCAGTTTGGAGGGAAGCGCTGCCGTTGCCTCCGCCACCACCGCCACCGCCGCCGGTGTTGGCACTTCCCGAGGCGGCCACAGCGGTTGGGGCCGAGTTCTTCGCTCCCGCACCACCTCCACCCGAGCCACCCGATCCCGAGGTTTGAAAAGAACCGGCACCGCCGCCACCGCCGCCGGCATAACCAAGAGCCGTGCCGGTGAAACTCGAACTTGTTCCACTACCGCCATTGCGCCCGGGGACGCCACCCCCACCCGCACCCGATGCCGTTGCGCCGCCTCCGCCTGACCCGCCCTGACCACCAGATGTCGTAGATCCTCCGGACGAGCCTTGCCCCGCTGTGCTGCTCCCACCGGCATAAGCACCTCCAGCTCCGCTACTGCTACCGCCGCCGCCGCCGCCAGACCCTCCGTTTTGCCCAGCGTTCTGGGCACTGCCACCGCCACCACCTCCGAGAGCGACAAGCGATCCGAATGACGAATTGCCGCCGGTTCGCCCAGTAACATTGAGCGCCCCACCGGCTCCTCCCGTGCCGGTCACAACGGATGTCGTCTCTCCCACGGAAGCGGCTCCTGTCAAAAAACCTCCTGCCCCGCCGCCGCCGCCGCCTTGTTGAACGGAAGAGCCGCCACCGCCGCCGCCACCGCCGCCACCACCCACGACGAGATACTCCACAGAAAGGGCGGACGTCAGCCCTCCGTCCACGCCCACAAACGACGAATCGACCGTCGTCGTCGCTGCCAGTTCGATCGGCGCCGCTACCGCATTCATCCCCACCCGGTCGAATTGCAGGCTGCCACCGGCGAACACTACCGTGCCGCTGCCCAGCGCACTGGCATTTGCGATCACGAGTTTCCCTTCGTTGATCCGCGTGCCGCCGCTGTACGAGTTGGTGCCGGAGAGCGTCAGTGCTGCCGTGCCCGCCTTGACGATCCCGCGGCCGCCCGACAACGCATTGCTGATCGTCTGGTCGGAGATGGTCTCGATCCGGGCAAATGCGCCATCGACGAGCGTCGCCCCGGCAAACGCCCCGGTATTGACGGCCGTAGTGAAGTTCGCAGCCGTGTAGGGTGTGCTAGTGCCCACCTGGAATCCAAGCGTGCCCCCCGAAGCGATCGTGACGTTCGAAAAGCCGCCACTCTGCAGCGTGGCCGCCCCGGTGACCGTGCCTCCGGCCAGCGTGCCCCCCGACACCGTGACGCGGCCGAGCGAGTGGCCGCCGAGATTGAGCGAACCGCTGCGGACGGTGACGGCGCCCGTCGATGCATAGGCCTGCGACAGCGTGAGCGTGTTCGCGCCGACCTTGTCGAGGCCGAGGCCACCCGTGATGGCCGTACCGTAGGTGAAGTCGCCCGCCGTCGTGTCGACACCGATGCTCGACCCGGCGTTGCTCGTCACCCCCGAGAGCGTGCCGGAGAAGGCGGCGTCGAGATCGGCAGAATTGAAGTACGCGCTATCGGAACTGGACACGCCGAGGCCGATGCCGCTGCCGGCCGCCACCGTCACCTGGCCGCTGCCCGGCCGCGCTGCCTTGTTTGCGAACGTCAGCACCGACCCCGTGCCGCTGATGTCGGTGCCGCCGGAGTATGCGTTGGAACCCGAGAGCGTGAGGATGCCCGGCCCGGAGAACGCCAGTTTGCCCGTGCCGCCGATCGCGCCCGTCCCGGTCGCGGCGTACGAGGACCAACGGGCCTTATCATCGAGCGCAAAAGACGTTGTCCCCGTGCTGGTGAAGGTGTGCAGAAAATACGTCGTGCCCGTTAGCGCGAACGAACTGATGCTGCCCCCCGCGGCCAGGGCAACGTCGCTGGCATACCGCACTGCCACGAAACCGCTGCCACCAATAGTCCCCGAAGTTGGGCCAGCGCCACCGCCACCGCCGCCGCCACCGGTGTTGGCACTTCCCGAACGAGCTACAGCAGCGGAGCTGCCGGTTCCGGCTCCGCTGCCTCCGCCGCCCACCCCACCGGCGCCACCGGCAGTGTTCCGGCCCCCACCACCTCCGCCGCCTCCTGCGTAACTCACACTTGAGCCTGTAAAAATGGTGGTTGTTCCGCTCCCGCCGGCTTGCCCTAGAGAGCTTCTGGATGCGCTCAATCCGGACGCGGTCGCCCCGCCCCCACCAGACCCGCCACCGTCGCCACCGGCTGTAGTATTGGCCGTAGTTCCTCCGGAGAATCCTTGCACTCCTGTGGCGACTCCACCGGCCGAGGTCCCTGTCGTGTCTCGGCCACCAGCGCCGCCGCCAGATCCCAAGCCCGAACCGCCACCGGCAAGCCCTGAGGCATTTGCAGCACCACCTCCGCCGCCGCCGTACGCGATGATCGCTCCGAATGATGATGCGCCGCCAACTTGCCCAGAAGCTACTCCACCCGCTCCTCCAGCTCCCGTCACAACGGTCATCGCCGGCGCCGAAAACGAGGCTCCGCTCAAGTATCCACCCGCACCACCGCCGCCACCGCCGTACGCGTTTGAAGCACCGCCACCGCCACCACCACCGCCGCCGCCCCCCACGAGCAGATACTCGAAACCCGGCACCGCGAGGTTGAACGTCACCGTTCCGGAGAGCGTGGTCGTGCCGGTGATCGTGAGCCCGCTGCCGGTGCCGGAGTTGAACGCGACCGTTCCCGAAGACGTTCCCGAAAACGCCGTCGTCTGCGCACGGGCGGTTGATGGCAGCACGAGCAGGCCCGTCGCACACACGACGGCGACGAACGCACCGCGATGCCGATAAGCCGGCTTGCCGGAACGCGTGCGAATGAGCGGATGCACTTCTAGACCCTTGCTCAATTTCATGGCGTCACTCTCCTGACTGGTGCTATTGGAAAACTGTGCGAAGACTTAACCAGTGCAAACGTGCTGCGGCGTCAAGGTGCGGCATAGCAGGGAGGAAAATTCTTCGTGAATAACCTTCTCAACCCCCCGACTTTTGAAATTTATCACCCCCCCACCATTCCTGCAAGCCCCCGGCCGGAAAAAATCGCCGGCTGCGGTACGATGCCGCCCGGAGGCACGACGCATGGCCACTGGAAAGACTGCCCTGGAGATTCTCGCCGCGGCCGAGGACTGGTCGCTCGGCGAGCCGACGATCGTCGTCCTCCACGGCGACGAGCCGTTCCTTGCCGGCCGGATGCTGGCCCTGCTCCGCGACCGGCTCTGCCCCGACGAGGCCGACCGGGACTGGGCATGGCGGGAATTCGACGGCGGCGAGGAGCTCGATCCGCGCACCGTGTTCGACGAGGCCGCCACGCTGCCGATGTTCGCCGGCGCCACCCGCGCGGCCGTCGTCCGCAATGCCGACGCCTTCGTGACCGCCGCCCGCGAATCGCTGGAGACGATCGCCGCCGGCCCGCGCGGCCGACGCGGACTCGTGATCCTCGAGGTCCGCACCTTCCCGGCCACCACGCGGCTCGCCAAGGCGGTCGCCAAGGCGGGCCTGGCGATCGACGTCTCCATCCCGCAGCGGTTCGACGTCGCCGCCTGGGTCCGCGGCTGGGCGAAGTCGCGGCACGACATCCTCCTCGCCGCGGCAACCGCCCACACGCTCGTCGAACGCCTCGCCGGCGAACTCGGCCAGATCGATCAGGCGCTGGCCCGGCTCGCCGCCGCGATTCCCCCGGCCGACCGCAAGCGGCCCATCCCGCCGGAGGCCTGCGATGACTTCGCCAGTTCGCCGCGCGAGCAGACGGCCTGGGGGATGATCGACGCGGCCGCGGCCGGCCAGACCGCGCCCGCCATTCGCCAACTCGACGAGCTGCTCGCGGCCGGCGAGAACCCGATCGCCATCGCCGCGCAGATCGGCTCGGTGCTGCGGAAGGTCTCGACCGCGGCCCGTCTTCTCGCCCTTCCCGCCGGCGCCGGCCGGCCGGCCGGCGTCGATGCGGCGCTTCGCGAGGCGGGCGTGGCCGCCTGGCCGAAGGCCATGGAGCAGGCCCGCGCGGCCCTCGCCCAACTCGGCCCGCGCCGGTCGCGGCTCCTCCCGGTCTGGCAGCTCGACCTCGATCGGCAGCTCAAGGGGGACGCCTCCCGCGGTCTGCGCGCGAGGCTGGCCGTGGAGCGTTTCTTCTGCATGATGACGCGGCGGACGGACGGCGATGCAGCGGACCCGGGCGGGCCGCGCCCCGCCGCCGTCGGGCAGGAGAAGCGGCGTTGAACCAGAAGCAAGCGACCGATCCCCGCGACCTGTGGGACAACCCCCTGGCCGCCCGCTACGCATCGGCCGAGATGACCCGGACGTGGAGCGACAACCATCGCTACCGCCTCTGGCGTCAGGCCTGGCTGGTGCTGGCGGAGGCCGAGGCGGAACTGGGGCTGCCGATCACGTCCGCGCAGCTCGCCGAGATGCGGGCCAACGTGGAAACGATCGACTTCGCCCGCGCGGCCGAGTACGAGCGGCGGATGCGGCACGACGTCTTCGCCCACCTCCACGCCTTCGGCGACGCCGCCCCGCAGGCCCGGCCGATCATCCATCTCGGTGCCACCAGCGCCTACGTCACCGACAACGTCGACCTGATCCTGATCCGCGAGTCGCTCGACCTCGTGGCCGGCCGGCTGGCGACCGTGATCGAGCGGCTCGCCGCGCGGGCCATGGAGACGAAGGACCTCGTCTGCCTCGGCCGCACGCATCTCCAGCCCGCGCAGCCGACGACGATCGGCAAGCGGATCTGCCTCTGGATCCACGACCTGCTCCTCGACCTCGAGGAGGTCATGCACCGCCGCAAGCTCCTCCGCGCCCGCGGCGTGAAGGGGACCACCGGCACGCAGGCCAGCTTCCTCGAGCTCTTTGCCGGCGACCATGCGAAGGTCCGCCGGCTCGACGAGCTCGTGGCCCGCAAGCTCGGCTTCCATTCCTCCTACGAAGTCACCGGCCAGACCTACACCCGCAAGGTCGATTCCCAGGTGACCGCGGCCCTGTCCGGAGTCGCCGAATCGACCCACAAGGCGGGCAACGACCTCCGGCTCGCCGCCGCCTGGGGGGAGCTCGAGGAGCCGTTCGAGCCGGACCAGGTCGGCTCCTCGGCGATGCCCTACAAGCGCAACCCGATGCGGGCCGAGCGGATGTGCGGCCTGGCCCGGTTCGTGATGGGGCTGCACGTGACGTCGGGGCAGACGGCGGCGGTGCAGTGGATGGAGCGGACGCTCGACGACTCCGCCCCGCGCCGGCTCGTGCTCCCGCAGGCGTTTCTCGCCACCGACGCCCAGCTCGTGATCTACGCCAACATCGCGGCCGGCCTCGTCGTCCTCCCCGGCGGCATCCGCCGGAACCTCGAGGCCCATCTGCCGTTCCTCGCCAGCGAGCGGATCCTGATGGCCGCCACGACGGCAGGCGGCGACCGGCAGACGCTCCACGAGGCGCTCCGGCAGCACAGCCACGCG
>Ga0208721_1000261_pt1 | contig 12228 bp, 17 predicted proteins | sample LakMenEpi17Aug10_FD_150705 | JGI IMG/M metagenome (GOLD analysis project Ga0208721, IMG submission 150705) | Freshwater microbial communities from Lake Mendota, WI - 17AUG2010 deep hole epilimnion (SPAdes) | ecosystem: Environmental > Aquatic > Freshwater > Lentic | place: Lake Mendota, Madison... | reverse complement strand
TCCTAGTACATATTCAAAAAAATATTGTTGTTCGCACATAGAATGGGCATTATAAGACGAACTACGGAAATAAGTTATAATCATGATATCCTATTATTGGGGTAGTACATTAAAATGTAACATAAGTTTTTTAAGTTTATCGTATTGCTCTCTAACTGTCATATGTTCATTATTAATGATAGCATTAAAATTATTCCAATCATATCTACAAGCGTCTAATATTGATTCGCTAATATGTTCTGATTTGTGTGGATTTCTATTTAGTCGAAATACTATTCCTCCATTATTTTTTATAGCTTCTACTTCATTAGGAAATCTACAATCAGAAACTATAACAACTTGAAGTTTACTCTTTTTAATTTTATTGATAAGAGCATTTACCCAAACATTATTATTTAATTTTCTAAATAAGTCAGTACCTATTAATTGCATTAAATCTCTAGCTGTTAGTTGCTTATCTTCCCAATAGGCATCAACTAGTTCATTCTTGTTATGATCTTCACCATAACATTGAACATATGATAATCCAAACATATTCATGCATATGTCTTCTTTTAATGGGTCTGCAAAGTTATATATTTCAACATCAGAATATCCATTGGATAATAATAATCCTTTTAAAAATTCTGAACAAATAGTTTTGCCAGACTGCTTACGGCCAGAAAATGCTATTATTTTAGTATTCATTAGTATTTATCTTTTAATTGTGGTAAAATAATCTCTTTTACTTCAGCTACTGACATATCAGCAACATCACTGTGGTCAATATCAATATAGAAAACATTATATGTTTTATGACATTTATCATAGATTTTTTGAGCAGCTCTTTTGCCAGCGTCGTCATTGTCCATAAGTATATATATACTCATTGCTCCAGAAATATCCAATAACAATTTTTGTTTTTCTTGTAATACAGAGCCGAATAGGGCTACGCTATTATGAATTCCGGCCTCTTCTAATCTCCAAACATTTCCTGGACTTTCGACCAGCACAACATTTTTATTTTGTTGTATATAGTCTTTTGCATACCATAGATTATATAGATATTCTTGTGTTTTAAATCCCTTATTATGTTTCCACTTAGAATATTGCCATAAATAATCTGAATTTGGACAATCTTTTGTTAAATTATGATAACTTTTACATTTAGAGCATTGAGTAAAAATACTTCTACCAGAACAACCTACCATATGTTCATGAGTGTCGTCGTATACTGGCACAACAGCCCTATCGCCCATTTCTTTTTCGGAACTTAAACATTCACCAACATCATATTTGATAAGTATCTCAGAAGAAAATCCTCTACTAATAAAATAATCTGATGGAATTTTTAAATTCTTTACTATTTTATCTCTTGTGATTTTAGGAGTATCGTCAACAGATCTAATATCTGTTTGTATATTATTAACAATATTTACAAAATTATTTTTTTCTACTTCTTTTTTACTAACTTTTATTTGACTAGGATTCTTTTTAGTAAAATTAATAGCATATTCTACAGCATCATTAAAAGAAACGGTTGGATCGCCCGGTCCTGTCCAACCATTTTGTTTAGACAAACAACCTCTTATAAATCCTATAATAGATCCTTTGAATGTTTCTTCGCATTGATGCGTTCTGCATTTCCAGTTGCCTCTATATGAGTCTCCTTTGTAATATAAATTACAAGCAGAATTATTATCTCCGCCATGAATTGGACATCTCATGGCTATCATGCGATCAAAAGTTTTGTATTCTCCAACATTTAAATTATCTAGTAAATTATCTATATCTTCACATAAATAATCAGATAGTACTTTAAGTTGTTGTTGATTATACGAACGGGATTTCTTGATCGTCATTGTTGTTCTCATCATTAACGATAAATCCTTTGTCTGTGTTAGTATTATTATTTACTAATTCCAATCTTGTCTTACCTTCTTCAATTTTTGCACACCAGCCCTTCATGTGACAATTAATATAGTCATTGTCGTCTAGGCCTCCACCATGTCTACTAATAATAGGAACAAGTTTTCTATTACCGTTAGTCGGTCCGTCTTCGGCAATCTCTTCGTCGCTTTTTCTTTTGAAAATAGTAAAATTGCTACATAACCATATTATACGATCAGAGCCGCTGGCGGTATCTGTGGTTTCTTTTGTTATACCATCCCTATTTAATTGTATAAAACCAAGAATAGGAACTTTATATCTGACAGCAAAATTATGTAAGCTTGTCATCATAAAACCTAAAACCTGATACTCTTTCATATCCTGAGATATTCCTGCACTATCCATTAGTTTTAGATAATCATAAACAATAACGCAGTCTTTGGCTGTTCCATCTGGGTGTAGCCCAACCTCCTTAACAAGCCATCTTCTCATGATAGCCAATTGTTCTTCAAATGGTTTACCAGCGATTGACTTGTAATACAGTCTAACATCTTTAAGTTCTTTTTGAGCCGTTTGTAATCTATTATTTTTATCCGGAGACTCAAATGCTTTACCGGTTTCTATACTTGAAATCTCTATTTCTGTCATCATGGCCAAAACTCTATTAAGATGATCGTCTGTGCTCATCTCGGTGTCCATATTTAATACTGGCACTTTGACATTTTTTGCTATGTGTAAACCAATATTATCTGCTAGCAGAGTCTTACCAGTTTTTGGTCTTGCTGCTATAATACTTACTGATCCTTTTCTAAGACCACCACCTATAGCATTGTCATAAACATGAAATCCTGTAGATATGCCAACTTGATCAATGGGATTTTCTTTGATATTATTGATATAATCATCAACGATATTTGCTATACAAACAGGATTATTGTCGGTATCATTTAGCAGTGTTGAGAAATTGAAGATACTATCTTCTGCTAATCCTATAATCGACGATATTGGTTCGGCACCGGTTATATCTAATAATTTTTCTTTTGCTTCTTCTAGTTGATCTCTAAGCAATCTAGCTATTTGTAGTTTTCTAATTTTAGCTGCAAATTTTCTAACATTTTCTAGATTAACCGGAAAATCTATAATAGCTTTTAAATGTTGAGTCTCATTTTTTTGAGATAAAATATGACCAAAATTTAATGATTGAGCAACAGATAGGATTGATGCTATATCTATGGAAGGACTATGATCTTTTTCACATATCTCTTTTATTACTTGATATATCATTATATTACTATCAACAGTAAATGTTGATGGCTGTATAATATCCGCAATATCTAAGTATGCATTTTCACCGTATTTGCATATTCCAGACAATACCGCTCTTTCTGCGGCAGGATCACAAAGTATCATTTTTCATCCAGCGTTTGTTGAACAGTTATTACATTTATAGCGAGAAGGACTATCATGCACAAGGGCCGGATTTATATTTTCTGTTTTTCCACACACCCTGCATTTCACAGATACCGGCTCGTATTCTCTTGTTCGTGCAACTGGTGGATGTTTTGCTAATTTTTCATCTATTAGATTATCATCTTTGTGCATATGAAACTCACTCATTTTTTCAAATTTATTACCAGACTGTGCTGGAAGTCTTTTATTTTTAGTACGGATACTATTTGTTAGTTGAGTATCTTCGCTCTCGACAGAGGAAATCTCTTCTTTTGTTTCAGCTTTTTCGTCTGGTAACAAAGACTGAAGTACGGTAATTAAATTTTTTATTTGTTCTGGGTTGTTTAATAAATCTTTAAGATCCATGTTTACTTTTACTCTTTTGGATGGAAATCATAACATCAGATAAGTTTTTTATACTATTAGCCAGATATTGCAATCTATCACTACGTTGTTTTGCATATTTTTTTATACTATTCAATCCATTAGCTTTTTCATTATGTTTAATAGCCTGTATTGATTTTTCAATATAACCATATCCTTTATAGTTATTAATATCGTCTGCTATAACTTCTTTTATATTTTCGTCCGCCCAGTTATATCTTGCTATTTCTCTATTTAAACTACGTTGTACATAGAAAGAGAATTGGGATAATCTATATGATATTTGCGCACAATCTTCTGGACTTAATTTCTCTATTTCATCTCTGTTCATTGATGTATATTTATTAATTTCTTCCGATGGTATAATACCAGCAGAGAATTCTGATAAACCTATAGAATTTTCGTATTCGTCTAAAATCTTATCCCAATACTGTAATTCTTCTTTAGATGATTTGCTGTTCATGATTTATTCTTTGTGTCCATTGATCTATATTTTCATGATATGGTAATTCTATGTATCTTATATTATTAATATTGCACCATTCTGATTTTTCTCTATCTTTTTTTTGAGCTTTAAGAAAACTCATCATGTTACCATGATAATATGGTACATACTTATAGTGTTGTTCTCCATGAACCTCAACACACCATTTTAATAGTGGTAGATAAAAATCTAAATATGCTATTTGGCCTTTTCTTATTGGTATCAAAACTTCTTCCAAGATTTGTAGTGTTGGATGAAGAGAAATTAATAGGTTTCTTGCCTGCAAATGGTACGATGACTTATTTTGTATTTTACCTTTTGAAACGTAACCTGTCAAGGCCCAAGAAACAACTTCTCCATCCAAGTTAGTTATATTCATTACTTTTTAATACCCAACAGGCTTTTAACAGAATCTTCGACCTCTTTTGCTATTTCTGGATTTTCCATCAAAAATATTCTGGTTTTTTCTGCTCCTTGAAATTTATGAGAGTCTTTGCTGGTTTTGATGGTATACCATGCTCCACCTTTATTTATAACTCCGACGTCTGAGGCCAAATTGACAAGCTCTGTGAGCTTATCTATACCTTCGTTATAGCGAATAAAGCTTTTTGCTACTCCTCCAGGAGGACCGAGAGCAGAACAAATAACTTGCCATTCAACCTCTTGGCCTATCTGAGTATCGTCTGCTCCTAAAGACCATGGCTTAGAACTTTTTGCTCGTAGTTTAATATCGGTTTGATACGCAATACCTTGACCGCTTTTCTCCTTAAATTCTGCCCCATATCCTGTTGGATTACCCATCAAATGAGTAATCCCAATCACAATATTTTTATTTACAGGAATAACATTAGAAACTTTTCTACAGAATTTAGCTAATAATTTTGCACCATCTGCTCTTTGCATTTTATCCATATCGCTGGTGATTTCAGCTTCTGTGCATAGCGCAGAATAAGAATCGATAATTACTATCGAACCAGGAATTTCATTAATAATTCTTTCTGCTATTTGTAGATATTCTTCAGCATGTAAAATCTTACCCTGTTGAGATCCTATAATATGAAATCGAGTTAAATCTAATCCCTTAATACCCAATAAATCTCTTTGTTTTAGTCTACCTTCGATATTTAGGTAGTACACTTCTCTGGGATTTTTAAGATCTCCTTGGTATTCTGGTTTTTGTGCTGTGGTGGCAAAGTCCAGTGAGGATAAAGTTTTTCCACATTTAGGTTGTCCTGTAAATATCACAAAACTACCTTCTGGTATTCCTCCGCCTAGAACTATATCCAGAGCAGGACTAATAGGAATAGTGAGTATCTTTTTTTCTACCAGTGAATTACCTGATAATATAATATCGTCTCCAAAATTTTTAATTATATCTTCTTTAAGACTCATTATCTATATCCTCTAGTTTTGAAAGTATATTATTAGATTTTTTATGATTGTTTGTTTTATATTTTTTATGAGATGATCTGTCTATATCTTTTGAAAATTCTTTGTTTTGTGAATCTAAGATTTTCTGATGATGTTCTATAATAGGTTTGAGCATGGGCGCTCGCAACGAATAAGTATTTACGGTTTTGCTATCTTGTAAGGCTTTTACTATAGCCAAAGGATTATATTGTTTAACTAACTTATTTGCTGTTGCAATCTGATTTCTATAAAAAGCAGACCATTCTTTATTTAGCCAAAATTTATAGTGAATATCTTTTTTGTCAAGTTTTGCCTTTTTTTCACAAATAATTTCTGTGATATATTGGGCAGCAGATACTTCCTTATTATTGGAGTATCTAGATATGAATTTCATTTGGTGAACGGTTTGAATATATGGTCTGGTGACTTTTGCGGATTAGATAATTTTGATCTGTTATGATCGTTCATCATAGATGCTTCTTGTGTCATAATAGCAACGGTGTTATTTTTTTTAACAGCAGTTTTTGTTATCATCAAATCTTTAGCTGTCGGTTGTTGATTCACCTTTATCAGATTTTCTGATTCTATCACAGATTGTACACTCTCAACAGATAAATTGGTTTCAGAAGCTATCTGTTCTGTTGTAAAATTCTGAGAAAATAAATATTTGATAGCGTAAATATTATTTTTTGATATTTTTGCCATTACATCCTCTCTCTTTCTGCTTTGATCAGCCAAGCTGAATTGCCTGTTAATAAAAAATTTAGATAAAATGAAAATGTGGTAGAGTTTACAGATACAAATTTACTAGCTGGTCTTACAACATTATGTAGAAAACTGTAGCTTTGTTCTCTGTCCAATTTTGATATTGGATTAAATAATTGATTATTGTTTGAAACTTTTATTTGATAAAACGCATTATTATCTTTATACAAGATTTTGGCTAATGTATTAGAATTCTCAGAAATAGTTCTACCATAATTATTATCATCTATAAAATCAGCATACTCTTTTTGACAAAAATATTGATTTTGTAATATTTTTTTTGTATTTGTGTCTTGTTTAAAAATGAAATTTTCAGTTATATTTTGATCCATTGACTTCTGCTTTCTCTGCTGATGTTAGCATACAGTTTTCTAGGTAATTAAAAAATATTTTTACATATTCATTATGGTCGTTTCCAGATGGCACCGGTATAAAATAATTATTAGCATAAACGTTTCTGTGTTCTGGAAATTCGGAGCCTTCTATATTTTCCATAATATTTGCTGTCATATTTATGAATATTTCGTATTGAGCATTGGTTTGTTTTCTAATTTTATTTATATCGTCAAAAATATACTTATATTCTGATAGATTTACAGACTCTTCATCTGTTATTTGTTTTATTTGGTTTCTTAAAAAGTCTGCATAGTCAGTACCAGATGGTAAGGGCTGATTATCCATATGTTAAGTCCATTTCGTTTTTGGTGGTTTTTTTATTCTATTCATACCTTTTGGTAAAACATTATCGTTTGTTGATTTATATGAATTATGTTTTGAATAAAGGGTTTGTTTTTGGTCATCGCTCAGTCTGTCTCTATTCCTATTAGCTAAATCCCCGATGGTTTTTAGTTCACTATCATGTTTTTTAATAGATCCTTGAATGCTTGATACATCATCAGCATAACTTCTTTCTGTTTGTTTACTGTTACACAAACTACATTTTGGAGAAGCTATATAGTCTTTAATATAAAAAAATAGTTCAAATTTTTTGGAACAGGAGTTGCATATGTATGTGTAGGTCGGCATGATTTATTTTAGGTCTCTTTGAGCATCTTTTAGCCAAGATAGATTTTTTGTCTTTAGAAAAGTTATGTATTTTTGAAATACTTGTGGGGTGACCTCTTTAAAATCCCATTCGCTTTTACATATGCTATTAATAAATGATAAAGAATTTTTTTCTTCTATAGAAGATAGAATTTTCTTAGGATTGAAAATTTTTGAATTTGGATCCAATTTAATGTAATATCTACCATAAGATTTATCATTATCGGTAAAATGTTTTGGTTTTTTAGAAAATACTATTTTAGCAACAGCATTTGACATATTCTCGTTGTTTAATCTTGGATATCCATCATCATCAAGATAGTCTTCGAGTCCTAATAAACAATAAAATTTATCTTCATTAGAAGTAGATCGATTTGTATTAAAAATAGCCATCTATATATTTTATCCATTCTTTTTGGTCTGAATCACTACTATATATAGTAGGAAGTTCTTTTGCTAGCGGCAAGTATCTTGGCTCATAAAATGGTTTTTTAGGAACATTCAGTAATTTCATATTAGCTTGTTCGGGCGTTTTATTTGATTTTTTCCTATTACATTTAACACAAGCGGTTGCTATATTTAGCCAATTAGTAGCATCCTTTTTATTAGGATGAAATTGACTTTTTGGAATAACATGATCATAAGTTAATTCGTTATGATTAAATCTTAATCCACAATACTGACAAGTATGATCGTCTCTGATAAATAGATTTTTTCTAGAAAATTTTAATGATCTATTATGAATGTTGAAATATTTTTGCGTTTTTGCCACTAATGGAACTTTAAATTGTTTATCATTAGTTCCTTGAATATATTTGTCTTTATAATATTCAATAATTTCTATCTTAAAAGTTGGATTATCCTCATATTTTATAGACCAAATAATAGCTTTTTGCCAACTAATAATTCTTAATGGTGAATAATCAGCATTTAATAATAAACACTTACTATTTTCTGCCTTGTTCATAATTATCTAGTTTTGCTAAAATTTTAGCTATAATAGGATTACGAATGATATCATGATCAGTTAATGTAGCGATACCTATACCATCTACATCCGATAAATTTTTTATCATTTCATGAAAACCACCCTGTAAATGTCTAGCAAGATCTGATTGCGAAACATCTCCAGTTAATACCATTTTACTGTTTTGACCAATTCTTGTCAATAGCATTTTTAGTTGTTCATAGGAAGCGTTTTGGCATTCGTCTGCTACTATAAAACAATCATGAAAATTTCTTCCTCTCATAAATCCCAAAGGAACAATTTCTATCTTATTATTTAATTTAAGAGTTGCGTTTAATGCTGGACCAATAAAATAATTTATCTCATCTTCTATAGGTAATAGATAAGGAAATAATTTTTCTTCATATTTGCCTGGAAGGTAACCTATTTTTTCTCCTGCTTCAACAACTGGTCTGGTTATTATGATTTTTTTGATTTTATCTTCTAATAAATGTTCTAAGGCTAAGCCAACAGCGCAATGAGTTTTGCCACTACCGGCACTACCTTGACAAAAAGTAATAGTATTTTCTATGATAGATCGTATATATTCTTTTTGATTTTCTGTTCTTGGCTTTAATCTATTCCTAGATGATAGTCTTGTATTATCTTGATTAAGGGGCGAATTTGTGAGATCAATGATTTTTTCTTTTCTAGTGCTACCATTTTTTTTCTTTCTCAAGTTATGCCCTTTATAATAAGTTATATATTAATAACGACATATTAATATACACCATATATCATATTACAAACGACTTAAGATCAGGAGCTTTCCATCCTTCTGGTTTTAGTACTTTGCCATCTTCTCTCTTTTTTACTTTTCCTGTAACAGGGTCCACTTTAGCAAAATTCGTTTTCATAACTTCGTCCCATGCTCCTTGAGCATTACTACCAGTGCTATTTATAGCACCTGCCGTAACCACAATAATATCTATTAAGGCATCTAGTATTTCTACTCTATCTATATTGTTGATAGCCTCCTGAAGCTCCGACACTTCTTCTTTTATAAGAGTGTGATACATATCAAATTGAGATTGATTCCACTCGCATACTGTTTGATCACAGGCTACCATAAACTTGGTTTGGTCTTCAAACACATTACCCATAATTTAATATCCTTTATATTAAGATTCACAGTTTGTACAAGCTAAAATATTACGTGCTAATTCTTGTGCTGGATTAGCACTTCGTTGATAATAAAAGGTTTTGATTCCTAATTTCCATCCTTCTATGAGAAGATCACTAACTTGTTTTGGTGGTATGTCTGGCCCAATCATTAGATTCAAAGATTGAGACTGATCTATATATTTTTGTCTTTGAGATGCTTGAATAATAATTTCTTTCTGACTAATTTCGCCGAATGTTTTAAATACTTCTTTTTCGTTATCAGATAAAAACTTTAGATGCTGAACAGAACCTCCTTTAACCAAGATACTCTTCCAAACTGTTTCATCATTTTTATTATATTTTTTGAGAATTTCTTTTAGATGAGGATTCTTATAGGTGAATTTCCCTTTTGCTAAATTCTTAACAAAATAATTACTATTCAATGGCTCTATACTAGGACTAACTTGTCCTAATATAAAACTACTACTAGTTGTAGGGGCGATGGCTAATGTTGTGACGTTTCTACGACCATATCCTTCGAGAATAGGAGCTTCTCCGAATTTTTCTGCTAATTCTTTTGATGCTTTGTCTGATCGTTCTCTAATAGTTTGCCACATATTAGCATTAATGAGTTTAGCTTGCATACTTTCAAAACTTATCATTTTGCTTTGAAGATACGAATGCCATCCTAATACCCCCATACCTAATGCTCTATGATTTAGAGCAAAGTTTCTGGCACTCTTCATAAAACGAATATTCTCTGTTTTATTTACAAACTCTTGATTAACACTGTCTAAGAAATATATAAGAGTTTCTATCGCATCTGTTTGTATTATTTCGTCCCAATGAAGCAGATTAAGAGAACTTAGAACACAAACAAAACTATTATTTTCGTCTGATGCTAAAGTAATTTCCGAACATAGATTACTACTATTTATTTTTATAATCTTGTCTTTATAAGCTTGTGGAGCATTATTGTTTACAGTATCATAAAAGAATATGTATGGATATCCACTTTCAAATCGTTTTTGAATAATTTTAGCCCAAATTTTTCTTTTATGTTTGTCTCCTTCAACCATACTATTCATCCATTCATCAGTGATGGTAACGCCAATACTCATATTTTGAATAGGATGGCCTTCATTACGAATTTGTAAAAATTCCTCTATATCAGGATGCTCTACGGGTAAATATGCTGCAAAACTTCCTCTTCGTGCTGATCCTTGACTAATCACATCTGCTACTTTATCAAACAACTCCATAAAGTGAACAGGGCCGCTACTTTCTCCACCAACGCTAATACTTGCTCCTCGTGATCTTAACTCACCAAAATAACCACTAGTACCACCCCCTAATTTGCTCATCATACCAACTTCGGCCACTTTATACAGGATACTGTCCATCCTATCTCCAATATGAGAATTGAAGCAACTAACCGGTAATCCTCGGGAATTGCCATAATTGGTCCATACTGGGGTGGACAATGAGTAAAATCCTAAACTCATATAACGTTCAAATTTTTCTGCAAAACCCGGGATGTTTAATAGTCTCTCAGAGTTTTGCGATATGCTTTTTATTCTATCTTCTGGAGAAACACCTTGTTCAAGGTATCCTCTTTCTAAGAATAAGCGACTATGCGAATTAAGCCAATAGTACGGTTGCGTTGTCATTTAAAGTCCTATAAACCATTAATAATGATTAAAACAAAGCCTCTATATCAAACGATAGGGCTTTCTTAGAGTATTCTACGGGGCGAGAATGAAAGAAATCGGTCATATTGTTACCAAGAATCTGTTCATCAAACCACAGTGTTTTTGATAACAATTTTTGATCAATATCGAATACCGGTTCGTATCCTATTTGATCTAGTGATTCGTTTAATCTATTTTTAATAAATTCTTTAAGAAGATCGGAGTTTAAGTTTTCTTCTGCATAGCCATTAACAATCCAGTCAATTATTTCACATTCGTATCTAACTGCTTCTTTAGACTCGTGAATAATCTTATCTTCTAGTTCTTTATCGAACAGTTCTGGATATTCTTGTTTGATGGTATTGATTATTTTAATACCTATCATAGCATGAAGATTCTCTTCTCTGCTAGTATATTCAACTTGTTTATTTGTGTCTTTAAGCAAATTCAAGAATCTGCCAAAATAACTAATAGTATAAAATTGAGAAAATAATGCTATGTTCTCAACAAATAGAGTAAATAGAATAAGAGAATAAATAAATTGTTTTTTATTGTCTTGATGAAATTTATGCAAATGCTTACGAAGGTAATTCACTCTGCCTTTGATAATATCTAATTCTAGAATTTTTTCAAAGTTATCATCTATACCTAAAACCTCCAAAAGTCTTTCGTAGGCATCACCATGAATAACTTCCACATGAGCCATTGTGTAACCTAAATCATTAAGAGAAGGATGAGGTAAATTATCACCAAGTTTGGCCCAAAATTTCTTTACACTAATTTCTAATTGACCAATGGTGGATAATGCTCTAACAATAATCTGTTTTTGTTGTTCTGTTAAATTTACTCTAAAATCTTGAACATCGCTACTAAAATTAAATTCGCGATGAGTCCAGAACCCATTATGCATAGCTTCTATAAAGTCTTGGGTCCAAGGATAATTGTCGGGTTTTCTGGAAATTTGTTCGTCGAATATCATAATGGTTTTCTTTCTTTTTTTACTAAAATAGCAGCTAAACCTA
>Ga0208721_1000260_pt1 | contig 12267 bp, 1 predicted proteins | sample LakMenEpi17Aug10_FD_150705 | JGI IMG/M metagenome (GOLD analysis project Ga0208721, IMG submission 150705) | Freshwater microbial communities from Lake Mendota, WI - 17AUG2010 deep hole epilimnion (SPAdes) | ecosystem: Environmental > Aquatic > Freshwater > Lentic | place: Lake Mendota, Madison... | reverse complement strand
TCGATGTGTGGTGCGGGATGCCGCTCGGCCGCCTCCAGCGCGAACTCGCCGCCGTGACGCTCTCCGCGAGCGAGCGCCGGATCGCCGGCGACCTGCTCCGCGAACTCTCCTCCCGGGTGTCGTTCCTGGTGGACGTGGGCCTCGACTACCTCGACCTCGCCCGGCCGGCGGGGAGCTTGTCGGGGGGCGAACTGCAGCGGATCCGCCTTGCGGCCCAGGTGGGGAGCGGCCTGACGGGCGTGCTCTACGTGCTCGACGAGCCGACGATCGGCCTCCACCCGCGCGACACGCACCGGCTGATCCGGGCGCTCGGCAAGCTCCGCGACCTCGGCAACACGGTGGTGGTCGTGGAGCACGACCGCGACGTCGTCGCGAACGCCGACCACGTCCTCGACTTCGGCCCGGGGAGCGGTCGCGAGGGAGGCCGGATCGTGGCCCACGGCACGCCGGCCGCCGTCGGCGGTGATGCGGCGAGCGTCACCGGCCCGTTCCTCGGCAGCCGCCGGGCTTGCGACGCCGCGCTGGCGCGGGCCCGCGACCGGGGCCGGCGCGAGCCGGCCGGCTGGCTGACCGTGAAGGGGGTCCGGCATCGCACGCTGCAGGGGATCGACGTGCGGTTTCCGCTCGGCGTCCTCGCGGCCGTCACCGGCCCGAGCGGAAGCGGCAAGACGTCGCTGGTGCTCGAGGTCCTGTGGCGGGCGCTGGCCCGGCGGCTGCACGCGGCCCGTGAGCAGCCCGGCCGCCACGACGCCCTCCTCGGCATGGAGAGCATCGACCGGGTGATCGTCGTCGACCAGGAGCCGATCGGCGCCACGCCCGGCTCCACGCCGGCGACCTACACCGGCGTCTTCGACCATGTCCGGCAGCTCTTCGCCCGGGTGCCCGAGGCCCGGACCCGCGGCTTCACGCCGCGGACGTTCTCGTTCAACGTCCCCGGGGGCCGCTGCGAGGCCTGCGAGGGGCTCGGCCAGCGCCGCGTGGAGATGCACTTCCTCCCCGACGTGTGGGTCGAGTGCCCGGCCTGCCGGGGCCGGCGGTTTACCTCCGAGACGCTCCAGGCCCGCTGGCACGGCAAGTCGATCGCCGATGTTCTGGAGATGACCGCGGCCGATGCGGCCCGGTTCTTCGAGACGGTGCCTCAGGTGGGGCGAATCCTCACGACGCTCGTCGACGTGGGGCTAGGCTACGTGACGCTCGGGCAGCCGGCGCCGCAGCTCTCCGGCGGCGAGGCCCAGCGGGTGAAGCTCTCGCGCGAACTCGCCAAGCCGGGGACGGGGAGCACGCTCTACGTCCTCGACGAGCCGACGACCGGCCTGCACTTCGCCGACATCGAGAAGCTGCTGCGGGTGCTCGATCGCCTCGTGGACGCCGGCAACACGGTGCTCGTGGTCGAGCACAACCTGGAGGTGATCTCGGCGGCCGACTGGGTGATCGACATGGGGCCGGAGGCGGGCGCCGGCGGCGGCCGCGTGGTCGCGGAGGGGCCGCCGGAGGACATCGCCATCCACGCCCGGCGCTGGGCGAGCCGGGCCGACGGCGATGCGACCGACATGCTCCGCAGCCACACGGGCGAGGCGCTCGAGGCCTTCGGCCTGATCGGCCGGACGCCCGCGGGACCGTCGCCTACCAGCGGGCCTCGAGGCCGGTCGTCACGCCGTGGAGCAGCACGCTCCCGTCCGTGCTGATCTGAGCCGTCGACGGCGGATTGTTCAGGTTGAGGTTCGTGACGGCGAGCTGGTTGGCCGGCACGGCGACCCCGCTCAGCCAGAACAGCGAGTAGCCCAGCCGCCAGGCGAGCCAGGGAGTGATCTGCAGGCTGCCGTTGACGCCGAGCTCGCCGAAGAAGGCGATGCCGTCGGCCTCGGCACGGACCGCTTCGAACGACCCGAGGCTGTCCTGATACTTCGACGCCTGCGCCGCATGGTTCAGGAACGCACCGGCCTTGCCGATGCCGTTGACGTTGAACGTCGAGCCCGTCCACAGTCCGAGGTCCATGCCCAGCTGGCCGCCGTAGAGCGTGTTGGTCGTGTCGGTGCGAAACAGGTTGGTGAACGGCGTGTCCCCGCTGGCTGACGCGTCGAGGTGCAGTTGCTGGTCCCATTCCACCCAGCGGAAGCCGGCCAGCCAGGTGATCGGGCACCAGCATTCCCGCTTCCGCCAGTTGATCTCGGCCGACTGGATGCTGGCCCGCGTGAAGATGGTCGCCGAGTCGAAGACGGTGTCGGTGTCAACGGGAAACGTGTTGCCGGCGAGGTTGTCCTCGACAACGAATCCGGGGCGGCTCACGGCCTGGCCGGCGAATGGACGGACCTGAAAGTAGTTGCCCTCGATCGCATGGCACTGGTTGAAGTTGTAGATCAGGCCCACCCGCGGACCGGCCGACATCGGCGGCTGGGCCTGGTTCGCGTTCAGGGCCACGGGGCCGACGACGTCGGTGACCGGATCGTATGAGTTGAGCAGCGGCCGGCTGGCGATGTTGGCCGGCCAGAGCATCAGGGCGTCGACCTGCACCACCCAGCGCGGGCAGGCGTCGCCGCACAACCGCTGGAACAGGCCCGCGCCATGGCCGCACGTGCCGCAGCCGGCACCGCCACACGCGCCGCAGGCGTCCCCGCCGGCGAAGCAGGATTCGGTGCCGGATCCGTCGATACACGTCGCTCCGTCGCCGACCTCCCACGCCTGCCCCCCGGTCCACTCACCGGTCCATTCTCCGTTCTGGGCCCCGACATCGCCGGCCGGGCCGGCTTCGGCGTGTTGCTCCGAAGCCATCTCCGGGCCCGTGGATGGCACGAGCACCGACACGTCCGCGGTGCGCACGGGCCGGCGCAGGGGAGCCTGTGGCCCGCGCTGCGGAATGACGAATCCGTCGAACCCGTCCGCACGGACCTTGGGAGCGCCGCTGCCGACCGCAACCGCAACGCTGCACACGAGCGCCACGCCGACCAAGGACCGGAGCACGGTCCCCGCACGACCGCTGCCGCTGGAACAAACCCGATTCGTCTCACGACCGTTCATGGCGGTGCGACCCTCCCAGGAAGAAATCCCAGAGGAGATTTCGACATCGCTTCATGCCGGTCGTGACTAACGATCCCGAAGTACCGGTCGCGGAAGCCGGGAAAGACGGCGAAGCGGCGTCGATATTACGGCGGTCCACCACGCCCGGGCCGGCAGGCTGGGCAGGATCGGCAAGCGCTTGCCGGCGCGGGACGGCTCCGTCCGCCGGACGTGAATGCACGGTGGAGCCGACGCTCACCCGATGCGATCAGGAGGGCCGGATGAGGGCCGAGGCCGCCGACCACGGGCCCGTGCCGGCGGCGTTCTGCGCCGCCACCCGGAACCGGTAACCGAGGCGGCTGGTCAGCGTCGTGATCCGCGCCGTCGTCGCGTTGCCGACGGCCAGCGGCAGGGTCACCCACTTCGCCGTGCTCGTATTCGCCCGGTACTGGATCACATAGCCGGTCACGGGCGCACCCAGCGACGACGACACCGCGGACCAGTTGAGCGTGATCACGCCCGCCGCACCCCGGCCGGTGACGGCGGACGGCGCCGCGGCCGGCAACGCCATGGGCGTGAGGCCGAACGTACCATCCGTGAACACGCCGATCCCGTCGGCATTCACCCCCGCCACTCGGAACAGGTATCGCGTGCCGTTCACGAGACCGGTCACGGTGGCGGTCCGGGCCGCGGTCACCCCGTCGGCGAACGTCGTCCACGCCGAGCCCACGCTGTCGGTCCTGAACTGGATCACGTAGTCCGTGATCGGCTTCGACGAGGCGGCGGCGGCCCATGCCAGGTTGACCCGCCCGCTGCCGACCGTGCCGGTCAGGCCGGTCGGTGCCGCCGCCTGGACGAATGGCACGACCGGTCCCGCCTGCACGATGGCCGAATTACCGGCCGCGTTCCTCGCCCGGACGCGCACGTAGTAGGTCGTGCCGTTGGTCAGCCCGGTGATCGTGGCCGACGTGGCGGTCGAGACACCGTCGTTGAAGATCGCGAAACCGCTGGTTGGGCTCGTGCTCACGCTGATCACGTAGTCGGTGATCGGCGCACCGCCGTTCGAAGTGGGCGCGGTCCAGTTGACGTCGATCCGCCCACTGGCGCCCGTTGCCTGGAGATTCGTCACCGAACCGGGGGTCGTCCGCGGCGTGACCGCCGCCGATTCGACGGCGATGCCGGTCCCGGCCACGTTCACCGCCGCCACCCGGAACAGGTAGGCGGTGCCGTTGGTCAGGCCCGTCACAGTCGCCGATGTGCCCGCAGACGTGCCATCGTCGAACGTGCTCCACGTCGCGGCCGCTGGCGTCTTGAATTGCACGACGTAGTCCGTGATCGGTGCTCCGCCGTCGGAGGTCGGCGCCGCCCACGACAGGGCAACCTGTGAATTCTGCGGCGTGACCACGAACCCCGTCGGGATGCCCGGTACCGTCCGCGGCGTGATCGGCCCGGCCTCGGCTGACTCGACGCTGGCTCCGACCGCGTTGACGGCCTTCACGCGGAACAGGTACGCGGTGCCGTTGGTCAGGCCCGTCACCGTCGCCGACGTCGCCGTCGACGTGCCGTCCGCGAACGTACTCCACGTCGCGGCGGCGACCGTCTTGAACTCGACCAGGTAGTCCGTGATCGCCGAGCCGTTGGCAGCCGGTGCGGTCCAGGTGAGCGCCACCTGCACGTTCCCCGGCACTCCCGCGAGGCCGGTCGGGGCCGAAGGCACGGCCCGCGGCGTCTCCGTCACCTCGTTCGAGTAGGTCCCGATGCCGACGCTGTTTATGGCGGCCACGCGGAACAGGTACGCGGTGCCGTTGGTCAGGCCCGTCACCGTGGCCGACGTCGTCGTCGACGTGCCGTCGGCGAACGTGCTCCACGTCGCGGCCGCTGGCGTCTTGTACTCCACCGCGTAGTCGGTGATCGCCGAGCCGCCGTTCGAACCTGGCGCGGTCCATGAAAGCGACACGGCGCCGTTGCCGAACGTGGGCGTCAGTCCGGTCGGCGCGGAAGCAGGCATCGCCGGCGTATACGGACCGGCCTGGCTCGACGCACTCCCCGATCCCACGGAGTTCACCGCGGAGACGCGGAACAGGTACTCGGTGCCGTTCTGCAGGTTGGTCACGGTCGCCGTCGTCGCCGTCGAGGTACCGTCGGAGAACGTGCTCCACGTCGCGGCCGCGACCGTCTTGAACTCGACGATGTAGTCGGTGACCGCGGCCCCGTTGGCGACGGCCGCCGTCCAGGTGAGCACGACCCTCGCGTTGCCGGGGACGCCCGACAGTCCCGTCGGCGCCGAAGGCAGCGCCCGCGGCGTCTCCGTCACCTCGCTCGAGTACGTTCCCGTGCCGACGCCGGTGAACGCCGCCACGCGGAACCGGTAGGCCGTCCCGTTTGTCAGGCCGGTGACCGTCGCGGTCGTTCCGACACCGACGCCATCGTTGAACGTCGTCCAGATCGAGCCGACGACGTCGGTTCGGTACTGCACCACGTAGTCGGTGATCGGCGTGCCGCCGTTGGAGGTCGGGGCAGTCCAATCCAACCGCATCGAACCGTCTCCGAACGTCGGCGTCAGATTCGTCGGCGCCGAGGCGGGGGCGGATGGCGTGACCGGCAAGGACTCCGCGGAGAAGTCGCCGGCGCCGGCGGCGTTGACCGCCGCCACGCGGAACACGTATGCCGTGCCGTTCGTCAGCCCGGTCACCGTCGCCGCCAGCGTGGCGCTCGTGCCGTCGGCGAACGTCTGCCACGGCGAACCTGTCACGTTCGTCCGGTACTGGACGACGTAGTCGGTGATGCCGAAGGCGTTGGCGGGGGCCGTCCAGGCGAGGCTCACCTGTCCGTTTCCGGCCGTGCCGGCCACGCCCGTCGGCGCCTGCGGTAGGTCGATGAGCAACACCCGGAACGAGGTCGAGCCGTCGCTGTTGTTGTTGAGGAGCACGTTGTTGGCCAGGTCGGTGAGGTAGCCGTCCTGCCCGGTCGTCGCCGGCCGCGTGGTGACCTGGATCTCGTAGTCACCCAGCGCGAACGCGGAGGGCGACTCGAACACGACCTGGTTGGTGCTCTCCAGGTACCGGAAGACGTAGTCCGTTCCCTCCAGCAGCGTCGTGCCATTGCGGACGATCGTGAACGCCTGCTTCACGACCGTCGTCTTGTCGATCCCCACGCCGATATCGTTGAGCTGGAGGACCAGTCGCGTGAGCCCCGAGGCCGCGGACCCCGAGATGATCACGGAGTTGAGCGTCGCCTGGTCCACGTCCTCCGACCCCTGGTCGAGCGGCTCGGCCAGGGTGAGCCACGGCTGGGTGACGTCGACGCGGTCGATCGCGCCCAGATCCTTGAAGACGTTGCTGCCGAGGCCGGGCGGGCTCGCCTGGCCGGGATCGTCCGACCGCAACTGCCCGTACAGGTCCCGGCTCGGGGCGATGATCGGCGACTGCGGCAGGCCGAGCGGCTGCGTGACGGCGACATACTCGAGCCGATCCTGAAGGACGTCGAGCGCACTGTCGATGATGGCCGACTTGGACACCGGGTAAAAGTTGCCCTTGGCCGCATTGACGAACGGATCGGTTGCAAGCGTCAGCGCATTGTCCCCGGCCACGCCCGTCGCCGTGTTGTTGTGGAACGCCGAGAAGCCGACCACGGTGCTCGCCGAACTGCCATCGACCTCAATGCCGGCGGCGAGGCTGGCAAACACGTTGTTAAGCAACGTCGGCGCGGCATTGTCGGTCACCCGCACGCCCACCGTGCGGAAGGCGAAGGTCAGCGACACGCTGGCGCCTGCCGCCGTGGCCGCCTGCGTCAACGTCACCTGCGTGGCGGAATCGACCGATTGGATCCGCGTGCCGGCCGGAATGCCCGCTCCGGTCACGACCATGCCGGCCCAGAGCCGGTCCGTCGCCGTCATCGTCACGACCGGCGAGTTGAGGACCGTCGTGGCCGAGGCCGTCACCGTGACGCCGCCGTGGACCGTGTTGTTGACGATCCGGCCGTAGGGCACGGGTGCCAGCGGCCCAGCACCGGTGTTGGGATCGCCGCTGAAGAGGATCGCCGCCTCGCGGTGGGTGCTCGCGATCACATTGTTGGTCACGACGACGCCGGGCACGAGCCGGTTCGTGTTGAGGACGGGCGTGTTCTTCACCGCCCCGTTCGTGCCCGCCCCGGTCGCCGCGTCGCGGGCGGCGGCGTCGATGCGGATGCCGAACTGGTCGGCATGCGTAATGACGTTGCCCTCGATGATGAACTGCCCCTGCCCACGCGCGGTGTTCTCGTCACCGCGCAGGTTTTGCCCCGGCGTCACGCCCGCGTAGCCGGCGCCCGAATGGGCGCTGCCGCGGATGAGCGCCGCATTCGTATCGACGACGTTGTCCGGCTCCACGCTGGCGGGATTTCCCAGGATCTGGACCGCGCCGCTGGTCGCGCTGGAAAGCACGCCGTATTCCTTGCCGCGCCTGATCTCGAGCTGGTAGGCGCCCTGCAGATTCTGCTGTGGCGTCGTGGCGGAGACGGGCGTGCCGATCGTGAAGAACGAGGTGTCGCCCTTGTCCTTAGCACCCCAGCCGGTGACCATCTCGCCCCGCTCGGCGAAGCCCACGATCAGGTCGTCGATGTACACCCCCTCGACCACGCCGGCGGCCACGGGCGTCGGCACGAACCCGAACCGCAGGCGGATGTTCTTAGCGCCGGCGAACTCGCCGAGATCGATCCGCGCCTGCCGCCAGCCCGTGCCCTCGAAGAGTTCCTGGGCGAACTGGTTGGGCTGCTGCCCGATCCGCGACGACACCGACGGAAAGTTGGGGAGCACGGCTTTGGCCTCGTCCAATTTCGAACGGCCGCGCTGGGCGGCGGCGATCGTGATCCAATTCCCGTCCCGGACGCCGTCCGCCGAGATCTGCACGCCGGCGCTGCCGACGCCGGCCTCGATCCGGTAGTTGAAGTACAGCGTCGGCTTGTCGGTGTAGGTCCTGTTCTCCAGGCTGAACGGCAGCGTGTCGATCGTGATCCTGCGAACGAAATCCAGTGAAACGCTGCCTGACTGCGTCGCGTTGTTTGACAGCCTTAGCGTTGAGAACGACTGGATCTCGAGGATCGTCGTGTCCAGGGGGATGCCGGGGCCGGTGACGAACATGCCCACGGCCAGGTCGCGGGTCCCGGCGACGCTCACGATGGGGCTGCCGGCGCTGATGACGGAAAGGTCCAGCGTCACCGCTGTGCTTCCCTTGTACGGCAGGTCGGCGATCTGGTCGCCCACCCCGCTCACGAGGTCAGTCAGCCAGGTCGTGGACTTCATGTGCAGGTGCGAAAGCTTCGACGAATCGAGCGCCGTGCCCTTGCTGCTGTCGAGGCCGTAGTAGATGCTCGTCAGGCCCTTCGACTCGGGCGGCTGCGTCGCCTCGTTGTCGTACAGCGCGTCTCGGGTGTGATCGAGCGCCGACGTCACGCCGTGTCCGGGGTCGTTGCCCCGGTTGTTCGTCGCCCGCCAGAGCGGGATGTCGAGCGGCGAAAAGGCGAAGCCGGTGTAGCTGCCGCTGCCGCCGTCGAGCGGGCCGACGTACAGGGAGTCGGCGTTGCCGGGGAACACGGGCAACCGCGCGGCGGTCGTCGGGTCGATGCAGTACAGATCACCGGTCGCACTGATCGCGAACAGCTTGTCGGCGTAGTAGCCGGCGACGCCGAGGGGGCCGCCGACCGCGTTCTGCGGCCCGTTCGCCAGACCCTGCAGGTTCGGGGCCCCGGCCACCGTGCCGACGAGCGCGGCGACACCCGTCAGGGGGTTGATCGTGAACAGGTGGCCAAGTTGATCCACGCCGTAGAGCGTGTCGCCGATGAACGTCATGCCGGTCGTCAGTCCGAGATCGTTGCCGGGCGTCTGGATGACGGTGCCGATCCGGCCGAGCGGGGCTTTCTGGTCGGCGCTCACCGTAGCCGGGTCCGCCGAATAGAGCCGCGAGACGCCCGTCTGCTTCGTGGTCTTGATGTCCACGTCGCGAACGGAGTAGAAGAGCTGGTCGTAGACCGGTCCCGCGCCCGCCTTGCGGTGCCAGGTGGCCGCGTCCACGCGGTCGGTCGTCAGGGAATTGTTGGGCGCCGGCGGGGGGATATACGTGTACGCGACTTGCGTCATCGTAACCCCCGGCGGCGTGTTGGTGACGACGGTCGTACTCCAGGTCACGGTGACCACCCCATTATCGGCCACGAGGCTGTTGGTGGGACCGACCAAGGGCTGGGGCAACGTGAGCGACCCGGCGAGTTGCACGAAGCTCAGCTGCCCCGTGGGGCTGGAGGTGAACGTCCACGTGCCCGTGTCCGGCGGAAGACCCGGCACGGTGACCGTGTACTGCAGCGTGCCCGATAGCGTGGCGACGTCGACGGTCGTGTTGGCGGGATTGGCGAGTTGGAACGTCGTCACCGTGGTCGTCGCGGCCTTGGTGGTCAGCGTGGCATCCTGGCCGGTCACGGGCGTGGGGTCGACAACCGCCGGGAAGTCCGGGATGGAGTCGTTCCCCACCGTCGTGGACGCGCTCGTGCGGATGTTGATCCACGCCAGCGTGCCCGCCGTGTTCGCCGCGCTCTCGAGCCCGGTGTAGGTGTAGAGCCGGCCGTCGGTCCGCATCGCCAAGTCGTCGGCGACGATCGCCCCGAGCACCGGCACAGGCGCCGTTGGACTGACGGAAAGGTAATACGCCACTTCGGTGAGGCTGAAGGGGGCGACCTGGCTCGCCAGCGTCTTAAGGCCGAACAGCGGTCCGCCGGTCGGGGCGACGTAGGTGTAGTCGCGCAGGGTGTAGACAGGACCGTTGTCGCTGCCGGTGACGACTTCGCCCGAGTGGTAGCCGAGCACGCCAATACGATCCTCGACCACCCGCTTGACCGAGTTCACCGGCTCGAGGCGGATGGCGGAGTTCGTCGCCGTGGCCCTGAACGTCATGTCGAGGACGGACGGCAGCTGCTCGTTCGACGACACGGCGACGTAGTAACGGGTGGTCGCCGGCGGCACGGCATTCGGGTCGGCCGGGGGTGTGACCCCGCCCTCGCCGACGCTCGAGCCGGGCAGCCCGGCCGGCAGGTGCACCGGGCCGATGAACGGATCGAGCTTGCCGGCGGAACCGCGGGACACGTCCTCGAAGTTCGTCTGCCCGGCCCCGGGCTGGTCGTCGGCGATGCTCGAGTCCCGGCCGACATAGATCAGTCGCCCGGCGGAATCGAACACCGAAAGCGTCAGATCGCCGCGGAACCCGTCGGCATAGTCGATGTCGAACACGGTGGACCACGTCTTGACCCCGTCGTTGACCCCGCCGATGGCCTGGATCTGCTCGTAGTTCAGGTCGAGCACGTACCAGTCGATGTCGGCGGCGGAGGAGAGCGCTCCGGCGATCGAGATCGTGTTCAGGTCGGAGGCCAGCAAATTGCCGACATACTGGGCGCCTGCCAGCGTATTGTTCGCGGCGGCTGTCTCCCCCGTCTGGCCGGCGAGCGGCGACCGCTGCGGCAGGCCCTGCACGTCCACGCCCACCACTGGATAGCGGAGGTCTGCATAGCGGACCGTCGAGCCGGGCTTCTCGTCGCGCTGCTGGAGGCGAATTCGCAATTCGTAGCTGCCGCTGGTCGCACCGGTGTCTGCCACGGCCGGATCCTGCCGCAGCAGTGACTGGTAGTCGGCCAGCGCCGCGTCCGGCGCCACCTTCGGCTGGCTGCGGACGCGGATCGAAAACTGCACGGGCTCGTCCGACGTCACGCCCGGCAGCACGACCCGCATGCCCGGATCGCGCGGATTCCGCGAGTAGAAATCAAGCCCCAGCGCGGGGTTCTTGATGAGCGCCGCGCCGAGGCCCCGGGTCGCCGCCGAGAGGCTCCCGTCCTGCTGCCAGTCCGCCGAGCGGGCGAGGACCGTGCCGGAGGCGTCGAGCAGCTCGACCATCGCGTCGAGGGCCGGGCTGGTGTTGTCGATGTCGATCCACACCTCGGATCCCGCATACCCCTTGAAACTGTAGACGTCCACGTCCGTCGGGTCGTCGACGGCGATCGCGCCGTGGACCTCGAAGCCCAGCCGGCGGTTATCATCGCCGCCGAGTTCATTCGGGGCGAGGACGCCGAGGAACTGGGCCACGTCCGTGTTCAGGTTGACGTCCACGCCGCCTGTCAGCGCCGGCTCCGCCTCGCGGAACACGGCGACGTTGCGGTCGTTCGAGTAGGGGAGGAATCGCAGTCCGCGCCACTCCCCGGCCGTCGGCCGCGATGCCGAGCCGTCGCCATTGGTGTCGGTGACGGTGACGCCGATCGGGTCGACGCTCGCGCCCACGCTGTCGTCGGCGAGAGACGTCATGATCACGGGGTAGCCGGGCTGGCCGAGCACCTGCACGGTGCCGCCGATCCGGTCGTCGATGTCGACGCCGTAGCCCGTGGCCGTCAGCCCCGCGGCCGTGCCGCGCAGCTTGACCACCAGGCTCGCCGTCGGGCTGCTCATGAGCCGCAAGCCGGTGGCCGTGTGGAAGTTGGAGACGACGATCTCGTCCCGCAGCACGTGGACGATGTCGGTGTCGTCCCAGACGCTCTCGACCGTGATCTGGTCGCCGCGGACGACCATCCCGGTGACGCCGCCGGCCGTCACGGTGTTGCCGCGGACGAGCGGACCTCGGTTGCCATCATATGCCGCGAACCGCCCGCTGCCACCGGTCATCCGGCCCGGATCGGACACCTCCCGACTGTTCAGCGAGTTGGCATCGACGCTGATCAGGTCGCCGCCGTTGCCGCGGAAGTCGTTGCCGACGATCACCGGCTGCGCGCCGATCACGAAGATGCCGTTGGCGTTCTTCTCGACGCGGCTGTTGGCCAGCCGCAGCGTGCCCTGGTCCACGGAGAGCACGTTGGCCACGGCGAATCCGCCGGCCACGGGGGTCTGGCCGCCGCCATGGCTGACCAGGGCGTTGTCGATCGATGCCGTGGCGGCGTCATTGACGATGATGCCACCCCAGTCGCCGGCGAGCGGCGCGTTCTTCGTGTCGCCGCTGACGACGAACGTGCCGCCGGCGCCGAAGCGGTTGTCCTTGGTGCTGGTGAAGATCACGCGCTTCTGCGGGGTTCCCTCGGCATACAGCTGCGCGGCACCCCGCTCAAGATCGATCCGCGAGCCCTGGAGTTTGACCACCACGCCGGGATCGATGGTCAGCCGGCCGCTGGCCCGGGCCCTTTCAATCAGCGTCTCGAACGTCAGAGCCACCGGTGAACCGGACGCCGTGGCGGGCCCCGACAGCTCGATGCTGTTCGTGGCCGCGTCGATGGAGGAGA
>Ga0208721_1000259_pt1 | contig 12277 bp, 10 predicted proteins | sample LakMenEpi17Aug10_FD_150705 | JGI IMG/M metagenome (GOLD analysis project Ga0208721, IMG submission 150705) | Freshwater microbial communities from Lake Mendota, WI - 17AUG2010 deep hole epilimnion (SPAdes) | ecosystem: Environmental > Aquatic > Freshwater > Lentic | place: Lake Mendota, Madison... | reverse complement strand
CGATGGGCAGACCCATTGCCAATACCGAGCCGAACGCAAAGATGAGAATCACGATTGCAAAGGCCAAGCCGAGAACTTCCGAGGTGGGGGCTTCGAATTCTGCGAACACCTCGCCGCCGTACTCGATCTGGGCGCCAGCAACTTCGGGTTCGATTGCCTTCATCTCTGCAAACACTTCGGCAAACTGCTCGGCCGTATCCAGGTCCGAAGCAAGCGACACCGTCGCAAAAGCGATGTCACCACTCGGCGCCACCTGGCGTGCACCAGACGGCGTGAACGGGCTCACGACTCCCATGTCGTCGCGGGCATCCAGTTGCGAGAAGAACGCGTTCAGCGCATCTTGTTGGACCGCAGTGAACCCGCCGTCGGCGCGCACCACGATGGTGCCGCTGCGTCCGCTTTCCTCGGCCCCGAACCGCTCGGACAACAACGTGAAGCCGTCAGCACTTTCCACGTCGGGAAGGTTGAACTGCGTGGAGAAACTGCTCCCGAACGAGCCGACCGAGACACCGAGGGCGAGGAGCACCGCAAACCAGATGGCGATGACGGAGCGACGACGAGCGTGGGCGAACAAACCGAGTGAGTGCAGCATGGGGGTGATGTGCGTACTTTTCTGTGAGGGATTTGCGCCACACGCTAGATGCCGGCGGCGACTGAACTATCGTCATTCACGGAGGATGTCGTGAAAGTCACAGTGAACTTCGATCTCTGCGCCTCGACCGGGGCCTGCACTCAAGTGGCTCCCGAAGTGTTCGAGGTACGCAACGACGGTTATCTCCACGTTCGCAAGGAGCAACCGGGGCCGGAGTTGTACGACGAGGTGCAACAAGCCGCCGACCTCTGCCCCACCGGCGCAATCATGCTCGAAGACTGACGCGTGGGATTTTCGCCACGACTCCACCACGCATGGGAACGATCCCGTTCCCTCGTGTGTGTCGGACTCGACCCGGATCCACGTCGTTTCCCTTCCCACCTCGGCACACAGGTTGACGACATCGAGACGTTCTGTCGAACCATCGTGGATGCCACGGCCGATGCGGTGTGCGCGTTCAAGCCGCAAATCGCGTACTTTGCCGCCTACGGCGCAGAACTCGCACTGGAACGCGTGTGCGACCACATTCGCCGCGAACATCCCGATGTCGTGCTCATCCTCGACGCGAAACGCGGCGACATCGGCGACACCGCCGAAATGTATGCACGCGAAGCATTCGAGCGGTACGGTGCCGACGCCGTCACGGTGAATCCATTCCTCGGAACCGACTCACTCGAGCCATTCTTCGCGCGAAAAGACCGTGGTGTCATCGTGTTGTGTCGAACCTCGAATCCCGGATCGCACGAAATCCAGACCGCCCGATTGCAGCGCGACCAGGCAGACAACGACGCGTCTGGCGAGACCGAGCCCCTGTACGAGCAGATTGCGCGACGCGCGGCCAGCGACTGGTCGCAGCGCGCCGACGTCGGCCTGGTGGTGGGAGCCACCCAACCCGCCGAGTTGAAGCGGGTGCGCCATCTCGTCGGCGATCTGCCGTTGTTGGTGCCCGGTGTTGGCGCACAAGGTGGTGACCCCGCCACCGTGGTCACACATGGAGCAAACGCCCAGGGAACGGGGCTCATCGTGAACAGCTCAAGGGCAATCCTCTACGCATCGAACAACGATGACTATCCGGTTGCGGCGCGACGAGCCACCTTGGAGCTGCGCGACGCGCTCAACGCCGCACGCAAATAGCCACGACGTCCTCAACGCCGTGCGTCAGCCACCCACCGTGATCACTTCGACGATGCCGGGAACGTTTCGCAACTGATCGACCACCGTTGCCGGCGTGGGCGTGGCAGTGGCGATCACCATCATTGCGCTGCCGGCTTTGGGTGTCTTGCCCACATCCATGTTGTCGATGTTCACTCCGGCATCACCCAACACGGTGCCCACACGACCGATCACACCCGGTCGATCGTCATTGCGCACGATCAGCATGAATTTGGTTGGCGGCACGTCGCTCAGGTGGTCGTCGATCAGGACGATGCGCGCCTCTCGTCGTCGACCAGCCAGCGTTCCCGAGATGTTGTGATTTCCCGCACGCAACGTCACCAGATTCATGTAGTCCTGATGTTCGACATCGTCACGCCGCTGTTCGCGCACCACGATGTGGTGGGCGGCCGCAACGCTCGGTGCGTTGACGTAGGTAACGGCTTCGCCGGTGACACGACCGAGGAAACCCTTCAAGGCCGCCAACGTGATGATGCGAGTGTCGTACGCACCGATTTCGCCACTGGCTTCGATTTCCACTTCGCCGACGTTCCGGCCAACGACGTCGGCAAACAACGTGCCGAGGCGTTCCGCAAGCGGAATGAACGGCTTCAGCGTCTCATTGGCTTCGGCGGCGTCCACGTTCACCGCGAAGGGAACGAAATCCCCCGCCAATGCCAACTGCACCATGTCGGCGATGACTTCTCCGGCCTTGTCCTGTGCCTCGCGAGTACTTGCCCCGAGATGCGGCGTCACCACGACGTTCGGCAATGCGAACAATGGCGAGTCGGTCACGGGCTCACGCTCGAAGACGTCGAGCGCGGCACCGGCGACGAGCCCGTCGCGCAATGCCTCGAACAGATCATGTTCCACCACGATGCCACCACGCGCCACGTTGATGACCCGCAACTCGGGCTTTGCCTTCAACAACATGTCGCGGTTGATGAGACCAACGGTTTCCTTGTTTTTCGGCAGGTGCACGGTAAGAAAGTCGCAGGTTGCCATCAACTGATCGAGGGGCAACATATCCACGTTCATCTGACGACCGCGTTCCACCGAGATGTACGGATCGAAGGCGACGATCTTCATCCCCAGGCCCAGGGCACGGTGCGCGACCAACTTTCCGATGCGACCCAATCCAACGATGCCGAGCGTCTTGCCCGCAAGTTCCACACCTTCCCACTTGGAACGCTCCCAGCGACCAGCGACCAACGCAGCATGTGACTGGGGAATGTTGCGAGCCATCGACATCAGCAACGCGATGGTGTGCTCGGCTGCCGAAACGATGTTCGACTCGGGCGCATTGGTGACCATCACGCCCGCTTTGGTGGCGGCTTCGACATCGACATTGTCGAGACCAACTCCTGCGCGCCCCACCACCACCAGACCACTGGTGGCCGCCAGCACCTCGGCATCCACATTGGTGGCACTGCGAACGATGAGTGCTTGCGCACCCCGCAACGCATCGATGAGCGCCGGACCATTGAGCCCAAGTTGCACGTCAACGTGGTGCCCGGCAGCACGCAGACGCTCGAGGCCGGCGTCGGCGATTTCTTCGGTTACAAGGACCCGTGCCACCCCTCCATCGTGGCGTGTCGAAGGTGTCACTGCCAACTCATTCCCGCGAACAACTTCGACGAAGGCGTTATCGTGTCGGTGCGGTCAACCGCGCATCCCATGGTGCGATTGCCCGCACGATCATCACCAAAGTCTCTCCACCTTTATTTTTCGTAAGCAAAGGAAGCAGCGTGCCCTACTTGTTCCTCTCCCCGGAATGGATGGAGGCTGCCCGTGCCATTCGAGAGAAGTACAAGGATCAGGCACCAAAGGTGTCGGTGGTGGTGCGATTCAACCAGGTGGTCACCGACGTTCCCTTCGGCGACGGTGTCGTACACAGCCATATGGATACCTCGACGGGCGAAGTGGTGATGGATCTCGGCCATCTGGAGAAAGTGGACGCAACTCTCACCACCGATTACACGACCGCACGCACCATCTTCGTAGAGCAGGATCCACAAAAGGCCATGGAGGCCTTTTTCACCGGAAGAGTGAAGGTGGAAGGTGACATGCTGAAGCTGATGGCGATGCAAACGGCCATGCCACAAACGGAGTTGGGTGTGGTCGTCGCAGAAGAAATCCGCGCGATCACGCAGTAGTGCCGGTTACGCCAGAACCGGCCGGGTCAGGGTCGGTGCCCGAGCGATCCGTGGATCGCACCTCCCCCGCAAGTAGCCCTGCCACGACACACAAACTCGCACCGATGACGAGTGCATTGGCATAGCTCGACAACACTCCGTCGTCCAACGTTGCTTCGTGCACGGTGATCATCACCGTGGCACCGAGCAGGGCCCCCATCTGAGAAATGAGCTGTTGCATCGCGCTGGCAATTCCGAGTTCGTGATCGCGCACGGCGTTGGCGAGCAGCGCCGAGAGCGCAGGCGAAGCAACACCCAACCCGAGACCCGACAACCCGAGTCCGAATGCAATCACCCACAACGGAGTTCCCTCGCGGATGGTGGAGAGCACGATCATCGACGTGAACACGGTCATCGAGCCGAACATTCCCGCAAATCGCTCGCCCGTACGCATGGTGACTCGCGCACCGAGCGGTGCAGCAATGGCGAAAGTGAGCGGCCTGGCGATGATCAGCCAACCAACGGTGGCCAGCGACAACCCGACTCCATCCTTCAACATTTGCGGAAGGATCATGAATCCACCCATGTAGGCAAAGTTGGCCAGCGACTGGCTCAGCACCGGAAATGCGATGTTGCGGGTGCGAAACCACGCCGGCGGCACCATCGGTGCGGCAACTCTTCGCTCCACTTGTACGAACGCCACCAACAGCATCAAGCCGACGACGATTGCAGAAACGATCATCGGCGATGTCCAACCCCACGAAGAGCCACGATTGATTCCCAACAGCAGCAGGGCAGCTCCTCCACCGAGCGTGAGTGCACCGACTGCATCAAAACGTGCGTGCGGTTGTCGCTCGGTATCTCGCAACAGCCACCATGATGTGAGAGCACCAAGTACGCAGAGCGGTGCCTGAATCAGGAAAATCACCCGCCATCCGACCAACTCCACCAGCGGCACACCGGCAACCACGCCGATCACCGGCGCACCTGCGGTGACGAAACTCCACATGCCGAGTGGCCGCACGCGCTCATGCGGCGCGAACATCCGATTGGTGAAGGCCATCGCCGACGGGCCCGTCGCCGAACCACATGCAGCCGACAACGTGCGCAGGACGATGAGCAACGGGGCGTTCGGCGCAATTGCTGCAAGCCCCGCAAAGATTCCTGCTCCAAGCAAGCCGCCAACGAAGACGCGTTTGTGACCAACGAGATCGCCGAGCGTGCCGAATGCGGGACCAATCACCGCAAACATGAGCATTGGTGCAGTGATCGACCAGCTCACCACGCTGACGGTCGTGTCGAGGTCCTTGGCCACCGTGTCGAGCACCACCACCAAGAGCGTGATGGCAAAGTGCACGGTGAAGACGCCGCTGAGCAACACCGCCATGGTGGCCTTACGTCGTGACACTCCCGCACGCTCCACCAGCGCGCTGCGCATGCGTTCACGCAACGGAACGATGCTGACTTCGTCAACGCCCGCCGTCACGAGTTGCCTGCTCCAGCCGTCACCAGGACCTCACGGAAACACCAGGTCCACCGCCGTGCCCTTGCGTACGAGGTCGCCAACTTTGAGTGCACTTCCGTCCTGCGACACCGAACGCACCCTGCTGGAGGTACGCCCAGAGGTAGATCCCACCGAGAGTCCCGCTTCCACCAACTTCTTTTGCGCGTCGGCCAATGTGAGCCCGATGACCGATGGCAGCTCCACCGTTTCGGGACCTTTCGACAACGAGTACGCCACCACTCCGTTTCGCGCGAGCTGTCCGTTCGCCTCGGGAGTTTGCGACGCGACCAAACCAGCTTCGATTTCCAGGGAGAACACGTCGTCGTTGCGCTGCCCCACCAACTGCACCGCCACGAGCTGGGACTGAGCATCCGCCTCGGATCGTCCGATCAAATTCGGCACGTTGCGGAATACCGGTCCACCTGACACGGTGATCTCCACCTGGGTTCCCTTCAACACTTCGCTGCCGGCCAACAAGTTGGGCTGCTCGGTGACAATCCATGACACCACGCGGCCTGCGGGCACCGCATCGTCGTCGCGGATGACTTCGGCCACGACCAAACCCTGCGCTTCCAGCGCCACTACTGCATCGTCACGAGAAAGTCCGTTGACATCGGGTACCACGGCAAGCGTCGGACCTTCCGATACCACCAAGGTGAGATCGTTGCCCTCTTGCAACATCGATCCCGTCGGCGGCACGGTGCGAATCACCTCACCGAGTGCAACTTCGTCCGACCGCTCGACACTGATCATGATGTTCCAACCCAGTTGCGACACCACGTTGCGCGCCTCGCCTTCGGCTACACCCACCAGGGCAGGGACCTCGAACGACTCGACGGTGAGCCTCTCCCACACCAGGACACCACCCACCACCGCAGCTACCGCGGCCAGCCCCGACCACAACCATCGGTAACGACGGCGCTCGGCCGGCGGAACGATGACCGCCACATCGGCGGGTCGTGTCTCTTGCACCGGCACTTCTTGTTCCACCGCACGCGGGGCAGGCTCCACCACGACGGCTTCGAGTTGTCGCGTGATGGTGTCGCGGAACGACTCCGTCGTCAATGATGCAAGCTGCTCCGGGGCAGGAAGTTTTCCGGCGAGTTGCGCAAGTGCCCGCCCGAAGTCGATCGCCGTCGAGCGATCACTCGGCTCCGGTCGTCCGGCCTTTTCGATCGGTACTGCGATGGGACCAATGTCGGCAGAAACGGGCAGCAGCTTGCCGGCGCGATTCGCCAACGTCACCGCCAAGGAGTCGGCGGCAAACGGCACATCACCCGTAATCGTCTCCAACAAGGTGAGTGCGAGGGCGTAGACGTCGCTCTCTGAAGTGGCGTTTGCTTCGACGCTGAATTCAGGGGCCGCGTAACGAGCCTGTTCGATGCTCATCGATGCCGTTCCGCTGATGCCCCGCTTGATTCCGATTCCCGCCAGCCGCGCTCGCGAATCGGGCGATACGAACACGTTCGCAGGTCGAACATCACCGTGGGTGATGCCGAGCTGATGCAAGTGGTGCAATGCACGGCACAGATCGATGCCGATCACCAACGTTTGTGATGCACTGAGTCGTCGGCCGCGATCGAGCAACTCCCGCAACGACACGTCGCTGATGCGCTCCGTCACGATGAAGACGAATCGCTCACCGTTCAGGACGGCGTCACCCCAATCCAAGGGCGGGACCAACACCGGGTGGCTGATCCCTGCCACCGAAAGCAGGTGCCGTTGGAAGGCTTCCACTGCCTGATTGGGGCTGAGCGATCCGCGTTCGCCGTCCGGAGTCTCCCCTTCGGCCGCGATCGACTCGACCGTTACCAGGCGCACGATCACCGAATGGCTGGTCCGCAGGTCGGTTGCAGCAAACACGCTGGTGGAGTCCGCCCCGCCACGAATCAGACTTTCCAGTCGGTAACGAGTGGCGACGACTGCTCCCGTGAGCTCATCGCGTTCAATCATTGACCGCCCCAAACTACCCGTGCCGCCTGCCACCCACGATCAACTCGGCATCTCCACGCATTACGGGGCCAAGAGCAGCGAGAATGGACGTATGGCGCGCCGACTGGACCGCTCACGACTGTTGGTGAGTTTCGGAATCTCCCTCGGGCTCGTGCTCATCGTGTTCGGGTTTGCCAGCGGCATCACGGGCGACGAGGCACGCGTCACTCCGGATGCAATCGAACGGATGTCTCCTGCCGATGGTGATCGTGTGTTGCGTCAGTCGCAGATCATCATCGACTTCGCCGACGGATTTGCAGGCTCACTCAGCATCGACGGCATCGACCTCCCCACCACTCGACTCGACGAACTCTCCTCCATCGGCGGCCAGCCGGCACCCGGCGCACAGGTCGAGCTGCCGCCGACGGCCGTCTTTGACCCGGGCAACAATGTCCTCAGCTTTCAACCACAACCAGGTGCCCCCATCGAATCGTTTGCCCAGGGCGAACACACGGCAACCGTTCGCTACTGGAGAATTCTGGACGGCGAAGCCAAATCCCGCACGTACGTGTGGAGATTCCTCACCGACTGACGTACGACGCACCACCACTCAGGTGGTTTTGCTGCGTCGCCGATTGGTTGATTTTTCTGCGTCGCCGATTAATTGATCTCGCCGGATTCCAGCAAGCGAACGAATGCAGCCTCGCTGATCTGCGGGACCCCAAGTTCGGCCGCCTTCTTCACCTTGGATGCACCAGGTTCGTCACCGACCACCAAGGCGAACGTCTTTCCGCTCACGCTTCCGGAACTCTTGCCGCCGCGATCCTTGATCGCCCGTTCCGCTTCCTCACGGCCAAAACCGCTCAGCGTTCCGGTAACCACGATGGTCTTTCCGGCCAGCGTCTGGGGCGCATCAACCACGGTCACGTTGTCGAATCGAACACCACCCTTGCGCAACTTGGTGATGATCGCCTTGTGGCGCTTGTTGGAGAACCAGGTGGTGATCGACTCTGCAATCACGTCGCCCACACCTTCGATTGCCGCCAACTCGCTCGTTGATGCCAGTGCCACCGCATCGAGGGAACCGAATCGCCGCGCCAACGACTCGGCTGCCGACGGACCCAAGTGTTTGATGCCAAGTGCCACGAGCAGTTTCTGCAGCGTTGCCGTACGTGATCCGTCGATTGCCCTCATGAGATTCGCAGTTTGTCCTTCGCCAAAGCCCTGGGCGAGCAGTACTTCGGGCGTGAGCGAGTAGATGTCACCGACGTCTTCCAAGACTCCGGCGTCACTCAACTTGTACACCGTCTTCTCGCCGAAGCCCTCGATGTCCATGCCGCCACGCGCCGTGAAGTGAATGATCTTCTGGTCCCGCTGATGGGGACATTCGGGCTCCACGCAACGCGTATCGGATTCCCCTTCTGCTTGTACGAGCGTGGACTTGAGGTCGCACGGACAAGTGCTCGGAAATTTCCACGGTGTCGAATTCTTCGGCCGCTTCGCCAACACCGGCCCAACCACCTCGGGGATGACATCACCGGCTTTTCGCACCACCACGGTGTCGCCGGGGCGAACGTCCTTCACCTGCACCTGCTCACGATTGTGCAGCGTGGCCATCGACACCGTGCTGCCGGCTACCACCACCGGCTCGAGTTCGGCAAACGGCGTGGCGCGACCCGTACGACCTATCGACACCTTGATATCCCGCAACAACGTGGTGCGTTCTTCGGGCGGGAACTTGACGGCAACGGCCCATCGAGGCGCCTTCGATGTGAAGCCGAGACGCTCACGTTGGTCGAGATCATCGACCTTCACCACCACACCATCGATGATGTACGGCAGTTCGTTGCGATGTTCCTGCCAGTGGGCACAAAACTCGATGACCTCGGCGAGTGAGTCGACGATTCGTACTTCCGGATTGACGGGAAAGCCGAGCGTGCGCAGATATTCGAGCGTGTCGTGATGCGAGGAGAACACGGGCACGCCATCCACTTCCCCGAGTTGATAAGCCCACATGGACAACTCGCGGGTCGCGGTGACACCGGGATCCTTCTGTCGCAGGCTGCCTGCACCTGCGTTGCGAGGATTTGCCGGTACCGGCTGTGGTTTCTTTCCGGCGGCGATACGCGCTTCATTGTCGCGCAACTTCTCGCTTCGCAACTTCTCGAATGCCACCTTGGACATGTACACCTCGCCTCGAACCTCGAGAACGGCAGGTGGAGTTGCGAGACGCTGCGGAATCCCGCCGATGGTGCGCACGTTTGCGGTGACGTCTTCACCGGTCTTTCCATCACCGCGCGTTGCGGCTTGCACGAAGTTGCCACCCTCAAACCGCAAACTCAACGCCAAGCCGTCGATCTTCAACTCGCACACGTAACGAACGCTCTCGCCACCAAGCCCCTTGCTCACACGATCGCCCCAGGCGCGCAGCTCGTCGTGATCCATCGCATTGTCGAGGCTGGTCATGGGCAGACGGTGCGTGACCGGAGCAAACGTCGTGGTACTCGCAGCGCCGGGAACGTCGAGCAACGACTGTGCGGGAACCAACTCGGGGTGGTCGTGTTCGATGGCCCGGAGCTCGCGAACCATCTCGTCGAACTCGGCATCGGAAATCTCTGGGTCGTCGTCCCCGAAATAACGATCGTTGTGGAATGCGATCAGCTCCCGTAACTCCTTGGCCCGAGCCGCGGTGCGTTTGCTTGCTGCCACGCCTGAACTTTACTTGTCGGTCGCCAATGCAGGATTCATAGGATGCGTGCGTGACAAATGCACTTCGAGTGGCATGGCTCGCCATCGCCGCGCTGCCCCACTCGATCTCGTCATCCGGTGCGTCGCCCATCGGACCGTGGCTCGCCTGGGGCGTTTGGGCGATCGTTGCACTTGCGGTGCTCGTGCCGCATCCGTTGTCGCTGGTGACGGCACGACTCCTCACGCCACTCCTGGCACTTCACGCTGGCGTGACGATACTCCAGGATTCCACCCTGCGATGGGGAGCAGCACTCGCACTCTTCCTGATGATCACAGTGTGCGCTGCCACGTTCACCGCTCGTTACGGCTCCGTGCACGCACAAGCTGCCGCCTACGGGCACGAACGTCGTCATCTCTTGCGGCCACCAATGGCCGTACTCGCACCACTCCTCTTGGTATGGCTCATTGCGGCGGCGTTCGGAGCTCTCGCGGTGCACGGCGAGCGTCTCGCCGTGTCGCTGAGCGCAACGGCGCTCTTCGTTGCGCTCACGTCCTTCATGCTGCGACGCGCACTCGTCTTGTCGCGTCGCTGGCTGGTGTTCGTTCCTGCCGGCATCGCCGTGCACGATCCGCTCCTGCTGCGCGACACCTTCATGGTTCGAAGTCATGACGTGCGCACCTTGCACGAAGCCAAGTCGACCACCGAAGCCTTCGATGTCACCGGGACTACGTGGGGAACGCCGCTGGAACTCGTGCTCAGTCATCCGCACGACGTGTCGCTGTCACCGTTCGGGGCACGACTCACACGCACCCTCGATCGCGTTCACGTGACGGCGCTCCTCGTGGCACCTTCGCGCCCTCACGCAGCCCTCTCCGACTCCTCCCGCTAACGCGGCACACTGCTCAACGCTGGGCGCAACGGCACCGGCTGAACTATTCGGCGATGCCGCCTGCAAGCACCATGCGATCGGACATGTCGTACAGCACGACGCTTTGACCTGGCGCCACCCTTCGCTGGGCTTCGCGCCATCGCAACAAGACCGACGTAGCGCCAACCTCTTCGATGAGTGCCGATTGAGTCGCGCCATGCGCACTGCTCTGCACCAGCACCTCACTGCCGACTGCAAGCGGCTCATGGCTCCACATCACTCGCTGGACGCGCAACTCGTCTCGCGACAAACGCGACTCCTCACCCACCACCACGGTTTGCTGCTCGACGTCGACATCCAGCACGAACTGCTTCGGTGCCCCGCCGGGCAAACGAAGCCCGCGTCGCTGTCCAACCGTCACCAATTCAACGGCGTCCACGGTGCCGAGCTCCGTCCCGGATTCGTCCACCACTCGTGCGGAACGGAACGGAATGCGGTGACCGAGGAAGGTTTCGCGTCCGCCGGTCTTGCTGATGAAACACACGTCCTGGCTGTCGGGTTTGGTGGCGGTTCGCAGGCCGAGCTCACTCGCACGCTCGCGTACCTGCGCCTTGGTGAGATGACCAACGGGAAACAACGTGTAGGCGAGCTCACGCTGATCCAACATGTGCACGACATAGCTCTGATCTTTGGCGGCATCGGCTCCACGCACCACTCGCCAGACGCCGGATGGCTGTCGCTCGATGCGCGCATGGTGGCCGGTTGCGACGGCATCAAAACCCAGCAGACGTGCGCGCTGTGACAATCGGTCGAACTTGAGATGACGATTGCACTCGATGCACGGATTCGGCGTGCTGCCGGCGCGATGCGCATCGACGTACGGGTCCACTACATGTGCCGTGAAGTCGTCGGAGAAGTTGAACACCAGGTGGTCGATGCGCAGCTGCTGGGCTACACGACGGGCATCGTCCACATCGCTGACCGAACAGCAACCGGTGTCGCTCTCGCCTCCCCACAAACGCATGGTGACACCCACGACTTCGTGACCCTCACGGCGAAGTTCTGCGGCGGCAACGGACGAGTCGACGCCTCCCGACATCGCAACGAGAACCTTCATGCACGTAAAGGCTATTGCTTGGTGCGCAACCGTTCGACACAGTGCACGATGGCATCCGCTGCATATGTGACGTCTTCCTGCGTGGTGTTGTGACCGAGACTGAGTCGTAACGCGCCTTTTGCAAATCGGGGATCTATCCCCATTGCACGCAGCACGTGAGAGGGCTCCATCGCCCCGCTTGCACACGCCGACGCTGCAGATGCACACACGCCTGCCTCGTCGAGCAGGTACAACAGCGCCTCACTCTCCACGCCGGCAAAGCAGAGATGCGCAACGCCGGGAACGGTT
>Ga0208721_1000258_pt1 | contig 12287 bp, 2 predicted proteins | sample LakMenEpi17Aug10_FD_150705 | JGI IMG/M metagenome (GOLD analysis project Ga0208721, IMG submission 150705) | Freshwater microbial communities from Lake Mendota, WI - 17AUG2010 deep hole epilimnion (SPAdes) | ecosystem: Environmental > Aquatic > Freshwater > Lentic | place: Lake Mendota, Madison... | reverse complement strand
GCCATTTCCATAGGCCCTCTGGTCGAGGTCTGTCCGTTCGGTAGGGTTGTGCCCTTCGGTTTTCCCTAGGCCGCGGCCTATCTTTTAGTCCATGACGCCTGGTCTCGACGCATCGAGATCCAGACGTGTTTTCTGTTTTGATGCTTGTCTCCCTGTAGGGTGGAGGCGGCGTCATTGGCCCCAGACGTTCCCTGATTGGCAGTGTCGGTTTCTGTTCAATCATGGCTGTTGTGTCCGTCTGTTCTTGTTGCTGTTGCAATACGAATTGCAGCAACAAGTTGGGGTCCACTTGTATCAATGCCGGATTCGTCGGTGCGGCGCTGATATACGGCGGGATATTTGTGCTTGGCGTAGTAGCTGGTGTCCCCGTGGTGTCCGGCGTGTGTGACACTGCTCTGTCGCCATGGTGCGTGATTTGTATCTGAAAATTCGGTTTTTCTTTTCCTGTCTTTTCGTGCACAATCACTGTTGGTTGCCTAGGCTCTACCGTCGGTGAGTGATTTGATATGTCCGTTTGCGGATTGTTGTCCGTGTCGAACGTGTCAGTCTCTCTGTAGCGAAGAACGTGATATCGGTAAAGGAGAGTCATCCAGTCTGATTTTGCTTTCAGGCTATCCTTTAAGAGGAGTTCCGTGATCCGTTCGGCTTCTTCGATGAGATGAGTTGTCCTCTTGTTCATATCGTGATTCGTCCCATCTGATCTAGTGAGAGGTTCTTCCGGCTCTTTTTTGATTTTTGTGTATGCGAATTTTGATTTGTACACACACTCAAAAATGACGTATAGACGTTGAGAGATGATGTGACCCTCAACGAATTTGTGTGGTTCCGGCAGCCACCCTATTTCCACTTCGGACGGGTACGACTTGAGGGTAAAGCACGTCGTTTCCGTCTTGGCGAACTTGAACATGGGGTAGCGAAATTCTGGCACCGGTAGAACTGGTGATTCCACCTGGGTGTAGGCCGGAAATGGCGCTGCTAGGGCAAGGTGGGTCCTTGCATCCTTGGCGATAGCCTTGTAGAACTCCGTGTTCCGGAAGGCATTGGGGCTTCGGTTCAGGGAGAACTGCGTGATGCACGTCTTCGGCATCTTTATGGTGTCGACTTTTTGTCCGTTGTTTCGTAAACTGACAAATACGTCGATCCGGACTCTTGCCTCTGGTGGGGTAGAGTGCCGGATTTTCTTGGCGATTTTCGTCGTCTGTAAGACTTCTGTGAGAAATGCAGTCGGCGATTGTTGAGTTGCCGGCGGCATATCATTTTCGGAGATCGGTGATGGAGTTTGGAGTAAATCGTTGTTTGAGCCTTTATTCGATGCATCAAGGTCCGGAAACGTATCCTCTCCATCGTTGATATCAAGATCAAGTAAATCTGTAACATTTGTCATTGAATAATTTTGTGTTACAAATTATGTCACATGTTTAAATTTTTGGATTTAGCAATATAACCTAATATAATTATTACTACAGTTGCTATGAGGGGTAGTAATTTGCAATTAAGTCATTCATCATTTTTGCTAAATGACACGTGACGATTGGCTGGGTCGGCTTTGTACACAATCCGAGTGTGTTTGATAGTTGGTGTGAGAGGTGGTGGTGGTGGTGGTAAGTGTTCTTCCGAATGTAGCAAGCTTTCTTCTGCCTGTTGATACGAATTCGTCAGCTTGGAATCCTTTTCTTTAAGGTTTGTTAAAGATCTGGCCTTTTGTAAATTATTCCATAAGTTAGACGATGATTGTTTCCACCGTTCAGCTCCCTTTGTTGCTTGAAGCCGGAGGTTGTCCAGTTCTTCTGTGAGTCTCTGGAACGTCTTGGCATTCTCCTCTTGTCGTTGTTTCTGTTCTTCTTCAGGGGTGGGTCCCCAACAGCAACAATACCAAGTTCTGCCTAGCCAAGCTCGAATGTTTGGCCAGCAGCATCTGATGATCAAAATAGCTGTAATCATGAAGGCTATGACACATGCCATTTGAATCAAGAATGGAATTGACCTTGATGGATGAAACGAGTCGTAAGTCAATTCTTCTTTTGTCGGAATCCGGGCATTGGATAATGTCAGCTCCGTGGTGTTGATGATTGGTACTTGGGGTTTACCAACATCAATGATCACTCCTGTAGGCACTGGGTATACCCTGAGGAGTTCAAAGATTTTCAAATTGGCCGTATTTTCTGCTGTTTTCGCCGCCGGAGTCGTGAACTTGGCTCCATTCGGCAACGTAATTGTGCAAGAATGTTTGAATACGGCCTCGCCCATGCCTTTGAGGATGATGGCTTCGTCCTTGTACTTGTTCGACAAGTTGTTTTCAGAGCATTTGACGTAAGCTCTCATCTCAGTAGGTACTGAAAAGATTGTGTGATTGAGATCCAGGTGAAAGAACGGCTGAATCTTTTCTTGCACTTCTTTAACTGGGCAAGTGAGGTGCTGTGTGATGTACGTTGATGCCACACAGTGTGAATTTTGTGACATTGGGATGATCGGAGTTGATAGTTGGCATTTCCAAGGAGTATTCGTGCATGTTGCCAACTCTTCCGGCGTCACAATTGCGTAGTCCGATCCTGTTTTTGAGATTGCAATGACTGTTGAATCGATAACTGGCATCATTGTTGCGTTCTCAATGAAGATCGGCACCGGTTTAATCTGGTAGAAGTTAAACAGGTTTGCTTCGTTGATGATCGGGATTTCTATTTGCAGAAATAATTCTCCATCGACGATTGTGGCTTCGCATCTGGATGACGTTAAATCTCTGACTAAGATAATTCCCTTTTTCATTTTCAATTCATCCGCTGTCTTGTCCAATTCCTTTTGTGACAATGCGTAGGGTGAGACTTGATGAAGTGAGGCTGCCAACATAATGTGAGCGTATTTTTGTATGGCATCCTCTTGAACAAGTAAAATGTGTCTGATGTACATTTTAATATCTTGTTCCATGACCATTGTAGCCGTTGATTTGAAATGTCCATTCAATGCTGACGTCACTGTGGTCATTTGTTTGGTGACGAGGTTAACTGAGCTGACTAACTCATTGTTGTTAACCTTGAGGTCTTCAAGAGCTTGACCTAGTCGTTCGTTAACTTGGAAGTCACTTCTTCCTGCGGTTTTGAGGCCGAAGAGGCTTCCCATTGTTTTTCCTCCCCAGGAGAGTGGAGCATCTCCAGTAATAGAGGATGAAATGGCGTTGACTGCTGCCGCGCTGCCCAATCCGACGCCTAATAGAGCTAAAGGGCCGATTGGGGTTCTCCTTGTCCTTTTTTGAGACTTCTGAGTTGTTGTCGGAGTAGTCGTTGTCGACGTTGTAGTAGTTGACGTCGTTGTAGTAGTTGTCGTCGTTGGCCGCGTTGTTCGTGGTCGTGACGCGTTTATTTCCTCTTTCTTAATACTATTCGTGTATTTGGTGAAGAGGGCCCCTCTGGGTTCGCCATTGTAGAGGTCTTCTATTAAGTAAATCCGGACAAACATATCTGTTTTCCTGTCTGTCTCTTCTCTATACCAAGGTTCTTCTTTGTATAGTTTGGCTTGAGCTTTTAGTGCTGCTTGTGACGTCATTTTCTGCGCTTCTTTCTGGATATCTTCCATTGGTGCTGTCACTATAGGGAAGTTTCTTGTGTCATAGTGAATTTTCCCAAAGTATTTCGCATAGAACGCGTGATTTTCTTTTGTGGCATAGAAATTTACTACTGCTTTGCCACGAATCCAGCCTTGAAAACTTGGGTCGTTGTATTTAGCCAAGCTTCTGATTGCGTAGATGTTATATAGCTGAGCCAAGTAGGGATTAACGTGTGTTTCTCTCTTGGATCTTCTCTTGTATGTGACGTCATCCTTGACCTTCTGAGTGATTTTCGCGAAAATCTCCCATCTGGTCATTCCATTGATCTTGCTGAGCTGAAGATATGGTATGATGTCGGATTTGGTGCTATCGAAAACCAAATCTTTGAACCAAGAATATTTCTTGAAGAGCCTAACCATTGTCTTAAGTTTTTCTTTGTCCATGGTTTTTGTGTAGGCCCTTTTGATTGCTGTTTCATCGTAGTTCATGATTGGTGGCATGTCGTCGTGATACTCAATCTTGTAAGAGTAGATGTCACCGAAGTACGAGTCGTTCACCACTTTGAAGTATTCCTCCATGGCGTTTCGCATGAGGTACTTGTCGAAAGTGAGTGGAGTTGATGGGTATTTTGCTTTTTGCATTGTTCTGTACGAATGGTACATGCTGAGTAGAACCGGTCCAGCTTCGTCGTGTCCGATATCTTCTTCCATTCGTTTGAGCTCTCGTTCCGGCGTCTTTTCTTTGGGTAAGATTGCCGAAATAAAGGCTGGTCGAAGACGGTTAAAGCGTGGGAGTTTTCGTCCGGCTGATCGCTTTTTCTTCTTCTTTTTATCTTCATCGAAATCGTAATTGGCAACGACTTGTGGAAAGAAATGATCCATGGTTTGGATTTCTTCCGGCAGCGTGACATTGAGGTTAGTGATGGCCTCGATTTCGTTGATGATGATGTTGGTGGATGCGACTAAACCTTGTGCGTCACGTTTACACGCATGGTCCGTGACTTGCAAAATTAGGTTATTTTCTTCTTTAAGTCGCTCTCCTGCCTCTGACTTGGGTACCTCGCACATGATGTAGTCCTTGAACCCTTTGTCGTTGGCGTCACCGAGCCTGATGACGAACTCCTTCTCAGGATGATTGTAAATGATCGGGTACTTGTCCGCGTAGGATTGCACGGCGTACTCGTCTTCCCAGTTTGAAGCTCGGTAAGCTTGGCCAATGTAATAACCTCCATATTCCAAGAACGAGAATGGAGATTGGTACCTGGCGTTGACGTCGTCAGAAATGTACCTGAAGACATTGTTGTTGGAGTCGTATTGTATTCCGGCTGAAATTTTCACAACTCCTTTTGTGATGGCGGCGAATCGGATTGCTTCCATAGACTGTTTGTCGCGGATTTCCGGTCGTCGTCCTCCCATTTCTTTACACACTTGGGGTGCGTCCATGATGGGGTACTTGAATGGTGAGAAGTGGATGTCAAATGGATGAACATATGGAGGTTCTGCCACTTCTGCTCTTGTTGGTTTTCTTGGTGTGTCGAAAATGGTAACCCTGTTGGCCACTTTTCGACAGAAGTTTTGATAGGTGTTGATCATACTTCGCGAAGTACGAGCTGAGTTTAGTAGATCAGTTGTGTCGGCCTTCCGGATTAAAGTAATCGTCTCGACGTTTACGTAAACCGGACCCTGAGTCGTCTTCTCCTGATACACCAACCCACCTCTCAACGTACTCGGGCTTATGGACACTGTTTGAGGGAATATAAGGAGCCCTAAAATTAGTAAAAGTTTTAAAACGCTTTCTTTACCTTCAGTAGACATTTTCAGAATTTTCGCAAAGATTTGCTTCCTCCTTCCTTTGTCGAATTTCGGGTGAGAACTGAACTTTTTAAGATGCTGCATTATGCACACAAATTAATTGTCGTTTTTCGCGTGTTTATTTGTTTGTGAAAGCGTCGGGCCGCTTGGCTTAGGCTGCTCGGCGTCTTTCAATTTCGCCCTCGTTACTTGGCGTCCTTTTTCCCGTGTCCATATCCCCTCCCCTCATTTTCATGAGCTGCGTGACCTGTTCCGTGTGTACCTATGCAGGCCGCATGTACTCGCGGGCTGCTGGGCAGGTCTCGCAGGCCGAGTACTTCGTCGAAAGGTTCTCAGCCGTTGCGTTCATTTATTGAAACGCACTCACAGATGCAATAAATTCCACAGGGTGGTACTTGCCGAATATTCGATATTGCATCAGGTAGACTGATAAATTACGGTTTTCCACGTTTTCCTTTAATAACCTTTACACATAGGCTATTAACCCTCTCACCTTTGAGAACGTTCAAGGCTAACCACGAAGGTTTTCTGAAGTCAATTAAAATACCGCAACCTTGAAAACAGAGTAAGGTTGTCGCTGGCCTCGATTCTCGAACCGAGGTTAGGCGCGAGCCTCAAGAATCACGTGGGGTTCAGGTGGTTGAAGTCGTCGATCTTATCGAAGTCGTTGATGGTGCAGTTGTACGTATTTCAACGTACTTGTGCCCGGACGGCTCTCAGTTTCTGGTTAGTTTACGTTTATCAAAACGTACTCTTTTCTCAGTTGGTCTAAAGTTGCTTTTTGTGTCCGAAAACGTGTGTTAAAGATGGTACAGTTAAAGCCATTCTGTATCACCCTGTAATTTTGAAGAATGTCTAAAACGATAGATAAGACAAATGGAAAACGAAAATCTCGTCGTCTTGTTTGTGTATTCGTTATTCTGTTTTTGCTACGTTTTACGACTCTCTTTTTTTTCAAATTTGAAAATTGCTCTCGATGACCTGAGATATTTGAGGGGGATGTCGTTTTTTTTCATTATGAGGTCCCTGAGGGATCATTAATTGTGAGAATCTTTTTACGTCGCAAAAGATGAGATCTAATCGTCGAAGTTCGCGCTTCTTTTTAGTCGTCATCTTCTTTGTCCATTTTCGAAGCGTTGTCGTTGTAAAGGCGGCCTTATGCGTCGAAGTCTTCTAATTCTTTTTCTCGACGAATTCGGTCTTTCATCATTTCGTCGAGTTCATCTTTCAGCTCTTTTAGTTGAACAACGAATTGGGCTAAAATTTCTTGATCAAGTTCATTAGATCTTTCTTGATCGATTTGCTCTTGAATTGGCAATTCTTCTTGTAGTTCGCCAAATAGGAGGGGGGCATCCGGTATTGGGTCCCTTTGTTGAGTCGAAATTATCTCTGTGGGTGGGTCGTACTCAATTTCTTCTCCCTCACTATCAGCAAATCTTGCCCTTGTTCTATTTCGGTGGTCATTTTCCCAATTTAAGTCACCTAATGGTCTGACTGTCCTCGTTAGTAACGATGTTCGTTGTGACAGTAATTCCGTTAAATCCTCATCTAAATCCTCTGGCGCGTCGGATTCGAGTGCTTCTTGTTGCTCATTGTCGAAATTGGCATGTACTCGATTACCAGCTGGATGATAATTGATGACTTTTAAGTTGCTGAAATGTGCTTTCATTATGTGGCCAGAATGTAAATGTTCGATCATTGCTGAACTTCCATCTGGCAGTAATTCTTCGACTACATAAGGTCCAGTGAATCTCGGTTTCATACTCATTGCGGAGCCTGTTGCCACTTGCAATTGTCTGTGTGCAACAATTTGACCGAGTTCAAAAGTTTTCTTCACTCTGTCTGCATTTTTGTATGTACGATTTTTCATACGTTTTTCTTCTGCTCTTTTCGATGCGATTTCTCGATTTTTCTCTGCTTGAGCAATAACTTTTTCTGCATAATCAGAGTGTGAATCTGTATTTGGCCAGAATTGTAACAGATCCGATGGATTGGGCATTTTGTATCCGAACATCAGTTCTTCGGGTGAATATCCGTAAACCGAAATCGATTGATTATGTGCTTGTGTGAAATAATCAATGTACTTTTCCCATTCCTTTTCGACTTTTTCTTGACAAAAGAAATTTCGTGCCGCATCTTTGATTGTACGTACACTTCTTTCTGCTGTTGAATTGGCCCAAGGTGAACCTACCGAGGTCGGTAAATATTTTGTGCCAAGAGGTTGTAAATAGTCATAAAAGTCTTTGCTGTTGAAGAGTCCCGGTTCTTCGTCCGAACGTAAAAATTTCGGGCTCCCGTAATTTTTCACAATTGTGTTGTCAATTGCCGCAATAAGTTCTTTTGTGGTTCGATCTTTCATGGGGCAAATTCGAATGAAACCACTGAAAAGGTCTACAGCTAGTAAGGCTACTTTTCGGTTTTCGTTCGATAGTGGCATATTCGGGATTAAGTCAACACCCCATGCTACTCTCGGTGCGTGAATATAGTCAGATTTTCTCAGATGATGATCTTCTTTTTCTGACGTATTAAATTGGCAGACTAAGCAATTGTTTTTTAATCGTTTTAGTCTTTTATTGAGGATCGAATGTGGGACATGATATCGTTCCTTTATGTCTCTCTGTATCCGTGATTTGGAGAAATGTAAACCGAATACTGAGAAATGTTTTGCATTGATGACTATGTCCAAAAGAGCTATTGGTAAACATAATCTCAGACGATTTTGTTTTCTTGCGTACAGTAATCCCTCGATAACGACAAATCCTCTGTGCATACGTGGAGAATTTAATATCGAGCTGCAAAAATCGTCATTTTCTTGAGCCTCTCTGAAGTCTCTTTTTGACAATACTCCCTTCAAGATTGCTTTTGAAGAGGTTTTAAAATCGTCGTAAGACATTGTTTCTACTGCTGAGCAATCCATGAAATCAAAAGTGGACTCGTCCACTCTCTTTTTCTTTTCTCTTTTTGGTAGAATGACTCCAGGTCTTTTCATGCTCTCTTTCGGCATTTTTATCTTGCGAGCAGATAACGTTTTTGGGACATTTTTAATTTGTCGTTCTCCCATTTTTGCCGCTGAACTTTTTCTTTTCTTTTCAACCGGATTCGGTAAGCTGTCCAGTTCGAGCATTGTTGCCACTTCTTCTTTTGAAAATTTGTAATTCTCTGGAATACAAAGCTTTTTCAATAACTGAACTGTTTGTTCCTCAGTCATTGGTCTTGAACCTTTGGCGTCCTCCAGAATTTTATCGATGCCATCGTGATGTCGGCTTAGTACATCAGAAATCTCGTTATTGACTCCGGGTACATGATGTACTTCAGCATCATATTTCGATAATTCCAAGGAAAAGCGTAGTAGAATTCCTTGTGAATCCTTGCATAAACGTAAGAATACGATTGCTTGTGCATCAACTAAGATAACCACTTTTGGTGCAAATCGTAAAAAGAAGTCCATAGTCCGCAATGTGTAGAGCAGTGCTAATACTTCTTTCTTGACAGTGCTGTAAGCTCGTTCAGCCTTTGTAAACGTGCGGCTGACGCATGCTAGTAAAAGCTCATTTCCGTCTTTATCTTTTTGGAATACCCGTCCGGCCCCACAATTTTGAGAAGCGTCCGTTTGAACATAGAACTCCTTGGTTGGGTCAGGTAAATGTAAAGACGAGTTTTCAACGATCGCGTCAATTAGTTGTCTAAATCGTTTTTCGTGATCGTCGGTCCATTTGAACTGTTTTGGATGCAGGGTTGCCAGTTCCATAATGGGTTGAGAAATTTCCGCAAATTTAGGAATAAACTTGCGATAATATGCCAATGCGCATATAACCGATTTTGTTCTTTTCGGTGTATTTGGCGAAGGCAAGTTTTTGAATGCCAAAACTTTGGCCTCAGGAATTGAGATTTTTCCTTTGGTCCAAACGACTCCTAAGAAATCAACTGTATCTCGAGCAATGTTGATCTTAGAAGGTCTAATCTTCACTCCGTGAATCTTAAGTCGAATGAGAACTTGTTCGAGCTTATTAAGATGATCTTGAAGTGAACCATTTGTAGCCAACATGATGTCGTCTGCGTAGTGAATAACATCTTTGGCCATGTTGCCAAAACATTTGTCCATTAACAGTTTTAAATGCAATGGAGAGTTTTTAAGGCCTTGAGGGCATCTTTGGAAGCAATACCGTTTTCCGTGTGCCTCCGAGTAGAATACCGTGTATTTCTGTGACGATTTTTCAAGTGGTATTTGAAAGAATGCGTCACTCAAATCAATTGTTGTCACCCATTTTGCTTTCGCTAAGTGTGCATACAACTCCAAATGTGTGACAAGGTTGGTTGGTAATCTTCGTGTTTGATTATTGAGTAATCTTCCATCTAAAAGAATTCGAATACTTTTTCCATCTTTCTTTTTGACTACCAAAAGATTGCTGCAGAATGGAGAAGGTTCATCACATTCTCGAATGATGCCAAATTCAACCATTTGATCTAGAATAGCTCTAACTTGTTCGCGAACAGCATGAGCTAATGGAGTGTATTTTTGAATATGAGGCTCTTGACTAATTGGCTCAATTTTCATTTCCACTCCTTTTGCACATCCTAAATCACTTGCGTGTTTTGATAAGGCATCTCTTTGACGTCGAAACATTTGCAAGGCCCATGTTCTATGTTTAAGGGGCAAATGTGCAACATCAAATTGAGTGTCGAACTCTTCTTCAGACAGGGGTCTGTCATCTCGAAGTGTGAGTTCCGTGAGAGCTGCATTTTCTTCTACTTCTTTGGTCATTGAAGGGTGGTGATAACCAAATTTCATGTAGTGTAGAAATGCTTCTTCTTTTTCTTCTTCGTTCATCCCTATATCGTCCTGAATAAAACGGGGTCGAACATGATTGATTTCAATGACATCAGGTTCCACAAATGCAGGTGCGGCATGATTAGTTTCGATGACGTCATGAGGTACTTCACTCATGGACATTGAATGCATTTCGAACTCGTTCAAATTGTGCATGATTTCAATGTCTGCTACAAACATATTTTTTTCAATTATCATGTCGTAGGGAGTACTGTTGTAAACAGGAATACAAACTTGGTTTGGCCGAATGTAATCCATGATCCAGGGTAAAGTTTGTAACCCTGGTTGTGTCCCATTTTTGACCACATATGTCGTGAGCTCCTTGGTACTTAGTGGTAATCGATATTGCTTTTTCGGATCTTTTGCAATTGTACCGATAACCTGTCCATGTGACAACGGTGGTATAATGGTGACATTGTTGGCTGCCACATGCATTGGGGCTGAGGTTGAACCCAAGATGGGCACTTGGCAAAGGTCTCCACTGAGCAAGGCCGTGTTGATGGAGCTGTAGTACGTGTCCACCTCGTCGGTCAAGAACAAGAATTTGTTCGTCTCAAATGCTCTGGCATCCGATCCGGAGAAATCTCGTCCCAAGAGAAAATCTTGAGTGATTCCGGAGTGTACTAAGACGTTTAGTTCAAATGATTTTTTCACTTGATTGATGCCTTCGAAATGGAGTAAAATGTCTGCTGATCCGGCAACGAGTTGAGGTTCACCCGTTGCTGTGATGATGACAGTTGGTCTCTCGAGTGGTTTGAGTTCGATAGGTCCATGTTGTTGCATGGATTCGAAAACTTTTTGATTGATGATAGTTTTCGCACATCCACTGTCATGTAATGCAAACACGTGTGTCTTTGCTTCTTCAAAAGTGTGGTCTAGCGAACTTAATGTTATATTTACATATGCTAAACCAGGTTCTGCATTATAATCTTTCAGGTAATACTTCTTTATTTTTTGTGGAGCTTGCCCTGACTTACTCCGATTTTTTCGATTTTCTTCAAGTATTTCCTGAATATTTTCTTTTGTCATTTGTACATTATTTACAATGATTTCGTTCTGAGGCTTTAGTGTGCATGACAGGGGTTCCACACTTACACGTTTCCCTGAGCTGGACACCAGTCCGGATATGGTGGGTGGTCGATGGAGCAAACTTGGCATTGGAAGAAGTTACTCCTATGTGTGATGTCCACTGAAACTCGTGTGGCTCCGGCTTCTTTGTCTCCGTTGGCGCTATTGCTTCTGCTGTAACCATTGCCGGATTTTTGCGACGAATTGGAGCCGGATCGTGATTGTGGTTTGGGGCCTGGTGTGGCAGCCCTTCCTCTGTTGTTGTTATTGTTTTGTTTCATGGACGAATTTTGTCTGTACTTGTTGTACTCGTCTCTAAGCTGTTGTTTAGCTTTCCGGATTCTCTCTTCGTCCGACTGATCCGCGCGAAGCTTGTTGTCCCCGTAGCTTACTTGAGGCTGTTGGCTGAGGTCAGTCATGACTACGTCCTTGGTGGATCCGGAGTATTTGTCCTTTGACGAGCTACGATAGGCCGGTTTGTCTGAGGTTGGCCTTTTTTCTTTCGACTTGTCTCGTTTGAAATTTGCCGAGGCTACTTGAACAAGTGTGTCAAGTTTTTTGTTCACTTCTTGTGCTCGTGCATTTTCTTTTTTCAAATCTGCGATAAGACTCGATTGTTGAGTTATTTTTCGCTGTAATTCCACTGAATTCGTCCCGCAGGTTAAATTCATTGTGGGCACTTCATTGTAATTTTTCTCATACGTGTGAGCTAGTTGTATGAGTGTGTCCAGTGCAAATGGTGCTCCTGCCATTGTGGCTTTGACACTTTCTGTCTCCAAATACGCTTTAGTTTTCGGAGTAATCATGGCATGAAGTCCGGAAAGAAGTTTTGCTTCCATGATAGCCGGAAAGGCGTGAGTATCGTAAAGACTTTCGAGCTTTTGTACTTTGCTGCGATATCTTGACATAACTCTTGGCAAATCTTCATTTTGTTTGCGGGTGAATGTTTCGAGCTCCTTCTTGTCATCCTCAATCGTCTTGGACCAGGTGTATAAGGAGCCTAAGTATTCGATCGTCTGATCCAATGTGTAATTGTTTTGTT
>Ga0208721_1000257_pt1 | contig 12296 bp, 7 predicted proteins | sample LakMenEpi17Aug10_FD_150705 | JGI IMG/M metagenome (GOLD analysis project Ga0208721, IMG submission 150705) | Freshwater microbial communities from Lake Mendota, WI - 17AUG2010 deep hole epilimnion (SPAdes) | ecosystem: Environmental > Aquatic > Freshwater > Lentic | place: Lake Mendota, Madison... | reverse complement strand
ACATCGCTCTGGCACACTCCGCGTGCGAATCCCGACCTCCGCATCCTACACCGATCAGGGCCGCGCGTCGCGGCACCCTCCTCCCAGCGTGTCGGGGTTCACGTTCCCGTTCCTCCGGAGTCTGCCGTGCTCGATCGCCGCTATGTCGCTGAAAACGTCGAGGTCGTCGCTGCCAACTGCCGTCGTCGTGGTGCCGACGCGGACGTCACGCGGTTCGCGGAGCTCGACCTCCGCCGCCGCCAGCTGCAGGCCGAGATCGACGGCCTCAATCGGGCGGCGGGCGAGGTGAGCCGGTCGATCGGCCAGGCGGCCGATCACGCGGAGCGGGAGGCACGCAAGGCCGAGGGCCGGCGGCTCCGCGAGCGCATCGGGTCCCTGGAGGCCGAGTCCGCCGCCGTGGTGTCCGAGGGGGATGCCATCCTCAAGATGATTCCCAACCTCACGCACCCGGATGCCCCGGAAGGGGGTGAGGACGCGGCCGTGGAGATCCGGCGCGGGGCCACGCCGCTGCCGACGTTTTCCTTCGCGGCCCGCGATCACGTGGACCTCGGCGCCGCCCTCGACCTGTTCGACTTCGAGGCCGGGGCCACCGTCGCCGGCCACGGCTTCTACTTCCTCAAGAACGACGCCGTGCTCCTCGAGCTCGCCCTGCAGCGGTACGCGATCGACGTTCTCCAGCGCGAGGGCTTCACCGTGATGACCACGCCCGACCTGGCCCGTGACTCGATCCTCGAGGGGACCGGCTTCATGCCGCGCGGGCCGGAGTCGCAGATCTACTCGATCACGGGCTCGGACCTGTCGCTGGTGGCCACGGCCGAGATCACCCTCGGCGGCGCCTTCCACGAGCGGATCTTCGCCCCGGAGGAACTGCCGCTGAAGCTCTGCGGCATCAGCCACTGCTTCCGCACCGAGGCCGGGGCCCACGGCCGGGCGACCCGCGGCCTGTATCGCGTCCACCAGTTCACGAAGGTGGAGATGTTCGCCTTCACCGCGCCCGAGCAGAGCGCGGCGATGCACGACACGCTCCTCGACCTGGAATGCCGTCTGTTCGACGGCCTCGGCGTTCCCTACCGGGTGATCGACACTCCGTCCGGCGATCTCGGCGGCCCGGCCTATCGGAAATTCGACCTCGAAGCCTGGATGCCCGGCCGCGGTGCCGGCGGCGAGTGGGGCGAGGTGACGAGCACGTCCAACTGCACCGATTACCAGTCGCGCCGGCTCGGGCTGCGATACCGAAAGCCCGGGGAGAAGGGGACGCACTTCGTCCACACGCTCAACGGCACGGCGATCGCCATCAGCCGGGGCATCATCGCCATCCTGGAAAACCATCAGAACGCCGATGGCTCGGTGAACGTCCCCGAGCCGCTCGTGCCCTGGATGGGGAAGCGCCGCATCGAGCCGCGCTAGCGTTGCGGGCCGCGGCGTCCGCGCGGCTCACCACTTGAGGCCGAACTTCGCGCCGTCCGACCGGCCGCCGAGGCCCCCCTTGAGCGGACCGGTCCGCTTCGGCGCCGCGGGCGGTGCCACGGCCTCTGGCGCGTCGGCCTCCACGGCATCCTGCTCCGCGGACTGGGCGGAAGCCGGTGCCGGGGCGAGGGCCTTGATCGACAGCGACATCCGCTGCGCGTCGGAATCGACGTCGAGCACGCGGCACTCCACCGGCTGCCCTTCGCGCACGACGTCGCCGACGCTGCGAATGTGGCGGGTCGCCAGTTCCGAGATGTGCACGAGCCCCTCGACGCCGGGCTCGAGTCTCACGAACGCGCCGAACTGGGCGATCCGGCTGACCGTGCCGCGGACCGTCGCCCCGACGTGATACTTGTCGGCGGCCCGCTTCCACGGGCTTTCGATCAGGTCGCGGGCCGAGAGGCCGATCTTGCCGGTCTGGCGGTCGATCTTCTTGACGACGACGCGGACCTTCTGCCCCTGCTGGAGGACGTCGGCGGCGTTCGCCACCCGCTCCCAGGAGAGTTCGCTGACGTGGACGAGCCCCTCGACGCCGTTGCCGATGTCGACGAAGGCACCGAACTCGCGGACGCTCCTCACGATGCCGTCGAGCTCCGTGCCCGGCTCCAGCGTCTCGAGCAGCTTCGCCTTGGCATCGGCCGCCTGCCGCTCGATCACGGCCCGTCGCGAGAGCACGAGCCGCCGGGCCTCGGGGGCGAGTTCGGTCACCAGGCTTTCCAGCGTCTGTCCGACGAGTTCCTCGAGGTTTTCGATTCGCCACGTGCTCACCAGGCTCGCCGGCATGAAGCCGCGCAGCCCGGCCACCTGGCACTCCAGGCCCCCCTTGTTGGCCGCCGTGACCTTGGCCTCGACGACCATGCCCGCCTGGAGTTGCGACCAGTCCTCGACGGCGACCGCCCGGTTGGCAAGGGCGACGTCGTACAGGCCGTCCTCCTCGTTGCGAGACCCGACGGCGACATCGATGCTCTGGCCGACCTCCGGGATGTCGATGCCGGCTTCCATGAGGCCGGCGAGTTTCATCGCCCCCTGACGCTGCAGGCCGAGATCGATGAACGCCGTGTCGGGGCCGATCGCGAGGACGCGGCCATTGACCCGCGCGCCTGGCTCGAGCGGGGCATCGACGCGGGCGGCGGCGGACGTGGTCAGCAGGTCCTCGACCTCGATCCCGGCCACGGCCGCCTCGAAGTCGGCTTCCAACTCCTCGTCGAGATCGGCGCGGAGATTCGGAACGGCCACGCGGCGCGACGGCGGCAGCGTGTCGGCGAAGGCGGCCTTGTTGCCCGAGTCGCGGCGCCGGTCGCGGCGGCCGCCCCGGCCACGCTTTTCATCGGCGTCGGCGGCACCGGGTGTGGCCGACGGCTGAGCGGGGGAAGTCCCGGCGGCAGGGGCCGGTGCGCCGGTCTCGACAACGACGGCCGGTGCGCCGGTCGGGGCAACGACCTCATCCGCTCCCTGTTCCGCCGCGGCCGGCGGTTCTCCGGACGCATCGGCCGGCTCCGCCGCGGGCTTGGCCGGCGTCACGTACTGATACTTCGGCGCCAGCGACGGCGGCTTCACGCCGGGCCGCTGGGTGCCGATCGGAATGCGCCGCGGCGCCGACGAATCGGCGTCCGCGGGCTCGTTCGCGGCTGATTGCTCGGGACTGGTCATCTTCCGCCGCTTGCTCTGCCGCGCGTGTCACACCGACCATCGATCGAGTGCGGGAAACAGGACTTGAACCTGCACGGTATTTCTACCACCAGGCCCTCAACCTGGCGCGTCTGCCAATTCCGCCATTCCCGCGATCATACAGCGATTCGCTGCACCTGCATTCTCAGCCACGCTGCTCGTCAGTCAAGCCGCCCCTGGCGGGGCTCGCTCGCGGCCGGCCGTGCACCGGACACCCGCACGGCACTCCGACGTCCGCCGAACGCCACGTCGAAGCACCCAGGGGCGACCGTCAGGGCGGCGATCCCCACGAAGAAGGCGAGGCTCCAGAGGACGTCTCCCAGCGGGCGGTAGAACGGCACTGCCTGGCGGTAGCACTCGACGAGCCCGGCCCAATCGAGCGGATAGTCGCCCATCGCGGCCCAGTGGGCGAAGTTCGTCACGACGAAAAAGACGAGCGAACTGGCAACCGCCCCGCCGAGGACGCCGAGCCAGCCACCCCGGCGTGCGACGCCGCCGAGCAGCACCGGCCCCGCGCTTGCGGCGTACACGGCGGCCGCCACCACGAGGCTTCTATAAGGCGGTTCGAAGACATTGCTGATCGCGAGCGCCAGGAGCGGGACCGCGGCGGCAACGAGGCGGTTGCCGAACAGCGCCCCGGAGGCGAGGGCCACGGCGACGAGCGGGGTCACGTTCCAGAGACGAACGCCGTTCCACTCCGGCTGCCAGAGCCTGCCGGCGACGGCCACGGCCACGAGCGCCGTCCAGGCCACGGCGATGGCCGGGCCGCCACTGTCCCGCAGCATGGCCGCCGCCGGGCCGGTGGGCCACCGGGTGTGTTCGGCTGGGGGCGACAGGGAGGATGGTATGGACGACATCGACGACCTCGGCATCCGTGCATGCGGGATCCGCGTGCTCGAAGCCCAAAAAGGCCCTCTCCGCACCGCGGCGACCCCGATACACTACCGGTTTCCGGCCTCAGGGCAAGCGAAACCGCCGAAATCCCCCATGCCGACAGCCTCGACCGCACCCGGGACCACGCGCACGACGGTTGCCCTCGACCGGCACGACGACGGGCTCGTGACCCTCGCTTTCGCGGTCCCCGACCACCGTCACAACGTGATCACGCCGCAGGTGATCGCCGATCTGGCCACCGCGATCGACGCGATCGAGGGCCTGAGCGGCAGCCAGCACCTGCGCGGCGTCGTCCTGCTCTCGGGCCGACCGGGGTCGTTCTTCGCCGGAGCCGACGTCGCCCGGCTGGAAAAACTTCGCCTCCTGCCCGAGGCCGAGATCGCCGCCATCTGCGACGCCGGCCGCGGCCTGTTCGCCCGTCTTTCGGCCGCGAGCTGGCCGAGCGTGGCGATCATCGACGGCGTCTGCCTCGGCGGCGGACTGGAACTGGCGCTGGCCTGCGACCTGCGCATCGCGACGGCGGCCACTCACACGTCGCTCGGGTTTCCCGAGGTCAAGCTCGGCCTCTTGCCCGGCTGGGGCGGCACCGTGCGCTTGCCGCGGCTGATCGGCCCGGGTCCTGCGGTGGAGTTGATCGCGGCCGGTGAACCGATCAGCGGCGCCGCGGCCGAGCGGGCCGGCCTCGTCGATGCCTGCGTGCCCGCCGAGCAGGCGCTGGAAACCGCGCGCCGCATGATCGACGCCTGGCGGGCCGGCAACCGGATCGCCGCCCGCCGCCGGCGGCAGGCCGAACGCATCGAAATCCACCCGATCGAGCGCGACTTCCTCGAAGCGACGTCGTCGGCCGTGATCCTCGGCCGCACTGGCGGCCACTATCCGGCGCCGCCGCGCATCCTGGAGACGATCCTCGCCGGCGCGGAGGTGGACGCCGCCGCAGCCGGTCGGATCGAATCGGAAGCATTCGCACGCCTGGCGCGGACGCCGGTGGCGGCGCAGTTGCTGCGGGTGTTCCAGATCGGGGAGCGGAACCGTCGCGACAGCGGCGTGGCGACGGCCGCCGAGGCGGCCGCGAGTGCGACGCCGGAGGATGCCCCCCTCGGCTCGGCCGCCGTCATCGGCGCCGGCATCATGGGTGCGGGGATCGCCGCGGCCCACCTCCGCGCCGGCCTGCCGGTGACGCTCTGCGACGTGAACACGGCCGTGGTCGAGGGGGCCGTGCCGGAGATTCTCGCCGAGGCGGCCTGGGATCGGGCAACGCGGGCCACCGACCCGGCCGCGGCCCTCGCCCTCGCCGGCCGGCTGCGGACCGCGACCTCGACGGCCGCTGCGGCCGCTGCCGATCTCGTCATCGAGAGCGTCACCGAGCGAACCGACGTCAAGCGGCAGGTGCTCGTCGACATCGAGCGGGTGGTGTCGCCGACGACGATCATCGCCACCAACACCTCGACGAACCCGATCGCCCGGCTGGCCGAGCCGCTCGCCGACCCGGCCCGGTTCTGCGGCATGCACTTCTTCAATCCCGTCCGGCACATGACGCTCGTCGAGGTGGTCCGCGGTCCCGCCACGAGCGACGCCACCGTCGCCGCCGTCGTCGCCCACGCGAAGCGGCTCGGCAAGTGCCCGATCGTCGTCCGCGACAGCCCGGGATTCCTCGTCAACCGCGTGCTCAATCCCTACCTGCACGAGGCGGTGGAACTGGTCCGCGAGGGAGTCGACTGGCGCCGGATCGACCGCGTGGCCCGCGGCTTCGGCATGCCGCTCGGCCCGCTCGAGCTCTACGACCTGATCGGCCTCGACACCGCCTTCTACGCCGGGCTCGTCATGAACGCCGCCTACGGCGACCGGATCGAGGCCGCGCCGGTGATCCCCGCGCTCGTCAAGGCGGGCCGGCTCGGCCACAAGTCTGGCGCGGGCTTCTTTCGTTACGACGTCTCGCGGGGCAAGCCGCGCAACCTCGGCCCCGACGACGCCGGCCGGGAGATCGTCGCCCGCTACGCCGTCGCCCCGCGGGCCAGCGACGACCGCACGATCGCCGATCGGCTCCTGCTTCCGATGCTCCTCGAGGCGCTACGGGCCCTCGACGAGGAGATCGTGCGCGACGGCCGCGACATCGACCTGGCGGTGATCCACGCCCTCGGCTTCCCGCCGTTCCGTGGCGGCCTTCTCGCCTGGGCCGACACGCTCGGCGCGGCGGAGATCCTGCGCCGGCTCGAGCCGCTGGCGGATCTCGGACCGCGCATGCATCCCACACCCCGGCTGCGGGCCGTCGCCGCGAGCGGCGGACGGTTCACGCTCTAGGCAGCGAGTTCGCTTCGTCATGCATCACGCCCCGCCCATCGATCCCGAGACGACACCCGTGATCGTCGCCTGCTGTCGCACGGCGATCGGCCGGGCGCATGCCGAGCGCGGCCTGTTTCGCCACGTCCGCGGCGACGAGCTGCTGGCGGCCGTGATCGCCGACGTGGTGGCCCGCAGCGGCGTCGATCCGGCCACGATCGAGGACGTGATCGTCGGCGCCACGCAGCAGCGCGGCGAACTGGGGGGCAACGTCGCCCGCACCGTCGCCCTGATGGCGGGCCTGCCGCTGTCCGTCGCGGGCACGACGGTCAACCGGCTCTGCGGCTCGTCGCTCCAGGCGCTCGCCCAGGCCTGCCACGCGATCGCGGCCGGTGCGGAGAACGTGCAGGTGGTCGCCGGCGTGGAGCACATGCACCACCTGCCGATGGAGTCGGCCGTCGACATCCATCCGCGGGCGCTCACCCGCTCCAGCCGGGGGATGCTCTCGATGGGGCTGACGGCCGAGTACCTCGCCGCCGCGCACGGCATCGACCGGCGCCGGCAGGAGGCCTACGCGCTGGAGAGCCATGCCCGGGCGGCACGGGCCGACGACGCCGGCCTGTTCGAAGACGAGATCGTCCGCATCTTCGGCCACGACGACGCGGGCGCGGCGGTCGAGGCCGCAGCCGACCAGTCGATCCGGCGCGACACGACCCTCGCGGGCATGGCCGCGCTCGAGCCGGTGTTCCTGCCGCGGATCGGCACGATCACCGCCGCGACGAGCGCGCCTGTGAGCGACGGGGCCGCCGCACTGCTCGTCATGTCGCTGGCCGAGGCCCGGCGGCAGGGGCTCGCGGCGCTGGCCCGCGTCGTCGCCAGCGCCGTGGTTGGCGTGCCGCCGGCCGCGATGGGGACCGGCCCGATCGCCGCCACGCGAAAGCTCCTCGGCCGCGGCGCGGCTGCCGGGATCGCGCTGGCCGACGTCGATCTCGTCGAGATCAACGAGGCGTTCGCGGCCCAGGTGATCCACTGCATCGACGAGCTCGGGCTCGATCCCGCGCGGGTCAACGTCCGCGGCGGCGGGCTCGCGCTCGGTCATCCGCTGGGGGCGACGGGCGCCCGGATCGTGACCACGCTCCTCCACGCGTTGGCCGCCGGCGGCGGCCGGCTCGGTCTGGCGACGATGTGCATCGGCCTCGGCCAGGGGATCGCGGTGCTCGTGGAACGGCTGGAGTGATCGGCGCATGAACCCGCTCCTCGCCCCCGCCGCACAGGAGAACGCGCCTCCGGCTGTTCCGCTGCCGACCGGTTGCCAATCCCTCGTCGCGCTGCTTGCCGCCCGGGTCGTCGAGAGCCCGGACCGCAGGGCGATCGTGGACGGACTTCGCATGGCCGAAGCGGCCACCGCCGCAGCCGCCACCCCGGGCCCGTCGCCCGACGAACCTGGCGTATTCACGTGGGCCGAACTCGCGGCGGCCGCCGTCGTGCTGGCGCGCCGCTTCGAGGCGGCCGGGCTGCGTCCCGGCGACCGGCTCGTGCACGTCGCCCCGCACTCCCCGGAATGGATCGTCGTCGATCTCGCCTGCCTGCTGGCGGGGGTCGTGCATGTGGCGCTGCATGCGGGGAGCGGGCTCGAGGAGCAGCGCCGGCTCGTCGACTGGCTCGATCCGCGCGGACTGGCGGTCGCGGACGCGCAGGGCGATGCACTGCTGGATGCGCCGCTTGCGCGAGGTGCGGCGGCAGGCACGGCCGCGCGGATCCGCATTTCCACCGCGCTCGTTCCGGCAGAGTGGCGGCCGCTCGTCGCCGACCGCCTGCTTCTCCGCGAGGAACTCGCCGCCCGCCTCGCCGCCTGCGATCCGGACGCCTGCTGCACGATCCTCCTCTCGTCGGGCACGACGGGCCACCCACACGGCTTCATGCACTCGCAGCGGTCGCTGGCGATCAACGCCGCGGCGGCGGCCGACGTGTTTCTCGACGACCCGCGGGATGTGCGGCTGTCCTGGCTGCCGCTGAGCCATGCCGTGGCCCGGACCGGCGACCTCTACACCACGCTCGTCCGCGGCGGCTGCCTGAACGTCGTCCGCGATCGGACGCGGCTGCTCGACGCCTGCCGCGGCCTCGCTCCCACGGTGATGCTCGGCGTGCCGGCCGCGTTCGAGCGGCTGGAGCGCGGCGTCCGCACGGGCCGGATCGCCGACCTGCGGGCCGCGCTTGGCGGCGGCATCCGCGTCTGCGTCTCCGGGGGCGCTCCGCTGCGGCGCCGGACGGCCGAGTGCTTCGCCGCCGCCGGCGTGCCGCTGGTCGAGGGATACGGGCTCGCCGAGGCGGGCCCGGTGGTGGCGGTTTCCAATCCGCGGATCGCCCGGCCCGGCACGGTGGGACCGCCCTTGGCGGGAATCGACGTCCGCCTCGACGACCGCCCCGGCTCGCGGGGACAGTTGCTCGTGCGCACGCCAAGCCGCGCCTGCGGGATCCTCGCCCCTCCTGACGCCGGAAGTGGGGCGACGCCGGCGGTCGTCCCGGCTGCCGACGGCTGGATCGAGACCGGCGACCTCGCCGAGATCGATGCCGACGGCCATGTGACGATCGTGGGGCGCCTGCGCGACACGCTGGTGCTTTCCAGCGGCGTGAAACTGCCGCCGGCCGAGGTGGAGCGGGCGCTCGCCGAAGACGATGCCATCGCTCAGGTGTGCGTGGTCGGCGACGGGCTGCCCTGGCCGATCGCGATCGTGGTGCCGGAGCCGGCCGTGGTCCGCGAGGCGCTGACGCGGCTCGGGCTCCGGGTTTTTTCGAAGTCCGGTGCGGTGCGTCATCCGCGGCTGCTCGCCTGGCTCGGCCGACGCATCGCGCGTCGGCAGCGGCACCTGCCGCGGGCATGGCGCGTGCGACGGGCGTTCCTCCTGACGCGGCCGTTCGAGCCCGACCGCGGCGAGGTCACGGAGTCGCTGAAGCTGGTGCGGCGCGTGATTACCACGCTGCACGCCGACCGCATTGCCGCGGCGGCGGGGGAGCACCCGAGCCGGGACGTGTGCGTCGTGCCCGACACGGCCCCGCGTCGATCGGACCACTCGCCATCGGGGGCCGCCGCCGGCACAGGCTCATGGCTTGCGCAGGTGGTGTGGACGAACGCCCCTGCGGCCGGGCGCGGTGACGGCTTCGCCGCCGCCGCCGCCCGCAGCGCCCGTTCACTCGACGACGCCGTGGCGGCTGTGCTCGATCGCACGGCGGCGGCCTTCGCGGCGCTACGGTCCGCCGGCCGGCTCTACGGGCCGCCGCCGCATCCCCCTGGGCCACCGGCGCCGCTCGCCGATCCGCCGCCGGCGCCGTTCGGCAAGTTCAGCGCGGAGGCCGAGGCGGCGGCAGCCGCCGCGGGGCTGTGGGGCCTGGCCGTGCCCGCGGAATTCGGCGGCGCGGGGGCGACGTGCGGCGACCTCGCCCGGGCGATCACCAGGATGGCGGCCGACTGCCCGACGGCCGCGGGGATGCTCGCCGTCCACTCGTCGATCGGCGCGGTCTCGGCGGTCACGGCCTTCGGCACACCGGACCAGCGGGCCCGGCATCTGCCGGCGCTCGCGGCCGGCCGGCCGCTGTCGATCTTCGGCGGCACCGAGCCGGAGGTGGGCTGCGACCTGGGTGCGGTCCGGGCCGTGATCGAGCGGCGCGCCGGGCGGCTGCTGCTCAGCGGCACGAAGATGTTCATCACCAACGCCCTCCACGGCCGGCTGGTGAAGATCCTGGCTACGCTCGACGGCCGCCTCTGCGTGGCCCTCGTCCGCCTGCCCGACGCCGACACGGCCGCCTTCCGCCTCCGGCACTACGACCTCCATCCGCTCAGGCACGCCCACAACGCGGCGCTGGAGTTTCGCGACTTCGAGATCGACCCGGCCGACCTGCTCGATGCGGGCCCCGGCCGCGACGGGATGGCGATCGTCTGGCACGGCCTCAACCGCGGGCGGGTGACGCTCGCCGCCCAGGCCGCGGGCACGCTGCGACTGCTCCTCGGCCAGGCCCGCGATCACGCCCGGCACCGATCGACCTGGTCGGCGCCGATCGGCAGCCGGCAGCTCGTGCAGGGACGGCTGGCGCGGATCGCCGGGGGCATCGTCGCCTGCGACGCGCTGGCCGCCTGGGCGGCGGCGGCGATCGACGCCGGGCAGTCGGGGGAGCTCGAGGCGATCGCGGCCAAGGTCACGGCGAGCACGTGCGTCCGCGACGGCGCGATCGACGCGCTCGGCATTCACGGCGGCCGCGCGTTTCTGGTCGGCCATCCGCTCGGGGATGCGTTTCACGACCACTTCGCGGTCACGGTCTACGAGGGGGAGAGCGATCTGCTCGGGCTCGCGCTCTTCAAGGGGATCGCCCGGCGGCATCCACTCGCCGGCCAGGCAGCGGATCCGCGGCCGCTGCGCCGGGCCGGCGCCTGGCTCGCCTGGCGGCTGGCAGCCAAGGCGGGCGCGGCCCGCGATGCGTCGCTCCTCGACGCGCGGCTGCGCGGGCACGCCCGCGCAGCGCGGCGCGGGCTCGGCCAGGTGGCGGCAAGAATAGACCGGGCGATCCGGCGTTACGGATCGCGGCTCGCCGACCGCCAGCTCGAGGTCGGCATGCTCGCCGCCGCAGCCCGGGAATTCGTCGCCGTGCTGGCGGTCGCCCATCATGCGGATGCGGCGGGACACGAGCCGACCGTGGACGCGGCGGATGCCTGGTGCCGGCTGGCGATCGCCCGGGGGGCGGGTCGGCAGCCGTCGGCGGCGGACCTGTCGGCGCTGGCGGCCGTGGGCGCGGCGGTCGTCGCCGGCACGGCAACGTTCCCGGCATGACGCGCCGTCACTCGCTGCGCACCAGCGCCGGTGCCCAGCTGCACAGATACCAGCCGCGGGGTGTCGTGAATTCGGCGAACGCCTCCAGCGACAGCCTGCCCGCGGCCGATGAACCACCCCCGACGATCTCGTCGAGAAGCCCCTTGGGCTTGGAGTACTTCACCGCGCGGGCCGTCGCGGCGCTGAGCCCGGCCAGTTCGACGGCCCGATTGACCGCGTCCTCGAGAAACCCGATGCGATCGACGAGCCCGGCCTCCTGGGCCTGGCGGGCGGTGAAGATCTGCCCCGTGGCCACCTTGTCGACGGCGTCCGCGTCGAGCTTCGGCCGACCGGTGCGGACGATCTCCTTGAAGCGGGCGAACATGTCGTCCACGAGCGCCTGGAGCACCTTCCGCTCCCGTTCCGCGAGTTCCGGCGTGCGCTCCTTGGTGACGCTGAGCATCTCCTTGAGCGGGCCGCTGGTGATCGAGTCGTCGCGGATCTCGAACCGCTTGATCGCCTGGGAGAGATCGAAGTGGGGAATGATCACGCCGATCGACCCGGTGAGCGTGGCCGGTTCGGCGAAGATCACGTCCTCCCGGCCGCCGTTGGCCATGGCGACGTAGTAGCCGCCGCTGGCGGCGATGCCCCCCATGCTGACCACGACCGGCAATTTCCGCCGCTCGGCCAGCGCGGCGAGTCGGTGATGGATCTCGTCGCTGCCGCTCACCGTGCCGCCGGGGGAGTCGACGCGCAGCACGATCGCCTTCACCGCCTCGTCGTCTGCCACCTGGTCGAGTTGGGCCCGCACGAAGCCGTCGCCCCCCATGATGGCGCCGCTGACGGTGACGATGGCGACCTTGGCGGCGGCCGTCCGGTCCAAGGAGTGGTATTTTTCCACAACCCGGCCATCCCGCTGGAAGTAGCGGGCAAACGCGCCGGCGCTGCCGATCGCCGAGAGCATCGCGATGCCGGCGATCGTCCAGGCGATTCGGCCGTTCCACCGGCTCCATGGCCCTCCCTGCTCGAGGATCACGCGCGTGGGCGGTTGCGGGCGTTCGATTTCCATCACGATCCTCCGAACCCGGGGAGTCTCCATCGACGCGCCCCGTGCGGCGCCGACATGCGGATCAGTCTATGCGAGGCGGAATCGAACGGCACGATGGCCGGAGTTGAAGTTGCCAGGTTGCG
>Ga0208721_1000256_pt1 | contig 12335 bp, 7 predicted proteins | sample LakMenEpi17Aug10_FD_150705 | JGI IMG/M metagenome (GOLD analysis project Ga0208721, IMG submission 150705) | Freshwater microbial communities from Lake Mendota, WI - 17AUG2010 deep hole epilimnion (SPAdes) | ecosystem: Environmental > Aquatic > Freshwater > Lentic | place: Lake Mendota, Madison... | reverse complement strand
AACCGCGAGCGCCCGACTGTAGCCGCAGCAAAACCAGTTGAGGCCGATCGTCCGGCAGCGTTGCAGGTCGAGCTCGCGGGCCAGCTGGAGGGCGGCCTGGCTGGGCCGCTCGCGGGCCACGGCATCCGCATCGAGATGCCGCCGGGCGATCGACGCCGGGATGAACGACGGGGCGACGAACACCAGCCCGCGGCAGTCGGCGAGGCTGCAGCCGGTGTCGCGCTGTAGCCGGCGCACCGCATGCAGCCCCATGGTCAGTTCGTCGTCAGCCGAGATGCCCCGGGCCTCGATCCCGGTGTGGTGGGCGAACTTGCGCGGCATCGCCGCGCCGAACCAGGCGTTGTCGAGTTCCCAGGCGGGCTGGTGGACCGCGATCGCGGAGATGCCGAGGCGCGTCTGCGTACGACCGGACATGGAAATCACTCGTGCGTGGGGGGCCATGGCAAGGCTAACCTCGATCGGGGACGGGTCCAGCGGGATTGTGCCGACGTGCGCTGCGCGGAGCCAGCCGGAAAACAGGCCGAAAAACGCTGTTTTTCCGGCCGCCGCGACCGGGTCGGGGGGCGGCGGGCGGAGTCCGTGGTGCGGCTGTGCCGACGACCGGACACCCGCGCGAACTGCTCCCCACGGGTTGCGAGTCAGTCCTGGCCGGCCTATTGACCGATGAAAAGTAGATTCATGGGCAGCAGCGACAAATCCCCGTCGCGATGCGACGGCAGACGCTGAATGGTTATTCATGCCTCAATAATCTCCGCCCGCCCACGGCGCGTGGGGCAGTCGGCCGAGGCGACGTTTTCATGATCGAAACGGCACTGATCGCGTCCGATGCATGGCCGCTGCTCGTCGCGGCCGCCATCACGCTCGGCATCTCGAAGAGCGGGTTCTCCGGCCTGAGCCTCGTCCACGTTCTCGTCTTTGCGCACGTGTTCGGCGCCCGGGCTTCGACCGGCGTCGTCCTTCCGTTGCTGCTCGTGGGGGATGTGGTCGCGACGACGGTCTTCGGCAAGGACGTGCAGTGGGGGCACGTGCGCCGAATGCTGCCCGCCGCGGTCGCCGGGGTGGTAATCGGCTGGTGGCTGATGTCGCGGATCGACGAGGCGGCCTGCCGGCCCGTCGTCGGCGTCATCATCCTCGCGCTGGCGACTCTGCAGATCGGCCGCATGGTCCGGCCAGACTGGCTGGCGGACGTGCCCCACGCGGCGTGGTTCGCCACGGGCACGGGGATCCTCGTCGGCATCACCACCATGCTGGCGAATGCGGCCGGGCCCGTGTTCGCATTGTTCCTGCTCGCGGCCGGCGTGCCGAAGCGGGAATTCGTCGCCACGACGGCCTGGTTCTTCCTCCTCCTCAACCTCGCGAAACTTCCCTTCAGCCTGAATCTCGGACTGATCGGCAGCGACACGCTGCTCGTCAATCTGCTCCTCGTGCCGGCGATACTCGTCGGCCTGGCGCTGGGACGGGCGGTCGTGCGGCGCATCCCGCAGCGCGGCTTCGACCTCGCGGTGCTCGCCTTCTCGGCGCTGGCCGCGGTGCGGATGCTCCTCGCCTGAGCCGGGGCCTACGCGGTCCGCCGGCGCCCACGCGCCGCCATCGAGCGGAAGCTGTGATCGTCGTCCGCCAGTTGCTGGGCGCGGCTGTCGAGGGCAATCTCGACGACGTTGGTGCGCGTGCCTTCCGGATACGGCACACCGTCCGCGGTCAACTCGACATGTGGGTGGGAAACGGTCGCTCTGTTCGTGCTCCCTGGCGGTCCCAGCCTGTTGCTTGATGCCCGTCCTGAAGTCGATGCAACCGGCCTTTCAACGGGCGATTCGGCAACACCTCGCGCAACAACGACCTGTTGGACCAGCAGAAAACAACTAGGCCCGGTGTGATTCGAACACACGACCAAGGGATTATGAGTCCCCTGCTCTAACCACTGAGCTACGGGCCCGAAGCACCGCGGTTATCCGGCTTTTCAAGCGCCCAGTCCAGCAGGCCGCAGAGGCTGGCCGGCCTACGCGGCTCGGCGTCGGCGCTCGCCGAGCCTGCGCGCGAACCGTCGGCATTCCGCCACCACTTTCCGCCCGACGCTCTTGCGTTCCCGTCCTGCCCGGTGCGCCGGGCCCCGGTCCCACCCCGCGGGTGCGGCCTCGAGGCGGGCGACGAGGTCGAGCCGCAGGGCCTCGAAACACTCGCGCTCGGCCTGCAACTGCTCGGCAAGCGCGGCCGCCTCGGCCCAGGCTGCCGCCAGATCCGCGCCGGCGGCGCGATCGTGGCTTGGCGGCTCGCCCTCGAGTTGGTCGGCCGTGAACGGCAGCGTGGCGGGCGACACCGCCGCGATGATCGCCTCGAGCCGCGCGATCTCGCGCAATGCGGCATCGAGGTCGGCCTGCAGCCGGGCCGCTGACCCCAGGGCAACGCTCGTGGCTGCCCACTCAGACAGCGCGGCTTCGGCCACCAGTTCGGCGGCGGGACTCGTGCCGGTGCTGCCGGGGGCTCTGCCGGTGAGAATGCGCAGGTCGGCGAGCAACTCGGCTGCGTCCGGCCGCAGTGCGCTGACGATGCAGTCGCGCCGCAGCGCGTGACTGGCGACCGTCGGCGGAATCGCAAGCGGCGCGAGCGGCGGTGCGAGGGGGACCTGCAGCAGCGCGGACACCTTGTCGATGAACCCGTTCGGGTTGCCAGCCACGTCCGCATGCTCGACGACCAAACAGCGGCCGGGATGGCGGCGCACGAAGTCGCGGACCCGCCGGTTGTGAGCCACCCAGACATCGATGGCGAATCGGGGATTGAACGTGAACGGCTCGTCGCCGTGACGAAAGAGCGAATCGACGACCTCATTCGCCGGTCGAACGACGAACAGGAACCGCGCCTCGGGCAGGAGCTCGTTCCACAGTTCGAGAAACAGCGTCGTCCGCGGGTCATGCCAGCCCCAGGGGGAGCCCGTGTCGCGGTGCCGATTGATCAGGTCCAAGGCCTCGGCGCGGGCCCGGGGGGGAACGGCCAGCACCTCCGCGCAGGTATGGCCATCGCGGGACAGGCCGTTGGCCGCCAGCGTGCGTCCGTGGAGCTGGCGGAACGGGCACGCGGCGTGCTCCCCGCTTCGGCCGGCCGGATCGCCGACGAGGTGCACTCCGGCGTCGGCCACGAGGGCGGCGGCCAGGGACACGCCCGAACGGTGCATGCCGGTGACGAGGAGTGGCGATGGCTGGCGGTCTGTGGCCGGATTGCAATCCATGCGTGCTGCCCTGCTGCCGCAGGCCATGACGCCCGCACCGAGACGGCGGGTTTTTCCAAACCCGCCCCGCGACGTCAATGTCGGTCAGGCCGCGCATCCTGCCCGCCTTGCCGCGTCGGCGTCATCGGGCCAATCGACCTTGTCTGCTGCCCGCGCCATCCGGTACCACCCACCTCGTCGTTCCCGGACAAGGTTCCCGCGGCTCGCGCCGGGAAGAGCGGAGTTCGCACGGATGCTGTCGCAGCCCCCCGCCGATCTCGAGCCCTACTTCGACGCGGCCTGGTACGCGGCACGCTACGGTCGCGGCCGCTGGCCATTCCGACGCCCACCGTGGGCGGATTACCAACGCGGCGGCTGGCGGCTGGGGCGATCGCCAAGGCAGCTCTTCGACGCGGCCTGGTATCGGCGCCGCCACCCCGACGTCGGCGCCGCGGACGTCGATCCGCTGCTGCATTACATCCAGCACGGCTGGCGCGAAGGACGCAGTCCGCACCCCGTCTTCGATGTCGGCTGGTATCTGAGGCAAAACCCCGACGTCGCGTCCGCCGCTGCCGAGCCGCTGGCGCACTATCTCTCCCATGGCTGGCGGGAGGGACGCAGCCCGCATCCGCTCTTCGACGTCCGTGCATATCTGGCCGCGCATCCCGACGTCGCCGCCGCCGGCGTCGAGCCCCTGGCCCATTACCTCGTCCATGGCTGGAAGGAGGGCCGTCGGCCCCATCCGCTCTTCGATCCCGCCTGGTACCTGGCGCGGCATGCGGACGCCGCCGCCGCCGGGGCCGAGCCGCTGACGCACTTTCTGGACGCCGGCTGGCGGGAGCGGCGCGAGGCGAGTCCGGAGATGTCCCTTGCGGCCTACGTGGCGTCGTTCGCGCAACCGCTCGCTGCGGACGTCAATCCGCTCGTGCACTTCGCCGTCACCGAGTACGCACCCGCGGCCGAATCGCCGGCCGGCATCACGGATCTCCTCCGCCGGTATCCGCATCCGGTCGACCGGACCTCGGCCCCGGCCGGGCCCCTGCCGGCGTACCCGGCGGCGGTGCGGGCGATCGCCATGTACCTGCCGCAGTTCCACCGCGTGCCGGAGAACGACCACTGGTGGGGGCCGGGCTTCACCGAGTGGACGAACGTCCGGCGCGGTCGGCCGATGTTCGCCGGCCATCACCAGCCGCACGTGCCTCATCCCGACGTCGGCTACTACGACCTCGACGACGAGACGGTCCTCGAACGGCAGGCGGCGCTGGCCCGCGAGCACGGCATCCACGGCTTCTGCTTCTACCACTACTGGTTCGACGGCAGACGCATCCTCGAGAAGCCGGTCGAGCGGCTGCTGCGCAGCGGGCGGCCCGATTTTCCCTTTTGCCTGTGCTGGGCGAACGAGAACTGGACGCGGACGTGGGACGGGCTCGACCGCGAGGTGCTTTTGGAGCAGCGGCACGGGCCCGACTCCGACGAGCGGTTCATTCGCGACCTGCTGCCGGCCCTGCGCGACCCGCGTTACATCCACGTCGACGGCAAGCCGCTGCTGGCCGTCTACCGGCCCGGCCTGCTCGCCGCACCGGCCGAGACGGCGGCCCGGTGGCGGTCGATCTGCGTGCAGGAAGGCCTGCCCGGTCTGCACCTCGTCGCCTTCCACTCCTTCGACCGCGGCGATCCACGCGCGTACGGCTTCGACGCGGCGGTGGAGTTTCCGCCCTTGCAGATTCCCGGGGTGAACCTCGCCCGGACGGGTGTGCCCGGCCTGGTGCCGGAGTTTCGCGGCGGCGTGCTCGACTACCGGGCCGCGATCAGCCACTCGCTCGCCCGACCGACGCCACCGTATCCGCTGTATCGCGGGGTCATGCCGGGCTGGGACAACACCGCGCGGCGCATGGAACGCGGCACCGCCTGGATCAACTCCTCGCCGGAGCGATACGGACTCTGGCTGCGCGGGGCCGTGGACCGGATGCGGCGCGAGCAGCCACCGGAGCGGCAGCTCGTGTTCATCAACGCCTGGAACGAGTGGGCCGAGGGGGCACACCTCGAGCCCGACTGCCGGGACGGCTACCGTAACCTGGAGGAGACGGCGGCGGCGCTGCTGCCTCGACAGGGAGGAGCCGGCGGCCTGCCCTGCCGCCGCGAGCCGCACGAACCGATTCGCCGGCAGCGCCGGGCGCGGCTGCACCTGCTCTTCGCAGGCACGTTGCCGGATCCACTCCCCGAATTCCTGATCGATCACGTGGCGGCCCTCGCCGGCCTCGCCGGCGCCGGCCACGCCCTGCGGTGCGAAGCCGGCCGGCCGCTGGCCGTGGTGGGGGATGCGACGTATCCGCTCGACGACGCCGCGGCGGTCTCCCGTGCGGTGCAGGCCGCGGCCGGTACCGATCGGCCGTTCGCGTTCGTCGTCCTGCAGTTCAACCAGCCCGAGGTCACGGCCCGCTGTGTCGCCTCGCTGCGGCGGCTCGCTCCAGTCGGCCGTCGCGTGCATGTCGTCGTCGTCGACAACGGCTCGACGCCGGACGTCGTCGAGCGCACACGGCAGTCGTTCGCCGGGATGGCCGACGTGACGCTGCTCGTCACGGAGGAGAATCTCGGCTTTGCAAGGGGCAACAACGTCGGCTACCGCCACGCGCGGGACGTCCTCGGGGCCGACTTCATCGCGGTCGTCAACAACGACACCGTGGTCGACGACGCCGACTTCATCGGGAAATGCCTGACGGCATTCGCCGAGGAGCCGTGGTCGATCCTCGGCCCCGACATCGTCACGCCGGACGGGCGGCACGAAAACCCGTGGACCGACCGGGTCTACGAGGCGGACGAGTGGGCCGCGCTCGGCCGGCTCTACGAGCGGCAGCGGGCCGCCTGGCAGGCGGGCGACGCGGCCGAGTTTCCCCGGCTCGGCGATCGCAGTCCGGGGGCCACGTGGCTCCGCCAGCCGATCCTCCAGGGGGCGGCCTACGTCTTCTCCCCGGTGTTCACGGCCGAGCGCAGCCAGGCCTTCGACGAACGGACATTCCTCTACGGCGAGGAGTTTCTCCTGGCGGTCGACTGCCTGCTCGCCGGACACGCGACGGTCTACGATCCGCGGGTCGTGATCCGGCACGAGGAGGGCGCGTCGACGGCGAAGCTGCCGGAGCAGAGGAAGATCGAACGCGGCTTCGAGGCCGTGATCGAGACGGCGGCCGTCTGCCGGGAACGGCTGGAGCGGCGCACGGCGGCGTCTCGCGGCGCGTGGCTCGAGGCCGACGCCGCGGCCATTCCGCTCCTCACCGGCGACGGCCGGATCCACGTGCTCGTCGACCTGTTCTTCAGCCAGCCCGGCCCCCACGGCGGCGGTGAGTACGGGAAGGCGGTCTTCAAGGCGCTCGTCGCCGCGGCCGCCGCCCGCGGCGACCTCCAGCTCTGGGTGGCGCTCGATCCGGCGCTGTTCATCGACGACTGGGTGTGGCAGGCCTGCCGCGACCATGCGGTCAACGTCGTGGCGGTGAAGTCGTACGACGACATCGTCCGCCTCGTCGACGCCGGCCAGTTCACGTCGTTCTTCGCCCCGGCGATCGTGGTCTACACCGGCTACGAGTACATGCGGCGGGTGGGAGGCGAGATCCGCTTCCGGCCGGGCCACACGCGGGTGATCGGCACGCTCCTCGACCTGCGCGACCTGGAACTGGCCGAGGGGTGGGGGGCGATCACAGCGGCGCGGCACAGCGCCGGATGCAGTCGCGAGGCCGTGCTCTCGGCGGGCGCACGGGCGGAGGCGGAGCGGGCCGAGGCCCGGCATGCAGAAGGACTGCGGCGGATGTATCGGGACATCTGCGCGAGCCCGGCCGTGCACGAGATCGTGACGATCTCGGAGTACTCGGCCCGCAGCATCCGCCACCGGCTCGGCACGTCGCGGCCGATCCACGTCCTCTACGCCCCGGAGAAGGGGCGTCCGGCTCCCGAGGCCTTCGCCTGCCCCGGGCTCGATGCGGAGGGGGATGCCTTCGTGCTCGTCCTCAACGCCGGCCGCGAAGAGAAGAACGCCGCCGCCGTGGTCGCCGCGTTCGACCGCCTGTTCTCCGATCCGGGGTTCGCCGCCGCGCACCGGGATCTGAAACTGGTGCTCATGGGCATCTCCGGCCTCGACGACCTGGGGATCGCGCGGGCCGCGCAGCCGGGCCGGATCGTGACGCTGCCGCACGTCTCCGCGGCGCGGCTCGAATGGCTCTTGTCGCGGGCCCGGTTCCTCGCCTACGCCTCGCTCAACGAGGGCTTCGGCTACCCGCCGCTCGAGGCGATGACGCACGGCACCCCGAGCCTGATCGGTGACAACACCGCCGTGCCGGAGGTGTGCGGCGCCGCGGCCGTGACCTGCGACCCGTTCGACATCGACTCGATCGCCGCCGGGATCCGCACGATCCTCACGGCACCGCCGGCGCCGGAGGCGCTGCGGATGCAGCTGGCGGTGACGGCGGCGCGACAGCGCGGCGACGTCCTGGCGCTCGTGGATCTGATCTGCGGCCGGTCCCGCCCGGCCCCGGCGTGCGACACGAGCAGGTCCTCCAACATGCGGACGAGGGCAGCCTGATGACGGCACTCTTCCCAGGCGGACGTCCCGGCATGTTCGCCCGCCACGCCTGGCTCAGCCGGCGCACGAGGGTCATGCTCCACCAGATCTACTACGACGACGCGCAGCGGCCCACGCTCGATCGCGGCTTCGTGCCCTACGACAACCGGTCGAACCCCGATCCCACCTGGCGGGAGTACCACGTGTTCCGTTCTGAGTACCTCAGCGGACGCATTCCGGCGGAGGGTATCACCGGCTACGTGTCGTGGAAGTTCGGCCTCAAGACCGGGACGACGGGGAGGGCCTTCCGCGCCTTCATCCGCCGGCGTCCGGGGCACGACGTCTACTGCATCAGTCCGCCGGGCATCGCTCCCTTGCCATTTCCCAACGTCTGGCTCCAGGGAGAGCACCATCATCCCGGCATCCTCCACCTGGCGCGACGGGTGTTTCAGCACGTCGGGGTCGAGTGCGATCCCGAGACGGTCCACATGCCGGCCGGCCGCGTGCTGTACTGCAACTACTGGGCGGGCACGCGCCGGTTCTGGGACCGCTACATGGCCTTCTGCGAACCGGTCCGTGACTGCCTGCTCCACGGGCTCGACGAGGCCGACCGCCGGCTGCTGCACTCCCGCGCCGACCGGCTGATCGACGCCTGCTACATCCCATTCATCATGGAGCGGCTGTTCAGCACGCTCCTCGCGGTCGCGCCCGACATCTCCTGCGCGTCGTGGGAAGCCGCCCGCGATGCCCCGCCGCGCCGCAGATGGTTCCGGCGCCGGCGGGCGGCCTGAGATGCGCCCGCGGCCGGCTTTGGATCGCTGCCACCCGATCGGCTACGCTGAGCCGCCGGCAGACACGAACGCGGATGGCCGACACCCCGGACCGAGATCGTGACCACACCGTTCTTCTACGAGCATCAGGGCTGGTGTCCGATCTGCGCGGCGCCGGCCCGGTTCACGGCCCGTGAGGCCTGGTTTCGCGATCACCTGCTCTGCGGCACGTGCGGCTCGATCCCGCGGGAGCGGGCCCTGGCGCTGCTGCTGAACCGCCGGCTGCCGGGCTGGGCCGGCCTGCGGATCCACGAGTCGTCGCCGATGCCGCGGGGGATCTCGCAGCAGCTGCGCGATCGCGCGCCGGCCTACGTCCCCTCGCAATACTTTCCGGGTGAGCAATTGGGACGGAGCGTTCGCGGGTTTCGCAACGAGAACCTCGAAGCCCAGACGTTCGCCAACGGCAGTTTCGACCTCGTCGTCACCCTCGACGTCCTCGAGCACGTCAACGAGCCCGCGCAGGCGCTCCGGGAGATCTGCCGCACGCTCGTGCCCGGGGGCGTCCACGTGTTCACCGTGCCCACCTACAAGGGGCGGACGACGAGCGAGCGCCGTGCCCGGTTTCTCCCCGACGGGCGGGTCGAGCATCTCGCCCCGCCGGAGTACCACGGCAACCCGGTGGACGAGAGCGGCTCGCTGGTCACGTTTCACTACGGCTATGACCTGGCGACACTCATCGCGGACTGGTGCGGCATGCACTGTGAGGTGACGCGGTTCCACGACGCCGGCCACGGCATCCTCGGCGAATTCACCGAGGTCTACTGGACGACCAGGCCCGCCTGAGCCGCGGCCCGGGCCGCGGCACACGGCTGGTCAGCCGGCCCGGCGCCGCAGCGGCGGGACGCACGACGCCAGCCGGCCGAGGAGCGTCGCCGGGCGTTCGGCATCGGCGACGCCGAGGGCGATCTGCTCGCGGAGCGTCCGCGTGAAGTCGTCGAACAGTTTCCGGAAGGCCGGCTCGTTCATCGTCAGTGATTCGATCGTCGCCAGGGCCTCGGTGACGCAGGCGGGAGAGACGATCGAGTGCCCGTGGATCACCCGGCTCATCACGCGCATCCCGTAGGACACGATCAGCAGCGGGGAGGCTGCGAACTTGTCGGCCGAGACGTTTTCGGGAGGGCTGACGAGGTCGGCGAACGACCGGCCCGTGCCGGCCTCGAGGACCCGGGCGGCGAGCACCTGTGGAGGATGGCCGGCGAGCGGGATCGTCACGCCGCCCTGGCGGGCGAAGAAGGCTTCGGCGGCCCGGGCCCGGGCCGCGAAACTGGCCGCCCAGCGCCGGATGTCGTACTGCTGCTTGAAGAACGTCCCGGCCTCACCGCTGATCGACTGCAGGAGGCTCGACAGGGCGAGTTCTGCGATCGGCCTGTGGACGAAGACGGTTCGCGTCTCCGCGCCGGCGGTCCGGCGGAACCGGCGCAGCGCCCGCTCGAGGGGGCGCTGCACGAGCGAATCGGAAAACTCCTCGCTCGACAGCAGCAGGGTGTCGCAGCCTGCGTCGCCCGCCTGCCGCCACGCGGCCAGGAGCCAGTCGAGGAACGCGTCGCCGCGGCCGGACTTGAGCAGCAAGACGGCATCGGCATGGCTGCTGGCGAAGGCAGCGCCGGGAAACTCCGGATACAGGACGCCATCGCGGCGCAGTCGCTCCCGGTTGGCTGCGCATGCCGACTGGACGCTCGTCGAGCCTGTCTTGTGGGGGCCGACGTGGATGACGAGTCGCGGCACGGTGCACGGTGGAGGAGGGGAGCGGACCGGACGGTTGGACCATAGCGACGGGTGGCCCCGCACGGAATCGCAGGCTCGAGCGGCGGGATTGCCCAGCCGGCGTGTTCTTCGCAGGTTGCCACACCCCGGCCGGGCCGCGCGGTATGATTTCCGACGATTTCATCCCTTCCCGGAGCCTTTGCCCATGCCCGCGTCGCGTCGTGCAGCGATCGCTTGTTGCCTCCTGTTCTCGACCGCCGTGGCCGGCGCCGATTCCAAGCCCCCCCAATCGCCGTCGCTCGTGGTGCCCGGGGGCGACGGGCCGGGCAAGGGAAAGAAGGTCGTGCTCGTCAGCGGCGACGAGGAGTATCGCAGCGAGGAGGCGCTGTCGCAGCTCGCGAAGATCCTCGCCACCCGGCACGGCTTCGATTGCACGGTTCTGTATGCCATCGATCCGAAGACGGGCCACATCGATCCCAGCATCCGCGACAACATTCCCGGCCTCGAGGCCCTGCGGAATGCCGACCTGATGGTGATCGCGACCCGCTGGCGGAATCTCCCCGACGAGCAGATGAAGGAGATCGACGCCTACCTGCGGGCCGGCAAGCCGGTCGTCTCCCTGCGGACCGCGACGCACGCCTTCAAGCTCGAGAGCACGACCTACGGCTACCTCAACCGCTTCGGGCCGCTCGTGGTCGGCGAGGACTGGGTGGCCCACCACGGCTCGCACGGAAATGAAAGCACCCGCGGCCTCGTCGCCCCCACGGGCCGGGATCATCCGGTCATGCGCGGCATCAAGGATGGCGACTGCTGGGGGCCGACCGACGTCTATGCGGTCAAGCTGCCGCTGGCTGGCGACGGCAAGGCCCTCCTGCTCGGGCAGGTCCTGTCGGGCATGACCCCCGATTCCAAGCCGGTGGAGGGAACGAAGAACGACCCGATGATGCCGGTCGCCTGGGTGCGGACGTATGGAATCGACGACGGCCCGCGCGGCCGGGCGTTCACGACCACGATGGGCGCGGCCACCGACCTCGTGGCCGCGGGCACGCGCCGGCTCGTGGTCAACGGCTGCTACTGGGCCGTCGGCCTCGAGGACAAGATCCCGGCCGAGTCGAACGTCGATCTCGTGGGGGAGTTCACGCCGACGAAATTCGGCTTCAACGGCGCGAAGAAGGGGCTCGTGCCGGCCGACATGCGCTGACACCGGCCGCTGACCGGATGGTCAGCCGGACAGTGCGGCGGTCGGCCCTCACCCATCCCCGAGCCGGGCGGCGTGCCGCTGCGTGGCCGGGAACGCGAACCGGCCCGGATGGAGGAGCTGGGCGATTACCTCGAGGGAATCCACGAGCCGCGGCCCCGGCCGGTTGAGCAGGTGGTGGCCATCCACCACGAACAGCCGTCCCGCGCGGGTCGCCCGCAGCGGCGCAAGGTGGTTCCAGATCGGCGCCGTCGTCGCCTCGGCCACGGTGCGGTCGCGGGTGAACCCGCACGGCGCGAGGATCACGACATCGGGGTCGGCCCGGGCGACGTCCTCCCAGCCGATCCAGTGGGAGTGGCCGCCGCTCCGGCCGAGCACGTCGTCGCCGCCGGCGAGCGCCACCAGCTCCGGTACCCAGTTGCCGGCCGCCATCGGCGGATCGAGCCATTCGACGACGGCAACCCGGGGCCTGGAACCGCCGGTCGACCGGGCGAGGGCCTCGACGCGGCAGGCGACCGAACGGCAGCGGGCCTGCAGGCGGGCCACGACCTCGCGGCCGCGTGGAAGCGTCCCGGTGGCGGCGGCCACGGCGCGGATGTCGCGCCACAGGTCGGCTAGCGACGTGGGGGCGAGCGCCACGATCGGCACCGGCCGGCCCAGCGACCGCGCCGCCCGTGTCACGTCGTCGGCCGACACCGCGCACACGTCGCAGGCGGCCTGGGTGACGATCACGTCGGGCCGGAGCGTGGCGAGCATGTCGGTGTCGAGCCGGAACAGTGCCGGCGGCGAGCCGGCCGCCGCCGTGCAGGCGGCGCCGACCGCCTCGTGGATCGCCCGGCTCGTGCCCGCCGCGTCGAT
>Ga0208721_1000254_pt1 | contig 12378 bp, 6 predicted proteins | sample LakMenEpi17Aug10_FD_150705 | JGI IMG/M metagenome (GOLD analysis project Ga0208721, IMG submission 150705) | Freshwater microbial communities from Lake Mendota, WI - 17AUG2010 deep hole epilimnion (SPAdes) | ecosystem: Environmental > Aquatic > Freshwater > Lentic | place: Lake Mendota, Madison... | reverse complement strand
GGCCGCCGGCGGATCGAGCCGGCAGAATTCCCGGACCTCGCGACTGTTCATCCGGGCATTGGACCGGGTGCCCCGGCCTTCGAAGCGGCGCGCCTGGCGCAGGCGGGCGGCGAGCACGGCCTCGCGCATCTGGGCGCTCGACGTGCCGGGGCGGCTGGCCGAAAGCTCGCGGAACGGCACCGCCGGCACCTCGAGATGGATGTCGATCCGGTCGACCAGCGGCCCGGAGATCTTGCCCATATAGCGCTCGACCTGCGGCAACGCGCACTGGCACTGGCGCCGCGGGTCGCCCCGGTAGCCGCAGGGGCAGGGATTGAGGGCCGCCACGAGCATGAAGTCGGCCGGAAACGATGTCGTCGATTTGGCGCGGCTGATCGTGATCCTTCCATCCTCGAGCGGCTGCCGGAGCACCTCGAGCGTGCGCCGATTGAACTCGGGGAGTTCGTCGAGAAACAGCACGCCGTTGTGGGCCAGCGAAATCTCCCCGGGCATCGGAATGGAGCGGCCGCCGATCAGGCCGGCCTCGCTGATCGTGTGGTGCGGCGCGCGGAACGGCCGCGTCGCCAGCAGCGGCTGCCCCGGCTGCAGGAGTCCGAGCGCACTGTAGATGCGTGTGGTCTCGATCGACTCGGCGGCAGAGAGCTGGGGCAGGATCGTCGGCACGCGCTTGGCGAGCATCGTCTTGCCCCCGCCAGGCGGGCCGACCATCAGGCAGTTGTGCTGCCCGGCCGCGGCGACACACAACGCCCGCTTCGCAGCCTCCTGGCCGCGGACGTCGGCGAAGTCGACGTCGTAGGTTGCGAAACGGTCGAACCACTCGTCGACCCGCGGGGGCGCCGGTGGGATCGTGATGTCGCCGGAGAAGAACTGCACCGCCTCCGTCAGCGACGACACCGGGATGACGTCGATCCCCTCGACGACCGCCGCCTCGGTGGCGCTGGCCGTCGGCACGACGACGCCCTTGAGCGGGCGACCCGATGCGGAGGGGCACCGGGCCTGAACAGCCGCGGCCATCGCGATCGACAGGGCGCCGCGGGCCGGCCGCGTCGAGCCCTCCAGCGACAGTTCGCCGACCACCGCGTAGTCGAGGAGCCGGTCGGAGGAGAACTGACCGCTGCCGGCGAGGATGCCGAGCGTGATCGGCAGGTCGAAGGTGGCTGCCTGCTTCGGCAACTCCGCCGGGGCAAGGTTGACCACGATCCGGTCGTTGGGGCGAGTGAAGCCGGAGTTGACCATCGCCCGGGCGACCCGGTGCGTGCTCTCGCGGATCGCCGCGTCGGGCATCCCGACGAGCACCGTCGCCGGCAGGGCGCCTGCCGACACGTCGACCTCCACGTCGACGGGAACCGCGTCGATGCCGAACAGGGAAAACGTCTGCAGCCGGGCAAGCATGGGAGGGGCCTTTCGCCTGAAGAGTGTCGCGTCGCCTGAAGCGTGTGGCGGTGATGGCCGCCAGTGTGTGGTACGTGCGTGCACTATAAACACATGTATAGTAGTGTGTCAAGAGGGTGTGCCGACGACCGGCGATTCGGGTAGGATCGGATAATCGTCTCTCCCACCACCTCGAGCCTCGCAAACGCCATGCGCCCCTTTCCGATCATCCAGCTCTCCTGGTGCCGGCCGCCGGCATTCGTCAGGCTCCTCGTCGCCGTCGTCTCGGTCAGCGTGGCCGCAGCGGTCGTGCGGCCGGCCGGGGCCGACGAGGGGATGTGGCTCTTCAACCAGCCGCCGCTGGAGGCCCTCCAGAAGCAATACGGAGCCACGCTCTCAGCCGAGTGGCTCGCGCACGTGCAGCAGGCCGCGGTGCGGTTCAGTTCCGGCGGCTCCGGCTCGTTCGTCTCGGCCGACGGCCTCGTCCTCACCAACCATCACGTCGGTGCCGACGCCATTGCCAAACTGGGGGACGAGACGCATGACTACATGCGCGACGGCTTCGCGGCGGCGACCCGCGGCGACGAGCTCAAGTGCCACGACCTCGAGCTCAACGTGCTCGTGTCGATCGAGGACGTGACGGCACGGGTGCAGGGGGCGGTGGCGCCGAGCATGGCGGCCGACGAGGCTGCCGCGGCCCGGCGCCGGGTGATGGCGGAGATCGAGAAGGAGTCGCTGGCGGCGACGGGGCTGCGGAGCGACGTCGTCACGCTCTACCAGGGAGGCGCCTATCACCTCTACCGGGCCCGCAAGTACACCGACGTGCGGCTGGTGTTCGCCCCCGAGAAGCAGATCGCCTTCTTCGGCGGCGACGCCGACAACTTCGAGTTTCCCAGGTACAACCTCGACGTCTGCTTTTTCCGCGCCTACGAGAAGGGCAAGCCGGCCCGCGTGCCGCACCACCTGCGCTGGGCTGCCAGGCCGGTGGGCGCGGATGACCTCGTCTTCGTGGCGGGGCACCCGGGCCGCACCGATCGGGCAAACACGCTGGCCGAGCTGCTCGCCATGCGCGATCGCAGCGTGCCCGCAACCATCCAGACCCTGGAGCGGCTGGAGACGACGCTCGGCTCGTATGCCACCGAGGGCCCGGAGCAGGCGCGGCAGGCGAACGACGATCTGTTTGGCGTGCAGAACAACCGCAAGCGGCAGCGCGGCATGCTCGCCGGGCTCCTCGACCCGGCGGTCCTGGCGGCGAAGCAGCGGGCCGAGTCGAAGGCCCGGGGGCGCTACGAGGAGCGCATTCGCTCCGAGGCCGGCCCCGACGGCCGCCGCTCCGCCTACGCCCGGATCGAGGAGGCGGAGGCCGAGGTGGCGAAGATCGCGCTTCGCTACCGGATGCTGGAGGCCGGGCAGGGGTTCAACTCGGCGTTCTTCTCGAACGCCCGCACGCTCCTCCGGGCGGCCGAGGAGCGGGCCAAGCCGAATGGCGAGCGGCTCCGGGAGCACCGCGATTCCAACCGCGAGTCGCTCGAACTGCGGCTCCTGTCCGCCGAACCGCTGTACGACGACTTCGAGATCGTCAAGCTCGCCGACTCGCTCACGGCCCTCGTCGTCGCGTTGGGAACCGACGACGAGCTCGTTCGGGCCGCGCTCGGGGGAAAGTCGCCGCGCGAGCGGGCGGCGGAGCTCGTCCGCGGCACCACGCTCGGCGCCCGGCCGGCCGCCGCCGGTCGGCCCGACACCCGGCGCGACCTGCTCGCGGGTGGCGCGGCGGCTGTGGCGGCGTCGACCGATCCGATGCTCGGGCTGACGCGGACGGTCGATGCCGAGTCGCGTCGGCTGCGGAAGATCGTCGAGGCCGCGCAGGAGGTGAAGCAACAGGCCCACGCCGAGATCACCCGCGACCGCTTCGCGTCGGAGGGAGCAGCCATGTATCCCGACGCCACGTTCACGCTTCGGCTGGCGTATGGCACGGTGAAGGGCTACGAGGAGGACGGCCGCACGGTGGCGCCGATCACGACCTACGGGGGGCTCTTCGCCCGGGCCAGGGAAAAGCGGGACACTCCGCCCTTCGACCTCCCGCCGCGCTGGAGCCGGCTGCGGCCGCGGCTCGAGGCCGACCCCGACTTCCTCGCCACGCCGTTCAACTTCGTCTGCACGGCCGACATCATCGGCGGCAACTCGGGGAGCCCGGTGGTGAACCGGGCCGGCGAACTCGTGGGGCTGATCTTCGACGGCAACATCCATTCGCTGGTGACGGGCATCACCTACGATGCCGTCCGCTCGCGGGCCGTGTCGGTCGATGCCACCGGGATCCGGACCGCACTGCGGACCGTGTACGGGGCGGAAGATCTGCTCGCCGAGATCGATGCCGCGGCGTCGGCTGGCAACGCGGTGCCTGGCTCGCAGGCGGGCGGCGCGACCGCCGCCGATGCCCACGCCGACTGGCGGCCGCTGTTCGACGGCAAGGCGCTCGGCAAGTGGAAGCCGAGCGATTTTGGCGGCGGGGGCGAAGTGAGCGTCGTCGACGGAGCGATCCGGATCGAGATGGGGGCCGACCTGAGCGGCATCACGTGGTCGGGCGACTTTCCCCGTGACGATTACGAGATCGAACTCGAGGCCCGGCGGGTCGAGGGGGGGGACTTCTTCTGCGGGCTCACCTTCCCGGTGGGCAAGGACCCGTGCAGCTTCATCGTCGGCGGCTGGGGCGGAGGCGTGGTCGGCCTGTCGAGCATCGACGGCGAGGACGCGGCGAACAACGCCACGACGAGCGTGCAGGAGTTCAAGACCGGCCGCTGGTACGCCGTGCGGGTGCGGGTCACCGCGGAGCGGATCGTCTGCTTTCTCGACGGCAGGATGGTGGTCGACCAGCGCCGCGCGGGACGCACGATCTCGATCCGGGATTCGGTGGCCCCCTCGAAGCCGCTCGGGATCGCCACCTACGCCACCGTCGGGGAGCTGAAAAACATCCGCTGGCGGCCGGTCGAGAAGGCCGACGCTGCGCAGCCGCGCTGACCCGCGCCGCGACCGTCACCCTGAACACGAGCCCGAGCATGAATCCCGACCCGGCTGACAAGATGCGGCGCAGGATCACCGCCGCGGCGGCCCGCGGCGTGGGCGGCGGCAGCGATGCCAGGCGGGCGACGTTTCGCGCGGCCCGCCGGCTGGCCCGCGGCTGGGTGCCGGCCGAGCAGCTTCCCTCGCCGCTCGAGGTCCACGGCGCCGCAGCCCGGAGCATCGCTCCCGGGGCGGCACACGGGGACCGGCTGGCGCGGATCGCCGCGATCGTGGGGGTGCTCGAGCGCGTCAGTCCCGAGCCCGTCGGTGCAACGCGGGACGACATGCTCGACCAGTCGCTGCGCGTCTTCGGGATCGTGCACGCCGAGCGGCCGTTCGACGAGGAGCTGCTCACGGCCGCGCTCGTCCACGACGTCGGCATGGCGATCGACCGTGCCGACCCCGTGGCCCGGGGCATCGAGGCCCTCGGCGACCTGATCACGCCCCGGACCCGGTGGCTCGTCGAGACGCTGCCCGCGGCCCGGGCCTATGACGAACGGACGCTCGGTCAGCGGGCCCGGCAGCGGCTCGAGTCGCACCCCGACTTCCTCGACATCCTGCTGCTCGCCGAGGCAGGCCGCCATGCCCGGGCCGGCGGCCCGGACGGCCCATCGCTCGAGGCGGCGATCGCAGTCTTGCGTGAACTGGACGAGCGCGATGCGACCTGTAATATGCAATAATTGTCGTTCAGTCGCCACCCGCACGTGGACGACACGTTCTGTACGACCCGCCGGGAGCCTATATTTTTATGGAGACGATGAACATGCAGACGACGACGCGTAGCGCCCCGATCGTCATGACGGGTGTTCTTGCCGTGGCCGTGGTCATGGTGACGGCCGCGTTCGCGGTCGCCGCCGAACCCAAGGGGCCCCCTCCGGCCGGCCTGCGGGTCGGCTTCATGTCCTACTGGACGCCGGAAACGGAGCTCGTCATCAAGGCGGCCGGCATCGAGAACCATCGGCGCGTCGAGGCCGCCTGCGCGAGCCTGCACCCGCTCTCCTTCACCCAGGGAGGGGCGGCGGCGGTGCCGGAGCGGGCCCGGGTGGCGCTCGAGAAGGGGGAGGTCGACGCGCTCCTGATCTGCATGTGGGCGAGCTATCCGCCCCGGTGGTACGCCCGCGTCGGCGAGAAATCGAGCCTCTCGGAACTGGCCGCGCTCGGGTCGACCAACAACAAGGACTTTCGGATCCTCTGGCACGCCTTCATGATGCCGCGGTTCGACAAGCCGGCCAGTGCGGATGCGAAGCCGGCCATGAATCTCGAGGAGTCGCGGCAGGGGCTCGCCGCCGAACGGAAGCAGCTCGAGGCGGAGGTGGACGGCGTCAACCAGCGGCTCGGCAGGAGGGTGGCCTGCATCGTGCCCGTGGCGGATGCGGGGCTCGCGTTCATGGACGAGGTCGTGGCGGGCAAGGTGCCCGGCGTCACCGATCCCGCCGAGCTCTTCGACAGCCCCGGCAGTTGGGGGCCGGGACGGCACCTGATCGCGCTGGCGGCCTACTGCCACTACGCCACGCTCTACCGGGCATCTCCCGAGGGGCTCGCCGTGCCGTTCCCGGAGTTCAAGTCCAAGCCCAAGGGGGCGCCGGCGGAGATCGTCCTCGGCGTGCTCACGCCCGCCGAGGACGCGATCCTGCAGCGGGTCGCGTGGGAAACGGTGTCGAAGTATCCGTATGCCGGCGTCGCCGCAGAGAAGTAACAGTCGGTTCTCACCCCGGGGGAGGGAATTCACGATGACCCGATCTCGCGTCATTCACACGCTGACGGCCAGTCTCCTGTTCGTCGCCCTGCCACTGATCGCGGTCGCCGCGGAGCCGGCGGCGGCTCCGCCTGGCCTGCGGATCCTGTACAGCGGCGACAGCTGGCATCGCTTCATGCCGAGCCTCATGGAGCGGATCGGGGCCGCCGCGGGCATCACCGATCAGAAGTTGACCGTGGGTTGGGCACTGAACACGGGGGGCTACGGCAAACTCGGCACGGTGCTCGACGAGGGAACGTTCGACGCCATGAGCTGGGGGCGGCCCGGTTGGGACCAGGGTGGGCTGCAGCAGTTCCTCGGCCAGGGAGTCATCGACAAGGGGCTGAAGAACAACCGGCAGTTCCGCTTCTACGTGCAGATGGCGTGGAACGTCTCCGATGGCCGCGGCGGTATCAAGACGGTCGCAGACTACGACGCCTCGAATCTGGCCGACGTGCAGGCGGCCTACGACCGCGGCCGCAAGGGGGTGGAGGCGCTGGCGGACGAGATCAACGCTAAGCAGAGCCGGCGAGTCATGTTTCTCGTCCCCGTCGGCGAGGCGGTGACGAAGCTGCGGGGCATGATCGTGGAGGGCAAGGTGCCGGGCGTGGAGAGGCAGTCGCAGGTGTTTACCGATGCCATGCCGCACGCCGGGCCGCTGGCCGCGGAACTGGCCGCCTACTGCAACTACGCTGCCATCTACCGGTCGTCGCCGGAGGGCCTGGCGATCAAGGACGGCGTGCCCGCGGAGCAGCGGGCCATCATCCAGGCGATTGCCTGGGAGACGGTCTCGAAGTATGCCTACGCCGGAGTCAGCGACGCGAAGTGACGGCGGCCGACAGCATCAGCGGCCGGTACCCCGGCACGGCGTCAGCGCGGGGCCGGCGGGGTGGCGCTCTTCAGGAGCCGGAACAGGTCGCTGTCGGTCGTGAGGATCAGCGTGCTGTCGCGGCCGAGCGTCTCGCGGTAGGTGTCGAGCGTTTTCATGAAGGTGTAGAACTCCGCTGCCCGCGGGCCGGCGGTGTAGGCACGGGCGTAGATCTCCGACGCCCGTGCGTCGGCCTTGCCGCGGATCTCCTGGACCGTGCGGTACGATCCGGACTGGATCTCCTGTAGGTCGCGGTCGCGGCGGCCGGCGATCTTGGCCGCCTCGCCCGCCCCCTCGGAGCGGAACCGATCCGCGATCTGCAGCCGTTCCGACATCATCCGGTCGTAGATCTTCTCGATCACCCCCGGCTTGTAGTTGATCCGCTTGACGCGGACGTCGAGGAGCTCGATCCCCCAGATGCCGACCTTCTCGCGGGCGGCGGCGAGGATCTCCTGCTCGAGCGCGTGACGGCCGAAGCGGATCGGCGGCAACGGGGCCGCCGCCTCGCCGGGCGCGGCTGCCTCGCCGGCGGCGCCGCGAACCTTGTCGGAACGGACGAGTTCGATGAGCGCGTGACGGGCGACGACGTTGCGGGTCTCGCTGCCGATGATGTCGTCGAGCCGGGAGACGGCACTCCGCTCGTCCCGCAGGCTCTGCAGGTAGGTGAGCGGATCCTTGATCCGCCAGCGGGCGAAGGTGTCCACCACCACGTAGAGCTTGTCGAGGGTCGTCATCTCGGCGGCGGCGCCGTCCCATTCGAGGATTCGCTTCTCGAACCGGTTGGCGGACTGCATGAAGGGGATCTTGAAGTGCAGGCCCGGGCCCGAAGCGGAGCCGTCGGCGTTGATCGGGGCGCCGATGGGGCGGCCGAACTGGGTGATCACCACCTGCTCCGCCTGGTCCACGGTGTAGGCGCAGCCGAGGATGGCGACGGCGGCCAGCAGGGCGAGCACCAGCCCGGCCGGCGAGACGACGACGTCGCCGAGGCTGCGAAGCGCCCGGAGGAGCGGATGATTGATCGGCAACGGGCTCATTTGCGGGGGGCTCCGGGCTGGTCCGTGACTGGGGGCTGGAGGTTCATGAGGGGGAGAAACTGCTTGGCATCGGCGTCGAGGATCACCTTATTGCCGAGTTTCGGCAGCACGGCGCCGATCGTCTCCAGGTACAGCCGCTGCCGGGTCACGTCCGGTGCCTTGTCGTACTGCTCGAGGAGTGCCGAGAACCGGGCCACGTCCCCCTCGGCTTCGTTGACCCGCTTCAGCGCGTAGCCGTCGGCGTCGCGGATCGCCCGCTCGGCCTCGCCGCGGGCCCGGGGGACGACCTTGTTGTATTCGCCGTTGGCCTGGTTGATCATCTGCTCACGCTCCTGCTGGGCCCGGTTCACCTCGTCGAAGGACCGCTGCACGGGGGCGGGCGGGTGGACGTTCTTGAGCTGCACCTGCTGGACCCGCATGCCCATGTTGAGTTCGCGGACGAGCCCCGTGAGCTTGGCGATCGCCTCGTTCTCGATCTCCTGGCGGCCGACCGTCAGCACCTCGTCCACCGTGCGGTCCCCGACGACCTCACGCATCACGCTCTCGGCGAGGTCGCGGAAGGTGGGCCCCGGCTCGCGGTGATTGAACAGGTAGCGCTCCGGATCGTCGATCTCGTACTGCACGACCCACTCGACGTGGGCCGCATTGAGGTCACCGGTGACCATGTCGCTCTCCCGTTCCGACTCATTCGACGCTTGGTCGGGATTGAGCGCGCCCGGAGTGCCGAAGCCGAACTCCATCTTCAGCTGCCGTTTGACCGGGATGACGGTCACCGTGTCGATGCCGAAAGGCAGCTTGAAACGCAGGCCGGGGCCGACCGTGCCGATCAGCCGGCCGAACCGCTGCACCACGCCCACGCTCTCCGGGCCGACGGTGTAGATGCCGCGCGAGAGGCCGGCGATCAGGGCGGCGGCGAGCGCGGCGGCGACGAACAGCCGGAGTGACGCCGCCGACGGGACGCCGGGAGTGGCGGGGGTGCCGGGACGGCGTGGGAAGCCCGAGGAGCCTGGAGAGGACATAGGTGGGTACCGAGGGACGGGGATGACAAACAGTGATACCCAGAAAAAGAACGGTCGTCGAATCGGGACGTGCGTGATTTTTCCACCGCCCGTTCCCGGGCGTCCCGGGCCTGCCGGCCGGGTTGCGCCGGCTGTCAGCGCAGGCCGGCGAGAAACTCGACGAGGTCGCGGAGTTCCTGCTTCGACAGCTGCCGGACCAGGTCTTCCGGCATCGCCGACTTCGCGGGGCGTCGATCCTCGATCGAGTCCACGGGAATCGTCACCGTCTTCCCTTCGGGCGTGAGGAGTTCGAGCGTCTTCGCATCCTCGCGGCGGACGACACCCACGTGCCGCAGGCCGTCGTCGGTGACGATCTGCAGCGACTCGAAGGTGCGGGCGATCGCCTTGTTGGGGACGACGATCGACTCGAGGAGGTACTCGCGGCTCTTCTCGGCGCCGATGCGGGCCAGGTCCGGGCCGACCTCGCCCCCGGCGGCCCCGGCCTTGTGGCAGCGGACGCAGGACACCTCGACCTTTTCATGGAAGATCGTGCGGCCGCGTGCGGCGTCGCCGCCGGCGAGCGTCTCCAGGTAGTCGGCCAGCGGGCCGTGCGCCGACTTGGACTTCGCGTAGGCGGCGAGCTTCTCCTTGAGCGGACCGTCGGCCTGCCGGCCTGCCGCCTCGACGAGTTCCAGCCGCGCCTCGGCGGGAAAATCGTCGGCCTGCAGCCGGTCGAGGGCGGCGGAGACGATCTCCCGCGCGCCGGGCAGCTTCGCCGGGCCGAGGAGCAGGAGCGCCTGCTGCCGCTCGACCGGCGCGCCCCGCTCCACCGCCTCCGCCAGCAGCGGCAGCGTATCCGCCGGCTTCTTCGCGAACAGCAGCTGTCGGGCGGCCGCACGGACGGCAGCCTCCCGATCGGTCAGCGCCGCGCCGACCGTCGCGTCGATCCCCCCCTTGTCGATCGCGGCGAGGGCCCGCAGGGCATCGGCCCGGGCCGCGGCGGGCTGGGCCGTGTCGGCGAGCGTGGCGTGGAGGGCCGGCGCGACCTCGCCCATGCCCCACTTCGCGGCGAGTTGCGCCGCGGCCTGGGCGACCTGTGGCGAACCCGCGAGCACGCCGGGCATCGCGGCCCGCAGCGCCGCCAACGCCGGGTCCGCGGACCGCGCCGGCAGGGGCCGATGAATGTTGACCACCCGGTCGCGCGGCCCGGGTGCGGCCCACTCGCCGAGCATCGAAAGAGCCTCGAGCCGCATCGGCTCCGGGGCCGCGGAATCGGCGGCGAACCGGGCCAGCGCGACGGCCGCCTCCGGGGTGCCGAGCCGGAAGTTGGCGTTGAGGATCCGACGCAGGAGTGGGTCGCTCGCCGTCCGGGTGGTGATGAGGGCCGCCAGTTTCGGCAACGCCGCCTCGATGGGGGTGTCGTTGATCGCCCGCGCCGCCTCGAGAACGACGCGGGGCACGGCGTCGGCGAGGAACGTCGCTGCTTCGGCCGCTCCACGGCGCCGCAGGGCGACGACGGCGGCCAGTCGGACATCGGCCGAGGAGTGGCCGCCGAGGGCGACGAGGCCGGGAACGTCGCCGACGCCGGCCAGGGCCATGATCCCCGCATGGCGCAGGATCGGGTCGGCACCCGCGTCGGCGGCGAGCATCTGCACGACGGCGGGCAGGGCCTCACGGGCCGCCAGTTTTCCCAGTCCCATGGCCGCGAACGCCCGCACCCTCGGGCTGGCGTCGCCGAGTGTCGCGATCAGGCCGGCCGTGGCCGACGCGATGCCGCAGTCGCCGAGCAGTCGCGCGGTCTGTGCCCGGACCTCGGCATCGTCGTCGTCGAGGAGGCCGTCGACGCCGCCGACCGCCGCGGTGTCGCCGCGCCGGGCGATCTGGCCGAGGCCCCACAGGGCGTGCAGACGGGCGAGCCGGCTGGCGGCACCGCGGGCGATCTCGGTCAATCCGGCCACGTCCTTCCTGTCGGCGAGCGCGAATTGGGCCTCCCGGCGGATGCGACGATCGGCATGGGCGAGGAGCGACCGCAGTTCGGCCGTGGGCCGCGTCGCGAATCCGGCAGCGAGGAGGGCCGCGACCTGCTTGACCGGCGCGGAGTCGCGGCTCGCCGGATCGAAGAACTTGTAGATCCGTCCCTTGCCCGTTCCGTCCCAGCCCTGCACCCAGTCGCTGACATAGATCGCGCCGTCGGGGCCGAAGTCGACGTCGGTGGCGAGCACGTTGCCGAGGACCTCCTTCTGGTCCTCCACCCTGAAGAACGCCCCCTGCGGCTGGAGGCGGAACGACCGGACCGCGCTCCGGTCGGGACCGCCGCGGAAATCGCAGAGGAGGAACCGGCCGGCGAACGACTCGGGCAGCCCCGTGCCCGGGTAGGCGGCGAAGCCCGACGGGCCGGCGCAGATGCCGACGTGGACCGGGGGCACGATCGACGCGGGCGTCGCCCCCTTGTCATAGGCATGCCAGATTTTCTCGCGATTGAAGGGGCCGCGGTCGCCGAGGTACTGGTAGGCCATCCGCCAGCCCGAGTCGCCCCCCTCGACGACGTGCACCAGCCGGGCCTGGTCGCCACTGTCGCTGTTGTTGTCGCCGGTGAACAGGTTGCCGTGGTCGTCGAAGGCCAGTTCCTGCGGATTGCGCAGGCCGGTGGCGAAGATTTCCAGGTTCGAGCCGTCGAGTTCACACCGCAACACGGCGCCGCTCTCGGGATTGGCGAGGTGCCGGTCGCCCTGGCGGACGTCGAGGCCGCGGTCGCCGATGCTGAAGTACAGCCGGCCGTCGGGGCCGATGACGAGGCCGTGCATGTCGTGGCCGCGGTAGGCGAACCGCACGCCGTACCCTTCACTGAGCACGGCCCGGTCGTCGCTGCGGCCGTCGCCGTCGCCGTCCTTGAGGGCGTAGAGCCGGGGGATGTTCGTGTAATAGACCGTGTCGCGGTGGGCGAGCACGCCGGCCCCCGTGCCGTCGAGGATGCCGTTGAACCGATCGGCGAACACGCGTGAGTCGTCGGCCGTGCCGTCGCCATCGGCGTCGACGAGGAGCCGGATCCGGTCGTCACGCAGCGTGTAGGCGTCGATCTTGGTCCCGAGGTGCTTCTTCATGTAGGCCAGCCGGTCGGCGAGCGTCCGCGAGGCGATGTCGTCCGCCACCCAGCCGCCGTGGTTGCGGTTGTCCTCGACGCCCTGGCCTTGGCGAAAGGTCTCGCAGACGTAGATCCGTCCCCGGCCGTCGACGAAGAAGGCGACGATGTTGGCGACGAGCGGCTCGGCGGCGACGACCTGACCGGCGAGGCCGAGCGGATTGCGGATCGCAGCC
>Ga0208721_1000252_pt1 | contig 12402 bp, 8 predicted proteins | sample LakMenEpi17Aug10_FD_150705 | JGI IMG/M metagenome (GOLD analysis project Ga0208721, IMG submission 150705) | Freshwater microbial communities from Lake Mendota, WI - 17AUG2010 deep hole epilimnion (SPAdes) | ecosystem: Environmental > Aquatic > Freshwater > Lentic | place: Lake Mendota, Madison... | reverse complement strand
CGATGCGCAAAACAAAAGGGACAGGCAGGGGACAGGCAGGGACAGGCATGCGTCTCAAGAGGCCAGGCAAACGCTGCTCGGCCTGGACAGAGCACCCGCTTTCCAAAGGCGTCCCGCTGCCCATCCGCAAAACCGCCCGCCGGATATGATGGTGGATTTGTGAACCCTGGCATGAATACCTCCGTCCACATTCCTGTTCTCGCCGCGGAGGTGACTTCGTACTTGGACATTCGCTCCGGCATGACCGTCGTCGACGGCACTCTTGGGGGCGGCGGTCACGCTCGATTGCTCGCAGACGCGGTCGGAAACCAGGGGCTCGTGGTGGCGATCGACCGCGACCCCTGCGCCATCGATCGCGGAGTCCGTGAGTTCGCAGGCCGCCCCGTGCGGTTTGCACAAGCTAATTTCTGCGATATTCCCGAGGTTCTCGATGCCCTCGGCATACCGACCGTCGATCGCGTCCTTCTCGACGTCGGCCTCTCGAGTGATCAGTTGGCCGATGATTCCCGTGGATTTTCCTTCGAATCCGTAGGCCCCTTGGACCTTCGCTTCGACCCGACCGAGGGAGAACCCGCCTGGCGGCTGATCAACCGCATGCGGCCAGAGGGCCTCGCCGACCTCATTTACGAATTCGGCGAGGAGCGGTTCAGCCGGCGGATCGCGCGGCGGATTGCAGCGGCACGCGAGCGAAGTCCGATCCGGTCGGCGCGTGAACTTGCCGCAATCGTCATGGCGGCGGTTCCCCGTCAACAAGCACCGGCCCGGATTCACCCCGCCACCCGCACATTCCAGGCACTGCGGATCGCCGTCAACCAGGAACTCAAATCGCTGCGGGTCGCCCTCGAACGAATACCGAGCCGGCTATCAGCCGGCGGCCGGCTGGTTGTCATTGCGTTTCATTCGCTCGAGGACAGGCTCGTCAAGGAAGCCTTCCGCAACCAGCAGGTGTGGCAGTCACTCACGCGAAAACCGGTCGAGGCTTCGGCCGAGGAAATCAGGCTGAATCCGCGCAGCAGATCTGCAAAACTGCGTGCCGCAGCAACTCGCAACGCACTCGATTGACACCGCGCCCACCTCCTGATAGTGTACTGACGTTCACTTTTTGGGGATTGCGGCATGACAATGGCACGACGGCAACTCGTGGATACTGCAGTCACTCGGCACTACCACTGCATTTCAAGATGCGTGCGTCAGGCATCTTTGTGTGGCCGAGGGTTTGAACATCGCAAAGTCTGGGTCGAAATGCGGCTCGAGGACCTTGCCCGTTCTTTTGCGATAGCGGTCAGTGGCTTCGCGATACTGGACAATCACCTTCACATTCTCTGCCGGATTGATCCCGAGGTGGCGGCAGGATGGACTGACGAGGAAGTGCTCCGGCGCTGGATCGCGATCTATCCGCCCCGAGGCCTCGACATCCAGTCCCCGGAAGAGGTCAAGGCGTGGGTCGATCAGCAATGCAGGAACCCAGGCCGAGTCGGGACTATCCGAGAGCGGTTGTGCAACCTCGGGTGGTTCATGAAAGCGATCAAGGAACCACTGTCGCGACTGGCGAACAAGGAGGACAATTGCAGAGGAACTTTCTGGGAGGCGCGCTACAAGTCGATCGCCATTCTTGATGAGGCAGCCCTGCTCGCGACGTGTGCCTACATCGACCTCAACCCGCTGGCCGCAGGGATTGCAAAACTTCCTGAAGACAGCCTTCACACCTCGATTCGGCAACGCATTCGTCACATTCGACAAATGAATGCCCTTGCAAGGCTCCAAGCGGCATTGCGGGCGGGCTCATCGGCGGCGGCACAGTTGGAGGGCGATATCGAGCAACTTCATTGGCTTTGTCCACTGCAAGACCGCAGAGGACAAGGCAGCACGCGAGAAGGACTGTTGGTTGGCTTCTCTCTTTCTGGCTACCTGCAACTCGTTGACTGGACGGCTCGCCTATGCCGCTCCGGCCGGGCGAGACTGTCCCGTAAGGTGGCGGCGGTCATCGAGAGAATTGGCGCTTCTGCAGCGACTTGGAACAACGCCATGAACCATCTGCTGCACAAAACACGATGGCTGGGCAACTACTGCACGACACGCCCGGAACGCCTGAAGGCAGTGGCCCTCCGACTAGGACGTCATCGCGTCGAGAATGCGTTCGGTTGCGTGCAACTACAGTCAGCGTGTTGAGGTAACCGCTTCCAGTCACGAAATGCCTGCACTGCCCTTTCACCGAATCTGACTCATTGGGCAGCAGCGGTTCGGCGTCTCATTGTCGACGGGTTTCCTGCCGGCTGGGCAATAGAGCCCGTATCGCCTGGATCAAGATTTCCAAGGCAGCGCCACTGGTCTCAGGATCGCTCCTCCGGCACCGTCGCCGCGGGCTTTACGGCGATGCCTGTCCCGCTGGCAACGCTGCCGCTGGCAACGCTGGCACGAGACGGGGCCAGACGGTCACCAACCGCCCGAGCGGCGGCACCTCCAAACGCGTTCCTGGAACGAGTGCTACGCGTGGATCAATCGCCCGGTTCCAAGCAAAGAGCGCTCGATACAAACGACCGTCACCGTAAACGCGTTCCGCGACGCGCCACCATGAGTCGCCAGGCTGCACCTCGTAGCCACTGACTAACGCAGTCGCACCGGTCGCGACCAATGCCTGTCCCGCGACTGCCGGCGCCGCGACTGCCTGTCCCGCGGCCGGTGCCGCAGGAACCGTCGCCCCCCCCTTCCCGACCGGGGAAGATGCCGGCGACACATCGCCAACGGGCAACGACACGGCATCCTCGAAACCGACCTGCCTCACGAACACATCCTTCGGCAGGTCGCCGACATCGTCGCCCCGGTCGGAAAATCGGGAGGCCGTCTCCACCGATTGCGACTCCAGCGTTGCTTCGAACCTCCGTGAGCCGAGCGCTGACTCGTGCTCCGGGCCCTGCCGTTCGTCTCCCCTTGAGACCGCGTCATTCGGCGGGGCCTGTGCCGCGACGCTCATCAACGGAGGCGCTGCCGCGAAAGCACGTGCCGGCAAACCCGAGACAGGGCCATCCCCGGAAGTTCGGGACTCGCGGCCGGCGGCCAAAACACCCGGCACGTCCGGACCAACGCCGGTCGGCGGGCGGTGCACGAACAACTTCATCGCCAGGACGCCACAGAAGACGCCGCCCAGCAGGCCGAGGAAACCGAGAAGAATTTTTGCTTCACGCCCCATGCCGGACACCACAGGCCGGAAGACACACGACCGGAACCACGGCCCGAGCCGGGCCCGCCAGGGCGAGTCTCGCGAAAATCACCGGCCGCCGCCAGAGCGATTGCGGCTGGGGCGATCACTTGCCGCCGAACTTGTAGGCGGTGTTTTTCGGGTCGAAATCGGCATCCGTGAAGCCGTTGTTGATCTTCACGTTCACGTACGTGTACTCCTCCATCAGCACCGGCTTCCCTCCCGCCTCGTGCGGCCAGTCATAGGCCTCGTAGCGAATCGGGATGGTGTATTCGTCGTCGATGAAGACGCGGGCCAGGTGGAAGCGGAAATTTCGCCGCGGCACCGGATGAACGACCTGCACGCAGGTGCAGACGCGACCGCTGACCTTGGCGTTGGGGAAGAAGTTCACCTCGCATTCACCGAACTTGCTGTCGTGCTCGGCGACCTCCACGAGTCGCCTGGCCAGATTCTCCACGCCGAGCTCTGTGATCGCATACCGATTGCCGGTCATCGCAAGCTGGCTCTGGGGCTTGAGCGAAACCGTGCCCACCAGGGCCCGCACGCCACTGCCAGCGTGGGCCAGCATATTGCCGTCGTTCTGCCCATCGACGTATATCACCTCCTGCCCCTTCACCGCGTCGGGCGAGAGAAAGTACAGGTAGACACTGAACGGCTCGTGGCGGATCTTCGCGAACATGTACTCGTGCTCGCCGAGTTTGCCGTCGATCCGTTCCCGCTTGACGACCGTGCAGGAATAGTCCTTGATCTTGCCGCGCAGGCCAGCCAGGCCGCGCGTGGCGAGTTCCAGGGCCGGTTGCAGCGGATGCCCCTCGGCGACCGTCGCCGCCGCATCACTGGCGCCCGCATTTCCGCGGGCCACGTCACCGTTGGGCACGAGCCCCGGCCCCTGCTGGGCGCTCGCGATCGACACGCAGCCGACGAAGACTCCCAGGGCGACCAGCCCGCACCTGGCTCCACGAGCAGGCGTACCGACCGTTTCCCGAACCGCCGCTGCGCAAACCGCCATCATTCCCTCCATGGAACCCCGCTGCTGGCGACCTTCCAGGGCGGATTCCTCCTCCGCCCTGCCTGTCCTCGGTCGCCGCGGGACTTTCGGTGAGTATCGCCCGTGCCGCTGCCAGCCTTAACCCCGCGTATCTCGTCCCGGAACCGCCGGTAGATCCGAAAGGATCGGACCTCGGCCTCAGCCCGGCATGGCCCGCGCGGTCGGCCATGCCTGGGAACGAGGGGCGGACTGTATCCTGCCCGGCTCACGGCCGCCACCCCAGTCAGCCCGAGAAATCGGGGCAGGGCCGGCGAAATACAGCGAAACAACCGGGCGACTTGTGAACGCGACCCAGCCAGTTCATGCTCGACTCACCTCCCAGAGGCCCCCATCCGCCTGACCTGACCCCGCCTGACCTCACCTCCTGATGCCCAATCCCGCGTTGCTCGCCGCCCCGGAAGGCTTCGAACTGGCCCGCATCGAGTCCCAGCCTTTCGGCGAGAACACCTACGTGCTGTCGCGCGCGGAAAGCCGCGAGTGCGTGGTGATCGACCCGGGCTTCGAACCGGGCCTCGTCGTGGAGTGGCTGGAATTCCGCGGGCTCCAGCCGGCGGCAATCCTCCTCACCCATGGCCATTCCGACCACATCGCCGGCAACGCCGCGCTGCGGGCCCGCTGGCCCGGGCTCCCGATCCTCATCAGCCGCGTTGACGCACCGAAGCTCACCGATCCCGGGGGCAATCTCTCGGCGGCTTTCGGCATGGCGATCAAGAGCCCGCCGGCCGACCGGCTCCTCGACGACGGAGCCGTCATCGAGGCCGCGGGGCTGCGCATCGTCGCGCGATCGCTTCCCGGTCATTCCTCGGGACACATGGTTTTCCTCCTCGACCGTGTCGAACCGCCCGTCGTGTTCGGGGGTGACGTTCTTTTCCGGGGCAGCATCGGCCGCACCGACTTTCCGGACGGCGACTTCGAAACCCTTGCCCGCGGCATCCGCCAGAATCTCTACACGCTGTCAGACGAAACGATCGTCCATCCAGGGCACGGCGATCCGACGACGGTGGGACGCGAGAAACGCACCAATCCCCACGTCCCGGCCGGGCGGCCTGATTGACCGGCGGCCCGGCCGCTGCGGAAGATGAACCGATGCTCTCCCCGGCAGACTTCAACGACCCACCGGCGGCGCCTTCCGACCCGGCCGCCGCCGGCCGGTCACCGTTCTGCAGAGTCGCGGGCCTGACCCTCGCGGCGCTGGCCCGGGTGCTCGCCGGCGCGAGCGTCCGCTGGATTGCCAGCCAACCCGACACCTGCCAGCGGGTCTACTTCGCCAACCACACCAGCCACCTCGATGCCATCGTGATCTGGTCGTCGCTGCCGCAGCCGGTGCGTGAACTGACGCGGCCCGTTGCGGCCAAGGACTACTGGTCGCGCGGAGCCATCCGCCGCTGGCTCGCCGAGGAGGTCTTCGACGCCATCCTCATCGACCGCACCGACATCAAGGTCCACCAGAGTCCGGTCGACATGATGCTGCGCGAGGCCGGCAGCACCCGCTCCCTGATCGTGTTTCCGGAGGGGGGGCGAAGCGTCAGCGGCGAGATCGGCGAGTTCAAGAGCGGCCTGTACTACCTGGCCAAGAAGCGGCCGGAGATCGAGCTCATCCCGGTGCACATCGACAATCTCAATCGGGTCCTGCCGCGCGGGGAATTTCTTCCGGTGCCCCTGCTCTCCTGCATCAGTTTCGGGCCGCCCTTGTGGCTGGAACGCGGCGAGGCGAAACTCGAGTTTCTTGCCCGGGCGAGACGAGCCGTCATGTCGCTGAAGGAATGAGCGGTTCCCGCCGGGATCGCGCCCCATGAACGACCCCCTCACCATCGCGCTCGTCGCCAGCGTGCTCGCCCTGCTGACGGCGGCGACCGGCGTCGGGCAGTTCCTGCGTCGCCATCCCGATCGCGGCCTCGACCCGGCCTCGATCCGGGCATTCAACCAGCGTCTCCGAGGCTGGTGGGTGCTGTGCACGGTGCTGGCGGCGGCCTTCTGGCTCGGCCCCGTGGCGACCGTCATCCTGTTCGGCCTCGTCTCCTTCTGGGCGCTGCGGGAGTTCATCACCCTGACGCCCACGCGAAAGGGGGACCACCGGGCGCTGTTCTGGGTGTTTTTCCTGTTCACGCCGCTGCATTACGTGCTCGTGGGCCTGAACCGCTACGACATCTTCAGCGTCTTCCTGCCGGTGTACGCCACGCTTTTCGTGCTCGCCCGGGTTGCATTCGCCGGCGACTTCAAGCGCTTCCTCGAGCGGACCGCAAAAATCCAGGCCGGCCTCGTGGTCTGTGTGTACTGCCTGTCCTTCGCTCCGGCCCTGCTGCAAGTCCCGATCCCCGCCGCGGCCGGCGTGGGGGGAGCGGCGAACTTCCGGCTGCTGTTCTTCCTCATTCTCCTCGTGCAGTTCGCCGACTGCATGCAGTACGTCTGGAGCAGGATGATCGGTCAGCGACTCGTCGCTGCGGCCGTCAGTTCCAGCCGCACGTGGGAGGGGCTGCTTGGCAGCGCCACCAGCACGGCCCTCCTCGCTGCCGCGCTGTGGTGGGCCGCGCCGCCGTTCCAGCCCTGGCAGGCGGCCCTCGCCGGCTTCGTGGTCGCCGTGATGGGCTTTGCCGGCGGCATGACCATGTCGGCCATCAAGCGCGATCGCGGCGTCAAGGACTACGGAACGCTCGTGGTCGGCCACGGCGGAGTCCTCGACCGGATCGACTCGATGTGCTTCGCCGCGCCGGTCTTCTACCACATCACGCTACTGGTGACGGGAGCCGGTCCCGAACTCCGTCCCATCCCCTGACGCGGCCCGCCACACCGCCACAGCAGCGCTGCCATGGTCCCTGCCGGGACGTGGCGACGGTCAACGCGGCAGCGGCTGATCCGCCGCCGCCACCCGTTGCCGGCCGGCGTAAACCGACCGGCGGTCGGGCGGAGTGGCCGCCACCGGTTCGGGGCTCTGGCCACGCGCTGTGGCCGCCCCACCCGGCCGGGTCGGCGGGGCTGCGGCTGCGACAGCCGCGCTGGGGGCTGGGCAGCCTTCCTTCACCCAGTCGAGCCAGACGTGCTGCATCTGGGCCACGCTGCCGATGCCGTAGTGCTTTCCCAGCGCCCGCGACCAGTCGTCGGACGCCAGGCCGTCGGCGACGAAGGCGACGTACTTCCGCCGTCCACCGCGGTCGATCAGGTAGCGGGCAAGCGAATAGCCCTGCGCGTACAGCGGCAGCACGTCGCGAGGATACTCGCGCATCGCGAACATGTCCGGAAACGCGATCCCCCTGCCCGTGCTGAGGAATTCGAGCAGTAGTTTGTGCTGCCGGCCGCGCTCCACCGGGTGCTCGACCGTGGTGCAGGCTCCCTCGTCGGCCCAGCGGGGAAGGCCGCGACGGAAGTGGCTGGCGAAGACGGTATGCGTGATCTCGTGCGGCAGGACGGAGTCGACGATCCGCTCCTCACTCCCCTGGATCGACATCGTCCAGTTATAAACCTCGCCGCGATCGAAGACGAAGGTCGTCGCGCCGCCGGCGCCGAGGTGCGGCCCGACCTGCGCCCTGATCGGGCACGGCCGGCTCCAGCGCGGCAGAGGCGTGCCCAGCCATTCCTCGGCGAGGACCTGCCGGTAGTGCTCCGCGGCCTCGCCGATCTTCCGGGCAAGATCGGGCGTCGGGGCATCGACGATGAAGTTTGCCGTGCGGAAGTCGGCGCCGCCGGCTGCCTGGGCTCCGGCGAACGCCGCCAGGCAGGCGGCGATGAGTCCGCGGAACATCCGCGCGGGCGCGGAACACTGTGGCGTCATGCGAACAGGTGCCTCCATGCAACCCGGCCGTGCGGCGGAATCCTTTCCGTCGCGGACGGCGCGCACGCCGGCGGTTGAGCACGACCGCCGACCGGCGCCGCAGCGGCCCGGGAGGGGGCGGACAGTAGCGGCGGGGGTACGGGCCGGCCAGCCCTGTTTTCACGCTGCCGGGCTTGCCAGGCTTGCCACTCAGCCTGCCACGCCGGCCCGCCTTCGCCCCGTGGCGACGAAGCGGGCGAGGCAGATTGCGGCCACCAACGCTCCCGTCACGACCACCCGCGCGGGCAGAGACTCGTCGCCCACGCGGTCGATGCGGCAGGCAATCGTGCCGTCCCCCGCAGCGAGGCCGTGCACGCGGCCGCCACCACTGCCGTCCGGCAGCGGAATCGCGTCATCCCATGACGCCTCCAGCGGGCTCGCCGGACCAGCCGCCAGCGTCGCTGCGAAGCTCCGGTACCGCTCGCGGATCGGCTCCGGTGTCGCGGCGATCACCGGCCCGAAGGCATCGACGACCAGCGCTTCGGCGTCACGGACACGCGTCTGCCACGCAGCCGCGTCGAGTTGGCGGGCGGAATCGACCAGCGTCACCATGGCACCGGGCGCCGGATCGATCGTCCACAACACGTCGCGCACGTCCAGCCCGTCGATCGTCGGGGCGGCGAGCCGCACCTGACCGGCGCGGCCGCGCGGGCCCACGTCCGCACCGAAGACCACCGACACCGACCGCGGCCAGAGCGAGTCGTGCAGTCTGACCACCCAGGCTTCCGGCCCCTCCGGCACGGCCTGCACCTCGCGGCCGTCCACCAGCACGTCGAGCAGCCGGGTCCGCGCGGGAAGCCGCAGCCGCACGTTGCCGGCCGCCGTGAGCAGGTCGAAGCGGGCGATGCCCCGCAGCCGACCGGCATCGTCGAGAGCGACGTGAACCCGTGACAACAGCACCCCGCGCGGCTGCGCACCAGCGGCCGGCAGGGCGGCCTCCGGCAGTTCGACCGCCGGCGGTTCCACGGCGGGAAGCGTCGATGTCACCAGTTCGTACTCGGGTGCCGGTCCGGCGGCTGTCACCTCGGCCGTATGGCGCACGCCCCCGGCGTCATCATCCGCCTGCCACCACTCGACCGCCAGCGGAGCGCCGCCGGCAAGCTCGGCCCGGAGGAGCGGCAGCGGCCCGCGCCGTGCCGGAGGCTTCGTTCGGCTGGCGTCGACCTCGAGCCTGAACCTGCCCGCCCGCGGCTGCTGCACGACGATCGCCAGGCCGTCGTCCCCGGGCTTCCACTCGATGTCCAGCGGCCCACGGCCCGCGGCACCGGCCTCCAGCACCTCGTCCTCGAACACCGCCACGCGCGTCGCGCTGAAGCCGCGCGGAACATCGACGACGACCGATGCCAGCGGCGTCGTCGAAGCATCGAGTTTGGCCCGCAACTGCAGCCGCACCCCGTCCGCGGTGAACTCCACGCCGAGCCGCTGCGTGGCCCGGACCTGCTGGAGCTTGCGGCGCACCGACAGTCGCGCCCCCGATCCGGCGACCGGCTTCCCGTCGGCACGTTCCGTGCGCCACGCCCAGCCGCTGCGCGGCGGCTCGCCGTCGGCGGTGTTCGCGGGCAGCGCCGCGGCCGGGGGCTCCACATCGATGTCGAGGTCGGCTGCCGCGTTCAGCCGGACCTCGAGCATGTCGGATACCGCCGCCTCGAGCCGCGCCTCCGGCACGGTGAACGTGCCGACCGGATCGGCGAGCATCGACTGGAAGTCGAGACGGACCCGGTCCACGCCGCGGCGCGGCCGGCGCAGTTCCACGAGGTGGCGGCCCGCACCCAGCGGCACGATCGTGTGTTCGGCCTCCGGCTCCGGGGCCCGGGGCACGAAAGCCGCCGGCGCCAGCACCACGAAGGACCGGGAAATGCCTGCGCCCGGGTCGATCTCGAAGGTCGCCTGCAGGCGGCAGGCGTCGAGGCCCCACGTCACCTCGTTGATCGTTCGCACCCCGCGCAGGCCGCTGCCGACCAGCCGGTCGCTTCCGTCCGCCGGCCGCACGAGCCGCACCGCGGCCGCGCCGCTCACGTCGCACGCGCCGTCGGTCGCGGCAGCGCGCAGGAAGGGACCGGCCCGTCTGGCCACCTCGCACTGCAGCGCATCCTCCACCGGCTGCACGGCTCGGCCCGTGCCGTCCACGAACTCGACCACGGCCCGCGCCGCCGGCGGCAGGCAGGCCGCGATGAACTCCACGTCGCCGCGCCGCTCGACCGCCGGCCGCAGCGCCAGCCGCACCGTCAGCCGCCCTCCTTCCAGCGCCGCCAGCCGGGCCACCTGGTCATCGGCAGCCCGCGTGACCCTCACCGCCGCCGGGTCCTCAGCGGCTGCGAGCCACCGGGCAGCGCACGTCCGTTGGTCGAGCACGACCCGGCCACCGGGATCGGCATCCACATCCAGTTCGACCCTCCACGGGGCGTCGGCCGCCGCGACGTCGACGCGGATGCGACAGGCGATGATGCGGAAACCGACGTCCTCGTCGGCTGCCGCGGCGGCGAGCAGGCGGAACAGCCGCTCCGGCACGAGCACGTTGTCACCATCGTCACCGGGGACCACCAGCACCCGCAGCGGCGCCGATTCGTCGGCGGCCTGCAGCGCTGCCACCGGGCAGCAGGCGACCGCGGCCACGACGGCGGCGACGACCGGCCGGCGTGGCCAGCCGCGGCTCCGGGCGGCGACGACCGTGCCGGCCAGACAGGCCCACCATGCCACCCTGGTGACGATGTGAAACGGGGCCGGCGTCCACAGCGCCACGACCGCCGCGCCGGCAGACAGCGCGACGGACGCCGCCACTGACCGTCGGGCGGCGAACGACACCGCGACGAGCGCCAGCCAGGCGGAGACGATGGCCACCGCGTCGAGCAGGCGCCGGCGCACGATGCCGATCCCGACCGCATCGGCGGCTCCGGTCGTGGGCACGAACCAGCGGGAGCGGAAGCCGACCGCCAACGATCCTGCCGCGCCGGCGGCGGGAGCCGCCTCGGCGGTCCGGACGGGCGACAGGGCGAAGAGCCGTTCGCGCCAGTCGCGGGCCGGGGCGGCGACTTCGCGGTGCCGTCCGCCGACCGTGACCGCCTCGAGTTCAGGGGGCAGCAGCAGCCGCAGCCGCCGATCGAGCACCGGCAGGTCGAGCGTGCAGCTGCTCGTCTCGATCCACCAGCATCCAAGTCGCGGCACGTGCTCGGCGAGGGCACGAATCTGGAGCGTGAACCGCGCCGTGCCGGTCGGCAGCGGAACCCGCAGGCTGCCGGCCGCGTCGATGGCGGGCAGATCGAGCGGACGGCCATCGATCAGGACCTCGCGAAGCCGGCGGCCGGCGAGCGGCTGCAGGGTGACGGCGTCGCGGCCATGATTCTCGATGTCGAATCGCGTCTCGATCTCGGTGGCACCCGAGTCGTGGCACCAGACGATCGACTCCTCGTGCCATGCCCAGGCCCGCGATTCCGCGTCCGGTTGCGGCGCCAGGACCTCCGCGGCGGCCGGCCCGGGGTTGGCGCGCCGATCGGTTTCGAAGTAGGCGAACTCGGCCACGGCGCCCGCCGGGGCCTCGGCGGATGGAGGAACTTCGCGCAGCCTGCGGTTCCGAACCGTGGGGCGGACCGTCCCCTCGCCCCGCACCAGCACCGTGCCGCCCGGCCGCGTCGCCGCCTCGACCCATGCCAGCGGCAGCGGAACCGCCGCCATGCCCGGGACCTCGCGGACGGCCCGCACCCGCACCCGGCCGACGACCGCCGGCGAGAGTTCGACGAGCCACGACTCTCCCGGTCCCCGGTCGCGCGGCCCCGCCGCGCCGGGGTCCGTCGCCTCGACGCGCCGGGCCACGAGGCCGCCCCCCGCGGGCGAGACGAGTTCCCACGCCAGTTCGCTTCCCATCGGCTCCGAAAAGTGAACGACGAAGGAGTCGAGCGGGGCGCTGGCCGTCTGGCAGGCGAAGCGAAACGTCTGCGCCACCACCTCCTCGCGCACCGCAACCTCGATCGAGACGTCGGCATCGAGCGGCGGGCGGCGACGCACGAGCACGGCCCTGCGCGAGGCCGCCTGCTCGCCGCCGCGGATGCGGCCGCGCGCGGCGGTCTCCTCCACCAGCGGTACGAGCCGCTCCGGGACATCGAACAGGCCGAGTGGCGTGCCGCCGACCTCGACGAGCGCCTCGGGGGCGGGTCGAAAGTCGACCACCGACATGTCGGCGGACTCACCGACGATCCGCACCATGTCCATGTCACCCGTCTCGAAGCCGGTGTCGAAGGGCACGCTCAGGCGGTGTCCGGTGATCCGCAGGCCGATGCCGCGGGACGGCGTGGCCGCCGCGTCGAGCACGATCCGCAGCGGCCGCACGCCGGCCCGCGTCGGCTTGGGCTCGGTCCATTC
>Ga0208721_1000251_pt1 | contig 12457 bp, 9 predicted proteins | sample LakMenEpi17Aug10_FD_150705 | JGI IMG/M metagenome (GOLD analysis project Ga0208721, IMG submission 150705) | Freshwater microbial communities from Lake Mendota, WI - 17AUG2010 deep hole epilimnion (SPAdes) | ecosystem: Environmental > Aquatic > Freshwater > Lentic | place: Lake Mendota, Madison... | reverse complement strand
TGACCATCGGCCTACTCCTTGCGTATCCTTCTCCCGAGCGATCCCCACGAGAGGGCCTGTAGTGAACAGAAGTATTCTGCCGTGTCGCTTCCTTTCAACCCGGTCGTTTCCGATACGGATCGCCGCCGCGGTCGCGGTCCTGCTGCCGGTTTTGCCCAGCCTCCGTGCCGCCCCGCCCGACGCCCCGCCTGCTGACACGACGATCATCACGGCACTGACGCCGAGGCAGGCCCGGGAACTTGCCGGTCTCAAGACCCGCTCCCTCGTCCTCGACGGAGTGACGGACCTCGATGCCGACACCGCCGCGGCGATTGCGGCCTTTCCCGGCGTCGCCCTCCACCTCAACGGCCTGCGGTCCCTCGACCCAAACACTGCCGCCGCCCTGGCGACATTCCCTGGCCTGCGACTGCAACTTGACGGCCTGAAAGAACTCGACACCGAGACGGCCGCGGCGCTGGCCCGGTTCGCGGGCGCCAGCCTGCATCTCGACGGTCTCGAGCGGCTCGACGACGACGCGGCCACGGCCCTCGCCGCATGCCCTTGCCTGCGACTGCACGTCGGTCGCATCGCCGGCCGCACCGCCCTCGACATGCCCGACGCCCCGGCCCTCGTCCGCCTCCTCGCCACGGCACTGGCCCCGCCAGACGGCCGCGTGGCCTTTCCGAAACTCGCAAAGCTCTCCCCAGGGGCTGCCGCGGCGGTCGTCGCCATCGACTCGTGGGACGGCAGCCTTCCCGGGATCACGGCGTTCGAGGCTGCCGACTCGGTCGCGGTCGCTGCCGCTCTCGCTACCCGCAAAGGCCCCCTGATGCTTCCCAACCTGAAAAAGATTTCACCCAAGACGCTCTCGGCCCTGATCGAAAAGGAAGATGTCCAGATCCCGCGGATCGACATGCTCGAACTGATCCCCGAGCCCGATGGCAGCCCGACCGAAGACTTCGTCGTGCCGGAGCGGTTTCGAGAGCGGCAGGACCGACAGGACAGATAAAGTGAAACGACATCCATCCACGAAAATGCCCGCTGCCCCCCTCATCCCAGGAACCCACCTCATGACGAGCCGATCGAGCGACACGCGTGCACATCCGACCGCAGGGCGGCGCCGGCTCTCGGCACTGGTCGCCTGCCTCGCGTTTGTTTTCTGCTGCGGCCAAGCCGCCGCGACGAGTTTTCAACGCATCCCCCTCGGCAACGCGGTCCGCGACGCGGATGTCGTCGTGCTGGGCGAAGTCGCCGTCAAGGAGCCGCTTGATCCGGAACACGACGTGCTCGTGATCAAGGTCGGCGAGATGCTCAAGGGAGACGTCGCAGGCAAGGCCACGATCCGGGTCGTCTCACCCGGCGGAAGTTGGATCGTCGACGGCTTTGATGGATTCAAGGAAGGCCAGCAGGGCATCTGGCTGATCACGAAGATGAAAAACCGCGACGCCTATTACATCACGATGCACCCCGTCCATTTTCAGCCCACGACCGCCCAGCGGATCATCGAACTCGTCGTGGCGGGCACGGCCGATGCCGGCCAGGATATGCCGCAGATCCTGCGCGAGGCCGACGGCCGCGCCCGGCAGGTGGCTCTCGATGAGCTCTGCGGCCCCGCAGGCCGCGCCGCCGCCCTGCCCCTGCTGCTCGAGTGGGCGGCAGCCCCCCGGGAACGCGACGCCGAGATCGGCACCAACGTCCGCGTCCTCGCCATTCGCCACATCGCGAAGGCCTGCGACGAGGGGCCGGCCGACCTGCCGCGGCGGGCGCTGGCGGCCCTCGACCGGGTGCTCGCCCGCGAGCCAGAGAAGACCGAATGGGTCTGGGTCATCGCCGAGGCATACGCTGCGGCCGGCACGATCGCGAAAAAACACCTCGGCTACGCGGAGGCCGGTGCCGAGCGGTTTCAGGCGAACGATTTTTATCCCCTCGAGCCGCGCTACCACAGCAACCCAGAGGCACTGAGGGCCGCGGCACCACGGCACGGGCGAGCGGTCGCCGCCGTGAAGGCGCTGCGTGGCTGGTGGGCGACGAAGGCTGCCGAACAGACCACGCCCGACAAGTGACGCGGCCGGCCGCGTCCGCGGCATGACGCGACGACGACGCAGGGCTCGGCCCCTGCCGTCACCCGGGCCGGCCGAGGAGCGATTCCTTGAGCCGCCGGTAGCGGCGCGTGAAGCGGGCGCCGATCTGCGCCTCGCGCAGGTCGAACCCGAAGGCCCGCTTGCTGACGACGACGATCGGCGGGGCCTGCACGCGCTTGAAAAAGCTCCCCTTGAACCGGCGCCAGCAGCCCTCGAGGTCGGCGATGAACGCCGCCGCGTCGGGGAAGAAACCGCCGACGACGCGACTTCCCTCCGCCAGCCCGAGCACGCCCTCCAGCCTGCCGGCCGCATGGTCGGCGAGAATGTCCTCCGGGTCGCGGCGCAGTTCGATCCACTGGGCGAGCAGCCGGTCGTGGTACTCGAACTGGAACGGATCCCCGCCCCCCTGGTCCGGGTTCTGGGCCGCCGACAGTTCGGCCGTCGGCTTGACGGCGAGGATCCCGGCGGGAATCGGGCCGCCGCCCGTGGCGTTGAGATGCCGCGCCAGCCGGTAGACCTGCGTCTTGTAGAGGTCGGCGATCGGCGCCACCGCGCCGTTCACGTCGCCGTACAGCGTGCAGTAGCCCTGGGCGACCTCGGTCTTGTTGCCGTTGTTGGTGAACACGACGCTCGCGCCTTCGATCGCACCGAGCTGGGCCGCCAGCGCCGCCAGCAGCCGGCTGCCCCGGTCGCGGGCCTGGATGTTTTCATCGACGAGCCCCGCGATCGGCGCAGCCGTCAGCCCCGCGATCTGCCGTCGCGTCGCCTCCACCGCCTCCTCGATCGGTGCCACGATCAGGCGGATGCCGAGGCCGGCGGCGAGTTCCGCCGCGAGGGCCTGCGTCGTGGCCGTGTTGTAGCGGCTCGGCATCGTGACGCCGACGACGTGCTCACGCCCGATCGCTTCGACCGCCAGCGCTGCGACGACGGCGGAGTCGATGCCCCCCGAGAGGCCGACGAGCACCTTCCGGCCACCGACCCGCGCGAGCGTCGCCCGCAGGCCGCTCACGACCGCCGCATGCACCTTGGCGATCTCCTCGGTCTCCGGCTCGCATCCCGACGCGCCGCCGACGAACGCCTCGCGAAACCCCGGCCCCTGGGCGACCTTCCGGCCGTCGCGATAGATCGGGCTGGCGCCGTCGAACACGAAGACATTCTTGCCGTTGTCCTGCGCCCCCGTGCAGTTGGCGTAGTAGAACTCGCAGCCCCGGCTCTGCACCTCGAGGATCCGGTCGCGCTTCGCCTGCTTGCCGATGCCGAACGGCGACGCGGAGAGGTTGAGAATCACCTCCGCCCCCTTGGCCGCGAGAACGGCGACCGGCTTGAAGGCGTAGTCGTCGTCCCACATGTCCTCGCAGAGGATCACGCCCACGCGCCGCTCGACCCCGGCGATCGGGAGCACGAACGGCGCGACGAGGTCGGCCGGCGGCCGGCCCAGTTCCTGGGCCAGCGCGGGGAGCCCGTAAAAATGCCGGGCGTCGTCGAACTCGCGGTACTTCGGCAGCAGCGACTTGGGCGTGAATCCCGCAAACACGCCGTTGCCCACAAGCGCGCCGGCAGCGGCCACGAAGGCGGCGTTGTACTTGCGGGTCCGGCCGTCCTCGCCGCGGCCGCCGAGCGCCGGCACGCGACCGAGCACGGGCGCGTGGTCGCCGAACACGGGCTGCACGCTTCCCCACACGGCGGCGGCCCGGCCGCGGGTGTGGGCGACGATCTCCTCGTTCATGGCGACGAGGTCGCGGAGGAAGGCGTCGTTCTCCCATTCATCGCCGACGAGGTAGCCGGGCAGGGCCATCTCCGGAAAGACGACGAGCGACGCGCCGCGGTCCGTGGCCTCGTCGATGCCGCGCAGGATCCGCGCCAGGTTGACCTCGGGGCTGCCGGGGACGACCGCCATCTGGCAGACGAGCACCGCCCCCGGGGGCGTGGGCGGATGCGGCTGTGGATCGGACGTCGTCATGCAGGGAAACAACCGGCCCGGATCAAGGGTCGTTCCGCACGGGCAGCGCGTAGCAGGCCGCCTCGGCGGCGTTGCGGACGAGGAGCCGGTCGCCGACGACCGCCGGGTTGTTCCACGTCTGCCCGTCGAGTGCCGCGAGCCGTGCCCGGACCGCGTGGCCGGCGGGCGCGCAGTCGACGAGCACCACCTCCCCCGACTCCGCCTGCACGAGCAGGTGCGCGCCGACCCGCAGCACCTGCCCCTGGCCGTACCGGCCTCCCTTCCACATCCGCTTGCCGTCGGCGAGGCGGACGCACTCCAGGATCCCGTCGGACAGGCCGTAGGCGTGACCGTCGTGGACGACGACGTTGGTGAACTTCGTCTTCAGGAAGCCGGGCTGCGACCAGACCGGGCGGAACACAGCTGGTCCCGCTTCCGCCGCCCCCGGCCCGGGCTCGGCGGCGACGCCAAACACCGCCGCCCCGATGCCATAGCCCTTGGAGATGAAGATCCGCCCGTCGGCGAGGACGCGCGGCTGCGAACAGGTGGCGTCGGAGTTGGAATGCCCCGGCCAGGGAAACGACCACAGCCGGGCGCCGGTCTCGGGATCGTGGGCCGCCACGCTCCCCTCGTTCACCGTCAGCACGACCTCCCGGCCGGCGATCGTCACCAGGTCGGGCGACGCGTAGCTGATCTGCTCGTCGCCGCCGGTCCAGCGCCGCTCGCCGGTGACGCGGTCGTAGGCCACGAGCGACACGGCGCCCCCGCCCGCCTCGAGCGGCCCGCCCCCCGGCACGATCACCAGCGTGTCCGTCACCAGCGGCGAGCCCGACCGGCCCCAGGCGACCGCGGCGGTGTGCTTGTCGGCGTCGATGCCGAGGTCGTCGAGAACGTTTTTGCGCCACATCACCCGGCCCGTCGGCCCGTCGATGGCGTGCAGCCAGCCGGTGGCGCCGGCGGCATACACGACGCCGTCGCGGATCGTGGGCGTGGATCGCGGGCCGACGCCGCCGAGCACCGTCTCGTGCCGGCCGCGGATCGGCACGGCCCACGTCTGCACGCCGTCGGCGAGTGCCAGGCAGGAGACGATCTCCTCGTCGCCGCGCTGCTCGAGCGTCGCCGCATGGCCGGCAGTGGTCGCAAACCCGCTCCAGCCGGCGCCGATCGGCCGGCGCCACAGTTCGCGCGGCGGCGTCGCCTGCCAGTCGGCCACGAGCGCCGGCCCGGGCAGCCCGGCGTCCCCCGCGGGGCCGAGGAACCGCGGAAAATCCTGCGCTGAAGCCGCCCACGCCCCTGCGGCGTCGGCCTGCCGCGGGTTCGCCTCCCCCTGCTCAGGCTTCGGCAGGAGCCGGTCCCGCGACGGCGCCCAGCGCCAGTTGAACTCGGGGACGAGATCCCCCGACACGCGTTCGATCCGCAGCACGCCCGCCGCGACGACGACGAGGCCAAGCAGGCCGCCGAACACCATCTGCTTGAGAGCCGGTGCGTGGCCGCTCTCGCGAACGAACCACAGGACGAGCGAGACCAGCGCCGCGAAGGCGAGGATCAGCGTGATGATGTTGCGGACCGCCTGGTCGACGACGCTGCCGACCACGGGCTCGAGGAGTTCGGCCCGCACCAGGGCGATCGCGGCCACGAGCGACGACACCGTCACGAGCACGCGCCGCGAGGGCCAGAGCCGCGTGTTCGCCTCACCCACGACCGGCGCGGACACGATCGGGGACACTGCACGTTTCTTGGCCATGTCGGCGTTGCGGTCCACTGGATGGGGGGGAGCAGTGCGACGCCCTGATCGCGCCGTTCAGATTGGGGAGTCTATCGTGCTTGTGTCAGCGGCGCCCACGGCGGCGGGCCGGCTGCAAAGCCGCCGCGACGGCGGCGGTCGTCGTATGACACGTGCCGCCACGGCTCCCGGTTGTAACGATTCTGCCCGCCGTGCCCCCGCGCGGCGACCGCTCCGTGGCTCGCGAGCCGCGGCATTGCTTGTGACCACCTCCGGGCACGACTAAACTCCACACGGGCTCCGAAAGTCGGGCCCGTCACCGGCCCCGCACGATTCCGGCATGCCGACCACAAACGCCTCCGAGCCAGCCGCCGGCACGCCGGCCGCCCCCGGCGCACAGTCCTCCCGGACGCCGTCCCCCGGCCTCTCGACCGTCGCCGTGCATGCCGGCGAGGCCCGCGAGAAGCCCGGGCACTCGCTCACCGACCCGATCTTCGCCTCCTCGACCTACACCTTCCGCGACACGCAGTCGATCATCGACTTCATCGAGGAGGACCAGCCGCGCGAGGAGTACGGCCGCTACGGCAACCCCGGCGAGCGGGTCGTGGAACGGAAGCTCGCGGCCCTCGAGGGGGGCGAGATGGGGGTCCTGTTCTCCAGCGGCATGGCGGCCCTCGTCGGCCTGCTCATGACGCACCTGAACGCCGGCGACGAGATCATCTTCTTCGACGAGTGCTACCACCGCAGCCGCGAGTTCTGCCGCAAGCACCTGACCCGGTTTGGCGTCGCCTTCCGCGAGGTCAAGACCTGCGACTACGAGGCGCTCGAGGCGGCGATCTCACCGCAGACGCGGTTCATCGTCAGTGAGTCGCCGACCAACCCGCACCTCAGCGTCGTCGACGTCGCCCGGTTCGCCGAGATCGGCCGGCGCCGCGGCGTGCTCACGCTCATCGACGCCACGCTCTGCACCCCATACAACCTCCGGCCGCTGGAGGCGGGCGTCGACTTCGTGCTCCACTCGGCCACCAAGTATCTCGGCGGCCACAACGACCTCCTCGCCGGCGCCGTGATCGGCTCGCGCGAGCTGCTCGAGCCGGTCCGCAGGCTCCGCGGCATCATGGGGGGCGTCAATTCGCCGCACAACGCCTATCTGCTGGAGCGCGGCCTGAAGACGCTGGCGCTGCGCATGGAGCGGCACAACGCCAACGGCCTCGCCCTCGCCCGGTTCCTCGAGTCCCACCCGCGGGTCGAGAAGGTCTACTATCCCGGCCTCGAGAGCCATCCCTACCACGCCATCGCCGCGCGGACGATGCGCGGCTGCGGCGGCCTCGTCACGTTCCTCGTCCGCGACGCCGACTGGCGGGCCACGGCCGACGTCGTCGACGCGGTGCGCATCCCGCGGATCGGCCCCAGCCTCGGCGGCGTCGAGTCGCTCATCGAGCAACCGCTCGTCATGAGCTACTGGAACTACACGCCCGCCGAGCGGGCGGGCTTCGGCATCCCCGACACCATGATTCGCGTCGCCTGCGGCATCGAGGACACGGCCGACCTCGTGGCCGACTTCGCCCAGGCGCTCGACCGCGGGTGAGTCGCATGGAATTCCGCACCCGGGCGATCCACGTCGGCCAGGACCGCGACCCCGCCACGGGCGCCGTCGTGCCGCCGCTCCACGTCGCCAGCACGTTCGTGCAGCCCGACGCCTCGATGACGGCGGCCTACGACTACGCCCGCACCGGCAGCCCGACGCGGCACAACTTCGAGCGGACGCTCGCCGACCTCGACGGCGGCGCGCGGGCCCTGGCCTTCGCCTCGGGCATGGCGGCCACGCACTGCGCCACGCTGCTCCTCGCCCCCGGCGACCACATCGTCACCGGCACCGACATCTACGGCGGCACGTGGCGGCTCTTCAACCGCGTTCTCGCCGACCGCGGCATCGCCGTCACGGCCGTCGACACCTCCGACACGGACGCCGTCGCCCGGGCCATGACCGGCGGCACGAAGCTCGTGTGGATCGAGTCGCCGGGCAATCCCCTGCTCTCGATCACCGACATCGCCGCCTGCGCCCGGATCGCCCACGCCGCCGGCGCCCTGCTGGCCTGCGATGCCACGCTCGCCACGCCGGTGCTGACGCGACCGCTGGAGCACGGCGCCGACATCGTCATGCACTCGGCCACGAAGTACCTCGGCGGCCACAGCGACCTCCTCGGCGGCGCCCTCGTCGTCCGCGACGCGGACCTCGGCAGCCGGCTCCACTGGCTGCAGAACGCCACCGGCGCCGTGCTCGGGCCGCTGGAGTCGTTTCTCTGCAGCCGCGGCCTGAAGACGCTCGAACTGCGCGTCCATGCCCAGTCGGCGACCGCGCTCGACCTCGCCCGCTGGCTCGCAGCGCAGCCCCGGGTGCGGCGCGTGCTGTATCCCGGCCTGCCCGCTCATCCGGGGCACGAACTGGCGGCCCGGCAGATGCAGGGCGGCTTCGGCGGCATCGTCAGTTTCGAGATCGACGGCTCGGTGGCCGACGCCCGGCGGGTCGTCGAATCAACGCGGCTCTTCCAACTTGCGGTGAGCCTGGGTGCGGCCGAGAGCCTGATCGAGCTGCCCGCGGTGATGTCACACGGCTCTTACGATCCGGCCGCCCGCCGCGCCTGCGGCATCGCCGACGGCCTGATCCGGCTCTCGGTCGGCCTCGAGGCTGCCGCCGATCTCCGCGCCGACCTGGCTGCCGCCCTCGCCGCCGCGGGCTAGGCCGCTGCCGGAGGGATTCCTGGCAAGCCAGGGGGTCTGAGTCGAGTCTGCCGATCGCAGGGATTTTGGCGAAAGTTCCATCCGTGCCGGCGCCGATAACCCTTCCGATCACGCAGTCTCTGCCGCGCCATCCCGGCCGGCGGACCCTGCTTGGAGACGCTGGCATGAACGCTCGCAACGCCCCCGGACAACTCTCCCTGTCGCTGCTGCTCGCCGCCGCGCTCCTCGTCGAGTCCTCGGCCGTAGCCGACACGACCGGCCAGGGTCAGGCACCACTCAAGTGGACGCCGCACCGCTCGGCGACGGCCGTCCGCCAGGAGCAGGAGGCCGCCAGCGCCGCGCCGGCTGCCGCCGCATCACAGGCGCAGCAGCCGCAGACGCTTCCCATCGCACAACAGCCGGCAGCCCCGGCCACGCCCGGCGTCCTCGCCGCCCCTCCTTCGGCCACCCGACTCGACGCCACGTCCGGCCCGGCGGTAGTCCTTCCCGAAGGCGTGCCGCCGGTCGCGGCCAGGCCCGACCGGATGGCGACGTCTCGCGATGGCTACGCCCCGATGCGGTCTCGGCAGACGCAGCGGCCCGGCGACTACCAGACCTCGAACCGGATTCCCGGTGCCATGCAGCGGGCGTTCGACCCGGCCAACCCCGACGGCATTCTCGGCCTCAACATCATGCGTTCGCCGCAGGGCGAGGTCGGTCGCCCCGTGCTCGCCCCGGAAGGGCGACAGGTCGCGGCGATGGAGCGCGAAGCGGGCAGACGCACGGCCGCCCGCGCCGAGGTCGAGCGGTACCGCGGCGGCCTGGCGCCCCGCTCCACGGGCGTGGCCGCGTCCCAGCCGCGCCGCCCCGACCGCTACGCCATGAACGCCGACGAGCTCCCCTCCGTGGTGCGGAAGACGCCCGCCGAGCCGACCGCTGCCCAGCCCGGCGCCGACATCGTGGGCCCCGCCGCGTCGGCTGCGGAGCGGCTCCCTTTGCCGCCGGTGACGTCCGATGCCGGTCCCGGACTCGAACTTCCCCGCGATGCGATCCCCGGCCTGGAGGGGGAGACGATCGTCGAGTCGGCCCCGTTCGACGGCATGCCGCTCGACGGCGGCGATCCCGGCTTCGCCGCCGGCATGGGGGGTGACGACGGCCTGCTGCTCGGCGAGTACCCCAGCCAGCTGCACGTGGAGTCGTTCTACGACGATCCCTACGAGTACGAGGACGACTGCCTCCCGTTCTGCATGAGCGACGGCAGGGTGTGCGCCTTCCTCCGCCGCTTCGGCAAGCCGTATTACGGCTGGAGGTGGTACCGCGACTTCACTGCCAGTGCCGGCGTGACGGCCTTCACCAACAGCACCGATCTGGGCATCAACGGCAACTTCGGCACCAACGAGTACCTCAACTGGGCGATGCCGTTCTGGAACGCGTTCGGCGTCGGCTGGCAGGTCGGCTGGCGGGGCACGCAGACCAACTTCCAGCCGACGACCATCGACACCGGGACGCAGCTCCTGGAAAAGAATGCCCGGACGCAGAACTTCATCACCACCGGCTTCTTCACCCGGGCCTTCGAGGGGCGCGGCCTGCAAGGCGGAGCGGTCTACGACTATCTCAGCGACAACTGGTTCGACAACGTCGACGTCTCCCAGATCCGCGCCGAGATCAGCTACGTCTGGGGCTACCACGAGGCCGGCTTCTGGAGCGCGAACAACCTCGGCGATCAGACCGGCCTGTTCGGGCCGATCACCCGGCAGAATGGCGTGGCCAGCACGGTCGACCTGTACTGCGGCTTCTACCGGCTCCAGTTCGGTGACGCCAACGAATGGAAGGTCTGGGGTGGCGGAACGGGCGACGGCGACGGCATCGTCGGCTCACAGATGCGGGCCCCGATGGGTCGGTCACTGGCACTCGAGGGCACGTTCACGTACCTCATTCCCGGAAAGACGCGGGCGATCGACATCGACGGTCAGGGCAACCTCTACACCTTCTCTCCCTCTGCCTGGAACCTCGGCATCAATCTCGTCTACTATCCCGCGGGCCGCTCCCGCCGCAGCCTCGCCAGCCCCTACCGGCCGCTCTTCGAGGTCGCCGACAACGGCAGCCTGATCCGCTCGATCGGGCCCTGACCGGGGGCCACCCGGCCTCGCGCCCGGCGCGACCGGACGGCGGCATGCCAAGACGGCCAACGGCCGTGGCAGGTGGAGGGCGCGGCCCGGGGGGCCCGCAAGCCACCACCTGCCGCGGCCGTGGCGTTTCCGGTATCCTGCAGGCTGGCGGCCGGCGCGGCCCCGCTCCGAATACCCCGTTTTCCGGACCTCAGGAACTCCATCCATGCCCGACCACTCGAACGACGCCTGGGACTCGCTGGCCGATTCGCTCGGTGCCCGCCCCGCCGGCGAGGACTCGACGCCGCCGCGGCCCGCGCCGCCAGCCAGCCCCGCTCCCCGGCCGCGTACCGATGCGAAGCCGCCGCGTCCCGCCACCCCGCGTCCGGCCGCGAGCTGGGACGACCTGGCGAGCGATCTCGGCGTCGCCGGTTCCCCCCCTCCCCCTGCGCCTCCAACGCGACCGGCCGCGCCGCCGCCGCGTGAACTGCCGCCCCATGCCGACCATACCGAGCCGCGTCCCGCTTCGGCCCCTCGGCACGAGCGCGGCGATCGTTTCGATCGCATTGACGAAGAACCGGCCCGCATCCGCAGCACAGGCGACCGGCGCGACGACGGCGCAGGCGACGTCCGGATCGAGGCCCGCAGCGAGGGTCAGGGCGGGCAACGCAGCGAAGATCGTTCCGACAGTCGCGGCGACGGTGAGGGGCGCGGCGAGCGTCGCGGCGACGGTGAGGGGCGCGGCGAGCGTCGCGACGACGGTGAGGGGCGCGGCGAGGCGCGGCGTCGGCGTGGCCGGCGTGGTGGCCGCCGCCGCCGCGGTGGCGACCGTGGGGACGAGCCCCGGCGTCATGACGGCGCCGACCGCCAGACCTCGCAACCCGTCGGCCACGAACTCGGGTCGGCCGGCGACCGGGGCGAGTCCCGGGGCCGCGATGACGGCCGCCGATTCCGTGACGACTTCTCCGCGGAGCATCGGCCCGCAGCGGACCGGCCCGCAGACCGCGGACCGGCTGGCGACGCTCGTGACGGCGATCGGGGCGATGATTTCGCCGCCGACCTGTTCGCACCCGTAGCTGGGAGTGACGAGCGGCCGCGTGCCGAGGCCGCGTCCGGCGAAGGCGAAGACGGCGGTGACCGACCGCGCCGCCGGCGCCGGCGCGGACGCCGCGGTGGCCGGGGCCGGGCACGGGACGGCGGCCGCGAGGCCGGAGCGCCCGCGTCCGCTGCTGGCGAATCCGATCGGCCCCGCAAGGACAGCGATCGCGCCGACGACGAACCGCTGCCGTCCGGCTATGGCGTGCGCGCAGCCCGGCCGACCGAACCGGCCCGCGGCCAGCAGTCCGACCGCGATGCTTCCTCCGCTCGGCAGGCCGACGGGGACGAGAGCGGCGGACGTCGACGCCGCAGGCGTCGGGGCGAGGGCCGGACTTCTGCCGGGCGCGAAGGATCGTCGGGCCGCGAGGCGAGCCGGTCGGGCCGCGAGGGGGGCCGGTCGGGCCGCGTTCAGAGGCGCGACGGCGACTCTGGTTCTTCATCGACCCTGTCCCGTGGCCGTCGCGGTGACTTCGCCACCGTCTCCGGCGGCTACGACGAGGACGACGAGGGGCTCGACTTCCTCGGCATCGAGGACGTGAGCCGCCGGGCCGAGCAACGCCAGCCGTCGCCGGAGGACGAGGAGATCCTCGCCGAGAGCGGCCTCAACACGGTGCTCGACGTGCCGAGTTGGGTCGAGGCGATCGGCATCGTCATTGCCGGCAACCTTGACGCCCGCAGTCGCTCGCCGCGCGGCGGCGAGAGCCGGCCGGGTGGCGGTGGCCGCGGCCGCTCATAATTGTCTTTCGCGCCGTCGCAGCCGACACGGCGTCTGTCTTTCGCGCCGTCGCAGCCGACACAGCGTCTGCTC
>Ga0208721_1000248_pt1 | contig 12539 bp, 8 predicted proteins | sample LakMenEpi17Aug10_FD_150705 | JGI IMG/M metagenome (GOLD analysis project Ga0208721, IMG submission 150705) | Freshwater microbial communities from Lake Mendota, WI - 17AUG2010 deep hole epilimnion (SPAdes) | ecosystem: Environmental > Aquatic > Freshwater > Lentic | place: Lake Mendota, Madison... | reverse complement strand
GGCGAACATCTCCACCTTCGTGAACTGGTGGACGCGATACAGGCCGCGGGTCGCCCGGCCGTGGGCGCCGGCCTCCGTGCGGAAGCAGTGGCTGATGCCGCAGAGCTTCAGCGGCAGCTCTTCGGCGCCGAAGATCCGCTCGTGGTACGCCCCCCCGAGCGTGATCTCGGCCGTGGCCACGAGCGACAGGTCGGACCCCGTGATCGAGTAGATCTGCGACTCCGGGCCGCGCGGCATGAAGCCGGTGCCTTCGAGGATCGTGTCGCGGGCCAGGTCGGGCGTCGTCATGACGGTGAACCCCTCGCGCTGGAGGACGTCGATGGCGTACCGCTGCAGGGCGAGCTCCAGGAGCACGGCGTCGTTCTTGAGAAAGTAAAAACCGTGGCCGGCGACCGTGGCCCCGGCCTCGAAGTCGAAGAGGTCGAGGCCGGCGCCGAGATCGACGTGGTCGCGGGGGGCGAAGTCGAACGTCGGCAGCGGTGTGGCCCCGCGCCGGACCTCGACGGCGGCATCCTCGCCGCCGACGGGCGCGGATGGATGCGTCAGGTTGGGGATCGTCCTCAGGATCACCTCGCTCTCGGCCGAGATCTCGGCAGCCTTCGACTCCAGGGCCGAGACCTCCTCGCGGAGCCTGCGGCCCTCGGCCTTCTTGGCCTCGCGGTCGGCGGCGTCGGTCGCCTGGCCGATCGACTTGCTCACCAGGCCGGCCTGCTGGTTGAGCCGATCGACGTCGGCCTGCAGCTGGCGGCGCAGCCGGTCGAGGGCGGCGAAACGGGGCACGTCGGCGGCCGAGCCGCGGGCCCGGCAGTTGGCGGCGACGAGGTCGACGTTGTCGGCGACGAAACGGCGGTCGAGCACGGCGTTCTCCGAAAGGGGGGCGCGGTCTGACATGGCCGCGCGGCCGGGATGTTTATACTTCACGCTCCACCGGCGGATGCCCGACCGGCGGCCCCGAAGTGTGCCAGACAGATGCCCGACTCCGCCAGTGCCGCCGTCGCCGAGCCCACGACGACCGTGCCGGTCGCTCAGCCCCGCGAGAAGCCGCGCCGCCAGCCGCGGTATCACGTCATTCTCTGGAACGACGACGACCACTCGTATCACTACGTGATGGCGATGCTCAAACAGCTCTTCGGCCATCCGCACGAGCGCGGCTTCAAGCTCGCCGAGCAGGTCGATCGCAGCGGCCGGGCGATCGTGCTCACGACCACCAAGGAACATGCCGAGCTGAAGCGCGACCAGATCCACGCCTTCGGCGCGGACCGGCTCGTGGCCCGCTGCAAGGGGTCGATGAAGGCGTCGATCGAGGCGGAGGGCTGACGTGCCCTGGCGACTGGTGGTGGATCGAAGGACCGGATGAGCGAACGCTCCGCACCATTCGACGTCTTCCGCATCGAGCAGGAGATCCGGGCACGGCACCCGGAGGTGGTATTCGCGAGCCCGCGGACGCTGCGCCGCGTGATCCGGGCCGACCGCGGCCTGCCCGCCTTCTGGCCGCGCATTCCCCATCGCGAGATCGTCGTCATCGCGGCCCGCCGGCTGGCGGAGATCGCCGATGACTTCTGGGCGTTTCCCGCCGATCTGCCGGAGACGATCCTGCTCGTGGCCCGGCCCGATGCCGACCGGTATCAAACGCAGGGGCTCGAAGCCCTGCTGCGGGCCTACTGGCGGCGGCTGTTCCACGGGCAACTCGACGCCCGTCTGGCCGGCCTCGATGCCGCGGCCCGCGCGCGGATCGCGGCGGCCGTTCCCCCGGACATCCTCGGCGAGGCCCGCGCGGTGCTCGAGCAGGAACTGGCCGTCGGCCGCGACGCCGGCGACGACGCGGTCCGCGCCGAGTTCGTCGCGACATTTCTCGAGCTGCGCGGCTTCGCCCCGGACGTGGTCGGCGACTGGTTTCCCGCGATCGCCGATGCCGACGCCCTCGCCGACGTGCTGGGCCCGGAGGTGGCGGCCGGCGACCTGTTCGCCGCCACGCGGCCGGCCGGGATCGAATCCGACGACGATCCCGCGGAGCCCGTCGCCATCCGCCCCGTGGCGGCGGCCCGCGGCATGCTGCCGGCGTGGTGGCCGCGGCCGACGGCCGCATTCCTCCGCCGCGGAGCCGACCGGGCGGCCGCCCGTGGCAACCTCGTGCGGGCGATCCTCGACGAACTTCGCGCGGCCACGGCCGGCGACCGCAGCGGAGCGGCCGAACCGCGGGCCAATCACGTCGCCGCCTTCGCGCGGCGGGTCGTGCACGCCAGCGGAGCCGGCGAGGAGGCCGTTGCCAGATGGGCGGCGTTCATCCGCGGAGTCGCGGTCGTCAGCGGCGGCTCCGCCTGGACGGCCTCGGCCCGGCTGCTCTTCGACCTGCAGAAACTGTGCGTCGACGCGGAGCGGGAGAGCTACGCCACGCGGCTGCTGTCATGGCTCGCCAGCGCTGGCCGGCGCCCGCTCACGAAGCCGCTTCCCTGCCAGCGGCTGCTGGCCATTCACCGCCATGCAGTGAAGGCGTCGACGCGTCTGGCCCGCCTCGGTGCCGAGGTGGGCGGTGCCGACGGGGCCGACCTGCTCGCCGGCGCGGTGTCTGCCACCGGCCGCGCGGCCCGCAGCGGCCTGCAGCCGCGGGTCGAGGCGGCGATCCACGGCGCCGGCCTCGTCCCCGGCTGCCTCGTCGAAGAGGCGGCCTTCGACACGCTGGTCGACGAGCTGCTCGACGGCATGCTCGACCGCGGTTTCATCTCCTTCGGCGACCTCCGCGATACCGTGTCGCGCAACCAGCTCAAGCTTCCCGACCTCGCCGGCATTGGCGAGTGGCTGGCTGGCGACCAGTTGCTGCGGGCCGATCGGGCGCTCGGGGCGGCGCTCGACGGGGCCTACCGGCCCGCGCCGGTGTATCTCGCGGTGCTGCAGCGGCTCAGCGCCCCGTTCTTCGGCGTCGGCGCGGGGCGGTTATTGACGACGCATCTGCTCCTTCCCTTCGGCGCGGCATGGATCGCGCTGCACGGGGTCGATCACGTCATCGAGCCGCTGACCGCGTATTCGCTCGGTGAAACCTGGCACATCTACACGACCACGCGGATGCTCGCGATCGGCCTGCTGCTCTGGTGCCTGCTCCACGTGCCGGCGGTCCGCCTGGCGCTGCGGGGGGCGGTGCGGGTGGCCGGCGCGGCGGCCTACGAGATCGTCATCGCGATTCCCGCCCGGCTGCTGCGGCTGCCGGCCGTGGCCGCGGTGCTGTCGAGCCTGCCCGTGACCTGGTTTCGCCGCCACCTCGCCAGCCCGCTCGTCGTCAGCGCCGCCGTCTGGCTCTGCCTGCCGCACCACGGGGGGGCGATCTCTCGGAGCACGCCCTGGGTGCCGCCGGTCCTGTTCGCGGTCGTCACGGCCCTGCTCAGTTCCCGGGTCGGCCGCCTCGCCCAGGAGCGGATCGTGGAGGGGATCGGGCGGGCCGTACACCAGTTCCACATCCACATCCTCACGGGGCTCGTCGCCTGGATCATCGACCTCTTCCGCCGGGCCGTGGATGCCGTGGAGGGGACGCTGTACGCGGTGGACGAGCAGCTCCGCTTCCACTCCGGCGAGTCGCGGGCGGCCCTGGCGGTGAAGTCGGTGCTGGCCGCGGCCTGGTCGGTGGTCGATGCCGGCGTCCGGTTCTGCGTCACGCTCCTCATCGAGCCGCAACTCAACCCGATCAAACATTTCCCCGTCGTCACGGTGTCGCACAAGCTGCTCGTGCCGATGATTCCCATGGTGGCCGGGCAGCTCGTGGCCACGACCGGCATGGAGAAGGGGCTGGCACTGACGGTCGTGACGTTCGTTTCCACGTGCATCCCGGGCGTGTTCGGGTTCCTGGCCTGGGAATTGAAGGAGAACTGGCGGCTGTACGCGGCCAACCGGCCGGGCAGCCTGCGGCCCGTCCAGGTGGGACCGCACGGCGAGACCGTCCGCCGGCTGCTTCTCCCCGGCTTCCATTCGGGCACGATCCCCAAGCTGTTCGCGGCGCTGCGCCGGAGCCGCGGGGCGTCGCGCGGCTCGGCGCAGCGGCGGGCCGCGCTGGCCGAGCATCACCTGCACGACCTCGAGCTGGAGGTGGGCGAGTTCATCGAGCACGAATGCCTCGGGCTCGTGCGCCGGGCCGCCGGCTTCGCCGGCGTGGTGCTGCGGGTCGCCGACGTGGCGCTCGCGGTCGACCGGATCGGCATCGCGGTGGCGGCGGACGCCCTCGGCCCGGAGCCGCTCGAGATCGAGTTCGTCCGCCGGGACGGAGGGATCGAGTCGCGTGTCCGCGCGGCTGGCTGGCTGGCCGCGCTCGACGGTCCGCGGCAGGCGGCCGTGCGGCTGGCGATCGCGGGTCTGCATCGGCTGGCGGGCGCCGACCGGGCCACGGCGGCCTTCGTGGATCCGGCGGCGGACCCGCAGGATCGACCGCAGCCCGGCAGCGACGGCCTCGCGCCGGTCACGCCGTTTCCTTGGGCGACGTGGCGGGACGCCTGGGACGCTGTTGCTGGGGTTTCGCCGCGGGCAGCACACCCGGGCTTTCCACAGGCTGTCGGGGAGCCGGTCGGGGGCACGCGCAGGAGCCGGTGAACTTTGCCTGCACCACACGACGCACCATGCCGCAAGAGCCCGCGACGGCAAAGTCCGCCGGCGACGAGCATGCTCCCGATCGGCGGACCATCGCCACCGGCCGCGAGGGGTCCGCGCGGCACCCTTCAAAAAGCGAGCGGCCCGGACCATCGGGGTCCGGGCCGCTCGGCATCGACAGGGGACGATCAGGCCGCGATCATTCGCAGCAGGGAACCTCGCGGTACACCGTCTTCGGCACGCACCGGGTCACCGTGTAGGCGACCTTCTTCGGCACCAGCCGGACGACGTCGACCGTCTTCGTGAAGTGCACGGGCCGGGTGACACAGACGGGAACCTGCTTCGTCCGCGTCTCCCGCACCATCGTGCACACCTTGTAGCACTCCTCGCGGGACCGCTCCTCGCGAACCATCCTGCAGACCCGCGACGTGCAGGTCTTGACCCGCTGCTCCGCGACCATCGTGCACACCTGGTAGGTGCAGGTCCGGACCTGCTCCTCCGGCACCATCCGGCAGACCTGGTAGCTGCAGGTGCGAACCCGCTGCTCCGGCACCATCCGGCACACCTGGTAGGTGCGAGCGCGCTGCTCGGGCACCATCCGGCAGACCTGGTAGGAGCAGGTGCGCACATGCTGCTCGGGGACCATCCGGCACACCTGATAGGTGCGGACCCGCTGCTCGGGCACCATGCGGCAGACCTGGTAGGTGCAGGTGCGGACGCGCTGCTCGGGGACCATGCGGCACACCTGGTAGGTGCAGGTCCGCTGCTCGGGGACCATCCGGCAGACCTGGTAGGTGCAGGTGCGGACGCGCTGCTCGGGGACCATGCGGCACACCTGGTAGGTACGGACGCGCTGTTCCGGCACCATCTGGCAGACCTGGTAGGAGCAGGTGCGGACGCGCTGCTCGGGGATCATGCGGCAGACCTGGTAGGTGCAGGTCCGCTGCTCGGGGACCATGCGGCAGACCTGGTAGGTGCAGGTGCGCACGCGCTGCTCGGGGACCATCCGGCAGACCCGGTGGGTCCGGACCCGCTCCTCCGGCACCATCCGGCAGACGGTGTAGCTGTAGGTCTTGAGCCGCTGCTCCGCGACCATCGTGCACACCTTGTAGCACTGCTTCTCGACGACGGTCTCCTTGACCTGACGGATGCACTCGATCTCCTTCTCGTGCACCTCGGGCACCCAGACCTTCTTGGTGATCGTCCGCGGCGGGCACTGCTCCTCGATCGTGCACACCTCGCCGGGCACGAAGCACTTCCGGCCCGTGCACGGGTCGCAGACCCAGCAGCCCGGCTCACGGATGCGACGGGTCACCACCGGTCCGGGGACCTCGCAGGTCTCCGTCTCCCAGCGGCCGCTGCAGACCTTGACCGTCTTCGTGAAGCGGACGGGCTTGCAGACCGTCCGGCACACGTCGCGCTCCCGGGTCTCCCACACCGGCTTGCAGACGGTGTAGGGGATCTCCTTCGTGCACACCTCCTTGACCGGCTTGCAGACGGTGTAGGTCTCCTGCCGCTCCTCGTAAACCGGCTTGCAGACGGTGTAGGGGATCTCCTTGGTCATCGTCTCGGAGACAGGCCTGCAGACGGTGTAGGTCCGCTCGCGGGTCTCGTAGACGGGCTTGCAGACCGTGTAGGGGATGTCGCGGGTCCGCGTCTCGTAGACCGGCTTGCAGACGGTGTACACCTGCTCGCGAGTTTCGTAGACGGGCTTGCAGACCGTGTACGGGATCTCCTTGGTCCGCGTCTCGTAGACCGGCTTGCAGACGGTGTAGGTCCGCTCGCGGGTCTCGTAGACGGGCTTGCAGACGGTGTACGGGATCTCCTTGGTCATCGTCTCGTAGACCGGCTTGCAGACGGTGTACGCCTGCTCGCGGGTCTCGTAGACGGGCTTGCAGACCGTGTAGGGGATTTCCCTGGTCCGCGTCTCGTAGACGGGCTTGCAGACGGTGTACACCTGCTCGCGGGTCTCGTAGACGGGCTTGCAGACCGTGTACGGGATCTCCTTGGTCATCGTCTCGTAGACGGGCTTGCAGACCGTGGAGCGGATCTCGCGGGTCCGCGTCTCGTAGACGGGCTTGAGCACCGTGTAGGGAACTTCCCTGCTGATCGTCTCCCAGACCGGCTTGCAGACCGTGTAGTTGACGGTCCGGCTCCGGGTTTCCCAGACCGGTCGGCTGACGGTGTATTCGACTTCCTTGACCGACCGCTCCGTCTCGTAGCGGACGCAGTCGATCTCACGCTGCTCGACGACCCGCTCGCAGACCGTCTTGTAGCAGGTGTATTGCTGCTGCTCGTAGACGACGTCCTTGACGAGCCGCGTGCCCGTGCACGGCGCGGGATCTTCGCAGCCCGTGCAGCCGGCGCGGGCCTCGGCGAAGCCGACCGCCGTCATCTTCACTCCGGCGTGCCGGAAACTGGCCAGCCCGCAATAGCCGGCGTCAGCCGCGCCGCTCCACGTCACCATGCCGGCCAACGCCAGCACACACCACAACAGCCTGCTTTTCATCTCTGTAGCCGCTCTCGGGGAGGGCTCCTGCGAACGGAATGGGGTCCACGCGAACCGACCCGCGGTCCGCCACCCCAACCATCGGCCACAAACTCGACGCAGATCGACCATTTCCCGTGACCCTCCGGCTTTTTCCAGAGTCCCGCCGGTGGTACAACCGCTACCACTCATCCCCCGGGAAGAGGATCGTTGGTGTTTCCCAGGCGGGGGGGTAGAGTCGACGCGGTTTTCCTGAGCCTGCCGGCCGCTGCCATGACTGAATCCCGTCCTTTATCCGCCCAACCGGGAGACGTGCCGTCGGATGCAACGGTTCCCAAGGTCGTCGTCAGCCGGTTGTCGCTCTATCTGCGCGAACTGCAGCGACTGGTCGCGTCCGGCGAGCACACGATCTCCTCGGGGCAGTTGGGCACGTTGCTCGGCTTCAGTGACGCCCAGGTTCGCAAGGACCTCGGCTTCTTCGGGCAGTTCGGCTACCCGGGCGTCGGCTACCGCTGTGAAGAACTGATCCGGGCGATGCGGGACATCCTCGGCACGAACCACCCGTGGGCCGTGGCGATGGTCGGGGTGGGCAACCTCGGACAGGCGTTGCTCGGCTACCGCGGCTTCGGCCGCCAGAACTTCAGGATTGCCGCCGCCTTCGACGCCGATCCGGCCAAGGTGGGACGAACGATCCAGGGGATTCGTGTCCAGCCGCTCGCCGAACTGGCGGAGACCGTCCGATCCCAGGGCATCCGCCTGGGGATGATCGTCGTGCCCGCCGATCGGGCGCAGGAAGCGGCGGATCAACTCGTGGCCGCCGGGGTCGAAGGGATCGTGAATTTCGCCCCGGTCACGCTCGCGCTGCCCGCCGGCGTGGAGAACGTCGGCGTCGACCTCGCCATCGAATTGGAGCAGCTTTCGTTCGCGGTGACGAACCGTCCGGGCAAGGGGCCGGCCGAGGCTGCGCCGGCGGGCTAGCAGGGCGAAATGCCCTGCCCGTCCGCGGGCGGTCCGGCCGCCGTGCCTGTGCTTGCTCCCAGAGCCCGGCGGCATGGCGAGGGCACCCTCCAGAACCCTGCCGCGCGGTATCATAGACTGCGGTTTTTCCGCGATACCCGGTGGTGTAACGGTAGCACAAGGGATTTTGGTTCCCTTTGTCTAGGTTCGAATCCTAGCCGGGTAATTCCCGCTCAAGCGGGCGAAACCCCAGCCGTTTGCCCCGGCCGGCGTGGTGGTACACTGCCAGGTTTCGTTTCTCCAGCCCCAGGACGGTCCGCGACGTGCCCAGTTCTCCCAGCGTCAGCAAGGCCCAGCAGAAGGCGATCCAGAAGGCCGACACGCTCATCGAGGCCCTCGGCTGGATCCGCAAGTTCCGCGACACCACCACCGTGATCAAGCTCGGCGGCAGTGTCGTCGAGCACCCGGACTCGCTGCGGCACCTGCTCATCGACATCGTCTTCCTGTCCACCCTCGGCATGCGGATCGTCGTCGTCCATGGCGGCGGCAAGGCGATCAGCCGGGCCATGGACAAGGCGGGGCTCGAGCCGCGGTTCGTGCAGGGCCGGCGCTACACCGACGCCGCCACGCTGGCGATCGTGGAGAAGGTGCTCGCCACCGAACTCAACCACGAACTCGTGGCCCGCATCGAGGAGTACGGCGGACGGGCCATGTCGCTCAACTTTCTCTCCACCAACGTGCTGTTCGGGGAGCGAATCACGCTCCCCGGCCCGGACGGCGACCGGCTCGACCTCGGGCACGTCGGCGAGGTGACCCGCGTCGACCGCCTGACGATCGACAACCTCACCTATGCCGGCCAGGTGCCGGTGATCCCCTCGATGGCCCTGTCGGCCGAGGGGGAAAAGCTGAACGTCAACGCCGATACGGCGGCCACGGCGGTCGCCGCGGCGATCGGCGCGGAGAAGCTCGTGGTCCTGAGCGACATCCCCGGCGTGCTGCGGGACGTCGCCGATCCCGAGAGCCTGATCCACTCGCTCAGCGCCTCCGAGGCCCGGCGGCTGATCGCCGACGGCACCATCTCCGCCGGCATGATTCCCAAGATCGAGGGCTGCCTGGAAACCCTCGACCGGGGCGTCAAGAAGATCCACATCATCGACGGCCGGCTTCGGCACTCGCTGTTGCTCGAGATCTACACGACCAGCGGCGTGGGCACGGAACTGACACGCGACGATGCCGTCGCTGCCGGCGCCCGGCCCGCGGCCGCACCCATGGCCGTCCGCTGACCCCTTCCCCCGCTCCCCCTCCACCACCGCGATCACAGGAGCCTTCATGGCCACCATCGATCAGCCGTCCACCGCGATCGGAGCGAAGACGCAGGCCGTCATCGACACGTTCTCCCGCTACGTCGTCCCCAACTACCGCCGGTTTCCGGTGTGCCTCGTTCGCGGCGCCGGCTCCCGGGTGTGGGATGCCGAGGGCAACGAGTACCTCGACCTGTTCCCGGGCTGGGGCTGCAACCTGCTCGGGCACTGCCCCGGCCCGGTCGTCCGTGCGGTGCAGGAGCAGGTGGCCCGGCTGATCCATGTGCCCAACACCTGGTACACCGAGCCGCAGGGGGAGTGGGCCCAGTTGCTCGCCGAGCGTTCCTTCGGCGGCCAGGCCTTCTTCTGCAATTCCGGCACCGAGGCCAACGAGGCCGCGATCAAGCTCGTCCGCCTCCGGACCGACGGCCGGAAGTACAAGATCGTCACCTTCAGCGGCGGCTTCCACGGCCGCACGATGGGGAGCGTGACGGCCACCGCGCAGCCCAAGTACCACGAGGGCCTGGGGCCGATGCTCGCGGGCTTCCACTATGTCCCCCACGGCGACCTGGAGGCGGTGGAACGGGTCATCGACGACCAGACCGGCGCGATTCTCGTGGAGCCGATCCTCGGCGAGGGGGGCGTGGTGCCGGCGCCGCCGGGCTTCCTCGAAGGGCTGCGCCGGATCGCCGACGACCGCGACCTGCTCCTCGTGTTCGACGAGGTGCAGTCGGGCTGCGGCCGCACCGGCCGCTGGTTCGGCTACCAGCACTTCGGCGTCGTGCCCGACGTGATCACGCTTGCCAAGAGCCTGTGCGCCGGCATCGCCGGTGGCGCGCTGCTCACGACCGCCGAACTCGCCAGGCACCTCCGGCCCGGCATGCATGCCGCGACCTTCGGTGGCAACCCGGTGGCCGCCGCGGCGGGCATCGCCGCGGTGCGGATGATCGAGGACGAGGGGCTGCTCGGCAACGTGGAGCGGGCGGCATCCGACTTCCGCGGCCGGCTCGAGGCCCTCCAGGCCCGGTGTCCGGCCGTCCGCGCCGTCCGCGTCATCGGCATGATGATCGGCATCGAGCTCTCGATCGACGGTGCCGCGGTCGTGCAGGAGTGCCTCGACCGGCAGCTGCTCGTGAACTGCACGCAGGGGCGGGTGATCCGCTTGCTGCCGGCCATAAACATCACGCCCGCCGAGGTCGCGGAGGGATGCGACCGGCTCTGTGCGGCGATCGAGGCGGTCGTCGAGCGGACCGCCGGGGGCTGACGTCATGCGGCACATCGTCGTCCCGGAAGACCTGACGGCCGCCGAGATCGAGGCGGTGTTCGCGATCTCCCGCGACCTGCAGGTGAAGTACGAGGCCGGCCGTCGGGACGCCCTGCTCCCCGGCCGGGTGCTGGCCCTGGTCTTCGAGAAGCCGAGCCTGCGGACGCGGGCCAGCTTCGAGGCGGCGATGGCCCACCTCGGCGGCACGAGCCTGTTTCTCGGCGCCGACTCGGGGTTCGCGTCGTCGCGGGAGAGCATCGTGGACTACGGCCGGGTGCTCAGCGAATACGTCGACGCGATCGTCTGCCGCTCGAAGGCGCACGACACGATCGTGCGGCTGGCGTCAGCCGCCAGCGTGCCGGTGATCAACGGACTCTCCGACTACTGTCATCCCTGCCAGGCGCTGGCCGACCTGTACACGCTCCGGGGGCGGGTCGGGCGGCTGGCCGGGCTGACGCTGGCCTTCGTCGGCGACGGCAACAACATGGCCCGGTCGCTGGCCGTGGTCTGCGGGCTCCTCGGGATGCGGTTCGTGCTCGCGGCGCCAGCCGCATACCAGTTCGACGCCGGCTTTCGTGCCCACCTGCGGCGGATTCTGCCCGACGCCGACATCTCCGAGACCACCGACCCGCAGGCCGCCGTCCGCGGCGCGGCCGTGGTCTACACCGATGTCTGGACCAGCATGGGGCAGGAGCAGGAGCGGGCGGAACGGCTGGCGGCGCTCGCCCCGTATCAGGTCAACGAGCGGCTCATGGCCGCCTGCCCGGACGCGGTCTTCATGCACTGCCTCCCCGCCCGCCGCGGCGAGGAGGTCACCGACGGCGTGATCGACGGCCCGCAGAGCGTGGTCGTCGAGGAGGCGGCGAACCGGATGCACGTCCAGAAGGGCCTCTTGGCCTGGCTCCTCGGCCATGCATGATGCGGCAGCATTCGCGCCGGCGCCGCCGTCCCGGCGTCGGGCGTCAGCGCGGCGTTCGGCCGCCGACCTGGCCGGATCAGGCGATGCCCTCGGCCCGCATCGCCTGCCAATCGGCGGTGGTGGGCTTGGCGACCGTGCCAAAGAGGTAGTCCCCGATCGGCAGCGCCACGTTGAAGTTGGTATTCGGATAGCGGTGATGGAGGAAGTGGTGACGGGCGACGTGCTTGAACACCGCCCATTTGGCGAACGCCCGGTTCGCCGGCTTGTGCATCTCCAGGTGGATCAGGTTCCAGAGCACGTGGTGCATGCAGACGACGAGCGGAAACATGACCGCGGCCGTGGTCGACACGCACGCCAGCAGCAGGCTCACCGGCAGCGACTCGAGCAGGCCCTCGCTGACATTCAGGCGGATGCCGCGGTCCTCGCCGTGGGGGACCGGATGGTCGTGGAACGACCGGCGGTACTGGGTGTGATGCTCGACGGCATGGCTGGTGAACATCCGGCGCCGGGCATGCAGGAACCGAAAGGGGAAGTGCCGCGGCTTGCGGTGCATGAGCCGGCTGTGCACCTGATGCTCGATGAGGGACATGAGCACGACGAGTGCGCCGAACCAGCAGACCAACTGGAGGACGAACGGCATGACGGGGCTCCGCGTGGCACGAAGCGGCCCGGATGTTGGCACAAAGTGCCAACCGGCTGCGTCGGACGGGGAAGGTGTAGCAGAATGCCGGGCACGACGGCAGGCCGATTTCGGGCCGCCAAGCCGCCGCCCGAGGTCAATTCGCTGGCCGTTTCTTCCCACCCGGGCCGATCGGCCGCGGATGCCCGGGGCGGCGCGGTCCGCCGCCGTGGGCGGGCCGCGGTGCCGGCGGGCGTCGGCCGGGTGGCCGCCGGCCGGCCGGCCGCCGTGGTTCCTGGGGCGCATCGAGGAGCTCGTCGCCCACGGTGGCCGGTGGTGCGAAGTGGTGGAGGATCGCCGCCGCCACGTCGGTCGGCGCATGCCCCGCGGCGACGAGCCGCTCCACCACGTGCGCGGCGGCGGGG
>Ga0208721_1000247_pt1 | contig 12577 bp, 9 predicted proteins | sample LakMenEpi17Aug10_FD_150705 | JGI IMG/M metagenome (GOLD analysis project Ga0208721, IMG submission 150705) | Freshwater microbial communities from Lake Mendota, WI - 17AUG2010 deep hole epilimnion (SPAdes) | ecosystem: Environmental > Aquatic > Freshwater > Lentic | place: Lake Mendota, Madison... | reverse complement strand
CGGATCGGCATGTCGCGCAGGATCCCGGTGAACAGGCCGGCGAGGAAGGCGTCACCGGCGCCCGTCGTGTCGGCGACCGGTCCCGGGGCGGGGATGCAGGGAATCTCCACGAACTCGCCCGCGGCTGGCGAGAGGAGCACGCCCCGGGCACCGAGCTTCACGCCCACGAGGCCCGCGGCCCCGTGGCTGCGGTAGCAGGCGAGGATCTCCCGCGGATCGTCGAGCGCGGTCTGGTGCCGGGCCTCGTCGAGGCTCGGCACGTAGTAGTCCACGAGGGGCAGGGCGGGGGCGAGGGAGGCGAGCGTGCCGCCGGAGCCGCCGGTCTCCAACGCCACCCGGCAGCCGGCCGCCTTGATGATGTCGAGCGCGTCGGCGAGCGCGGGTTCGAGCCCCGGCAGGAGACCGAAGTAGCCGACGATCGCCAGCCGGTGCCGGGAGAAGGCCGCCGCCTGCCGGCGGATGTACGCGAGATCGAGAGCCCGCGGCGCCCCGACGTGATGGGCGAAGCTCCGTTCGCCGGTGGCCTCGATCAGGACCGCGGTCGTGCTGGTGGCCAGCGTCGCGTCGGCCTCGACCGCCGTGGCGTCGATCCCCTCCGCCGCCAGCCGTTCGCGGATCACCCGGCCCCAGAGATCGTCGCCGATCAGGCTCGCCGCGGCGACGCTCATTCCCAGCCGCCGCAGCCCGGTGCCCGTGTTGCAGACGATGCCCCCGGTCGTGACCTCGATCGGCTCGACGTGGAACAGCCGGCCGCCGCCGATCGGACCGCTCAGATCGACCGGCCGCACGAGGATGTCTGCCACGCAGGTCCCGCAGACGATACACTCGCCGTTTTTCCCGGACGCGGTCATGCGCTCCTCCTCGTCAGCCGGACCCCGGATCGCCTCGCGAACACCCTACCCGACACACCGATGACCGTCACGCCCCCGCAGAAGTCACTCGACCGGAAACTCGCCCGGCTCCGCGCCGATCCCGGCTGCGGCGACTTCATCCTCGCCGACGCGAAGGATGCCGACATGGCTTTCGGACTCGCGTCTCCGGGCGTGCAGCGCGGCGGCGATCCGGCCCGCGGCCCCTATAAGACGATGGCCGACTACGAGGCCGCAATCCGCGAACTCGTCGCCCAGGGGCTCGTTGACATCATGCTCATGAGCGCCAGCACCTGCGAGCGGCTGGCGATCGACGAGGGCCTGTTCACCGGCACGGCGATCACGCCGGCGGTGCGCATGAACGACACCACCGACATCTGGCTGGCCGCCGGCACGGGCAGTTACGGCCGCCAGCCGGCGTTGCCCTTCTCCACGACCACGATCGGCCAGGCCCGCACCGGCCGCGTCGACGGCACCGGCCCGGCCCGCGGCGCGGACCTCGGCCTGTTCTCGCTGACGCTCAACGACGACGCCGGTCTCGACCGGGACATGCTCACGGCGTATCGCGACTTCCGCCTCGAGGCTGAGCGGCAGGGCTTTCGCCACTTCCTCGAGATGTTCTTCCCGAACGCGGTCGGCCGGATCCCCGGCAGGCCCGACGCGGAGCGACCCCGCGACATGGCACGGTTCCTCGCCGACCACGTCGTTCGCGCGCTGGCCGGCGTGCCCCGGGCCGGCCGGCCGGTGTTCCTCAAGATCCCCTATTTGGGCCCGGAGGTCACCGAGCAGCTGGCCGCTTACGACCGCTCGCTGATCGTCGGCATCCTCGGCGGCGGCGCCGGCACGACACACGATGCCTTCGGCCTGCTGGAGGAGGCCCGGCGACACGGGGCCCGCGTCGCCCTGTACGGCCGGAAGATCAACGCCGCCGAGCACCAGCCGACATTCGTGAGGATCCTCCGCCATGTGGCCGACGGGGAACTGGCCGCCGCCGAGGGGGTGCGCCTGTACCACGCCGACCTTGGTAAACTCGGGATTCAGCCGCTGCGGGACCTCGAGGCAGATCTCGTCCGGTCACCGACGGCCTCCGCCTACGGCGATTGAACCGTTCCGCGTCCGTCGTCCACTCCGTCACCGCCAGGAGATACAGCCATGCAGGCTCACGATCCGATCGGCCCCTCGGGTCCTGCCCACTTCTCGCGTCGCGGGTTGCTCGACGGTGCGGCCCGCGTCGGTGCGCTCGCGGCGGCCGTGCGATCGACCGGCCTCGTGAACGCCCATGCGTCCGGCAGCGAGGAGATCAGGCTCGCCGTGGTCGGCTGCGGCGGCCGCGGCTCGGGCGCGGTCCGCGACGCGATCCAGGGGGCGAAGGCGGCCCCGGTCCGGCTCGTGGCGGCGGCCGACATCTTCAAGGAGCGGATCGACGGCCTGAAGCGGACGCTGGGGGAGCAGTTCGGCGACCGAATCGACGTCCCCGACGAGCGGGCCTTCGTCGGCGTCGAGGCCTTCCGGCAGGCGATCGACGCCCTGCGGCCCGGCGACATCCTCATCCTCACCACGCCTCCCGCCTTCCGAGCCGTTCACTTCGCGGCGGCGATCGAGAAGGGCCTCCACGTGTTCATGGAGAAGCCGGTATCGATCGATGGCCCGAGCACCAACCGGATGATCGCCTTGGCCAAGCGGGCCGACGAGAAGAACCTCAAGGTCGGCGTCGGGCTGATGTGCCGGCACTGCGAGGCCCGCAAGCAACTCCTCGACCGGCTCCGCAACGGCGCGGCGGGCGACCTGCTCATGTTCCGCGGCTACCGGATGCATCCGGCCTACTCCAACATGGACCTGGCGCCGGGACCGCCGGACCTCGTCCGCAACGCCGACGGCCGTGTCACCGCCAGCGAATTGCTCTGGCAGGCGAAGCGGTTCCACAACTTCCTCTGGGCCAGCGGCGGCCTGTTCAGCGACTACTACATCCACCAGATCGACGAGGCCTGCTGGATGAAGGGGGCCTGGCCGGAGAAGGCCGAGGCGGTCGGCGGCCGCCACTACCACGGCAAGCTCGACGACCAGAACTTCGACAGTTACGCGGTCGAGTACACGTTCCCGGACGGCACGAAGTTCTTCTACACGGGCCGCCACATGCCCAACACGTTCCAGCGGTTCGAGCTCCACGGCATGGGCTCGAAGGGGGCGTTCACGATCTCCATCGGCCACCATCCGGCCAAGCCGGCGATCTACAAGAGCCAGCGGATCGCCAAGGACAACATCCTCTGGTCAGGTGAGGAGCCGGAACCGCCGCACCCCTACAAGATGGAATGGGAGCATCTCGTCGACGCGATCGTGAACAACCTGCCCTACAACGAGGTGGTCCGCGGCGCCGAGGCCAGCCTGGTGACGGCGATGGGGCGGGTGGCGGCCCACACCGGCAAGGTGATCACGTTCGACGACATGCTCGCCTCTCCCGACGACCTGACGGCGGGCGTGGACGCGCTCAAGGACGACTCGCCGGCACCGCTCCAGCGCGACGACAAGGGCGCGTATCCGGTGCCGATGCCGGGCCGGTTCAAGTTCGAGTATCGGAGCTGACCGCGGGTAGAGCGAGCCGGCGGCGACAACTCGACGGTCGGGGCAGTGGTCATATGCCTCGCCCATGCGGTACTCTGCCCGGCGGTCGTGGCCGTCGCGTACGGCCCGGTGACCGCATTGCCCGAGGACCGCTCGCATGTCCGACACGCCCCAATCACGGTTCGCCGCCCTCGGCCTGGCCCTGCCGCCGACCGCCCCACCCGCCGGCCTCTACAAGCCCTGCCTCGTCGTCGGCTCCCAGGCGTTGGTGTCGGGCCACCTGCCGCTCCAGCCGGACGGGTCGCTCGTCCGCGGCCGCGTGGGTGCCGATCTCGACGCCGATGCCGGCAAGGAGGCGGCCCGGCGGGCCGGCCTGGCGATCCTCGCCACGCTCGTCGCCAGTCTCGGCAGCCTCGACCGCATCGGTCGCGTCGTGAAACTTGTCGGCTTCGTCAACTGCACGCCGGACTTCGACCGGCACCCGCACGTCGTCAACGGCGTCAGCGAGCTGTTCGCCGCCGTCTGGGGGCCCGACCGGGGCGTCGGCGTCCGCAGCGCGCTGGGCGTCGCCGCACTGCCGCTCGGCGTGCCGGTGGAGGTCGAGGCGATGTTCGAACTGGCCTGACCGCATGAGCCTCCTCGTCGTTCTCGTCGCGATCGCCGTCCTCGTCCTGCTCGTGGCGTGGGCCAAGCTCCATCCGTTCCTGGCCTTCGTCGTGGTCTCGATCGGCATGGCACTGGCGCTCGGCGTCGCACCGAACGCGGTGCCCGCGCTCGTGCAGAAGGGCCTCGGCGGCATCCTCGGCTCGCTCACGACCGTGATCGTGGTCGGGGCGATGCTCGGCAAGCTGGTGGTGGAGTCGGGGGCTGCGCAGCGGATCGCCGGGGCGCTCGTCGCCGGCACGGGCACCGCGCGAATCGGCTGGGCGATGGCGGCCACGGGATTCATCGTCGGCGTGCCGCTGTTCTACAACGTCGGCTTCGTGCTCCTCGTGCCGTTGATCTTCGCGGTCAGCGGCCGGTACGGGCTCCCGGCGGTGGGCGTCGGCCTGCCGGCGCTCGCCGCGCTGAGCGTGGCCCACGGCCTGCTGCCGCCGCACCCGAGTCCCACCGGCCTGGTCGCGCAGTTCGGCGCGAACCTCGGGCTCACGCTCCTCTACGGCACGATCATCGCGATTCCGGCGCTCGTGCTCGCCGGGCCCGTGTATGCCCGATTCGTCGCAACCGTTCCGGCCAGGCCGCCGGCCAGCCTGAACGCGAAACTCCTCCCCGAGGACCGGCTGCCGGGACTGTGGACGAGCCTGCTCACGGCCCTGCTGCCGGCGCTGCTGCTGATCGCCGCGACCGTCGTGCAGATCGTGGCCCCGAAGCTGCTGGATCCGAGGCTGACAGTCTGGCCGGAGAACCGGGTCGGCCCGCTGCTCGCCTTCGCCTCGAACTCCGACATCGTGATGCTGATCACGCTCGTCGTGGCCACCGTGACGCTCGGGCTGGCCCGGGGCCGATCGTTGGCGGACGTGATGGGGATCTACACGGCGGCCCTCGTCGACGTGGGCCCGATTCTGCTCGTCATCGGCGGTTCGGGTCCGTTCAAGGAGGTGCTCACGGCCACGCAGGTCGACAAGGAGATCGCGCGGCAGTTGACGGGCTTCGCGCTGGACCCGCTGATCCTCGCCTGGCTGGTGACGGTGGCCATCCGGGTGTGCGTCGGCTCGGCGACCGTCGCCGGTCTGGCGGCGGCCGGCATCCTGGCACCGATGGTGGCCGCGCCGGACTCCGGGGTCGATCCCAACCTGATGGTGCTGGCCGTCGGCTCGGGCAGCCTGGCGGCGTCGCACGTCAACGACGCCGGCTTCTGGCTGTTCAAGGAGTATTTCAACTGCAGCATCCGCGACACGCTCCGCTGCTGGACGGTGATGGAAACGATCGTCGCGGTGGTGGGTCTGGCCGGGACGCTCGTGCTTTCCCGTCTGCTGGGCTGACGGGGACGTCCGCTCGTCTCCGAGGGAAGGGATGGTCCGGTCCATGGCCCGCGTCGGCTGCAGCGTGCCGTCGGTCGAGAAGTGCGACGCGTGACCCTCGAGCTCGAGAAACTCAGTTGGATCGCCCTGGTCATCTGAGCCATCTCACTCTGGGCACCCCGCTTCTCACGCCGGTCCCTGCGGACGATGGCCGCTTTGCCGTGGCTGGCCATCGTCGCCCTCCACGTCGGCCTTCACTTTATCCTCAGCGGCTTGACGCTCCAGGCCTGGCAGCACGAGCGAGAAGAACTCCGGCGCTGAAAGCCGCGGTACGAGACGGAGCCCGGCTACACTGTGGTGCCATGACGCTCGCCGGCGACGACTTCCTGCGGCTCGAAAGCCTGATCTACCGGCCCGTATCGACCCGCCCGGACTGGCTCAAGGCATGGCGGAACGAGGCCAACTACCTGCTGTACCTCGCACGGCGGGCCAGTGACGCGGACGACGTCGAACTCCTCGAGGAGCTGGAAGATCAGGCCCGGGAGATGGCCGACGTCGTGGAGGCGCGACTCGCGGCGGACGGGCTGTGAACCGGAGGCGGTCGTGCGGGCCGTGAATGGGCCTGGATGACATGAGCGGGAGTCGTCGGTTCAGCGACGCGAAACGCTGGGCGGACATCGTGGTCCATCGCGGGGTCGCCCACTGGGGCGAGGTGGCGGAGGACCGCGCGGTCGACGCCCGCGGCCGGATCGCCCAGGTGACCGGCCAGATCGACGCGACCCCGCGGCACGCGTCGGGAATCCGCTTCCACTCGGCCTCGAGGTCCCGCACCCGCGCGGGCTGGGCGGCGGCGACGGGTCGCCCGCAGGAGAAACTAATGGACATATCGGAACATGCCGATATACTGGGTGAGCGGGGGGCAGCGCCGCCGCCTGCCCCCGCCCCGGGAGCCATACCGTCATGGTCGACACCAAGCGAAAAGCCGCCCGTCCGCCGAAGCTCACGAGCCTCGAGAGCCTGGGCCAGGCGGCCGAATGCCTCAAGACCCTCGCCCATCCCCACCGGCTGCGCATCGTGCAGATGCTGCTCAGCGGACGCTACACGGTGGGCGAACTGGCCGAGGCCTGCGAGATACCGAGCCACATGGCCTCCGAGCACCTGCGGCTTATGCAGCGGTGCGGCCTGTTCGCCGTGGAGAAGGAAGGGCGGTGTGTCTACTACACGATCGCCGAGCCCCACCTCGCCGACATCATGGCCTGCATCGAGGCCCGATTCGGCGGGCTGAAGTCGCCGCGAACCGGCGTGTCCGCCTAGAATCGCACCTGCAACCCTCGCCACCCGTCATGCTCGACAACGTATCGATAGATCGCGACATGCTGATTCCCCAGTCCTGTTCCTGACCCCACGGAGGATGTTTTCATGATCGCCACGATTTCTCCCGCGATGCTCGCCGACCTTCGCCGCAAGGGCGACAACGTCATGCTCATCGATGTGCGCACGCCCGCCGAGTTCGGCGAGGTGCACGTCGATTTCGCCCACAACATCCCGCTCGACCGGCTCGACGCGAAGGCCGTGACGGCCCTTGGCGGCGATGGGCCGGTGTATTTCGTCTGCAAGTCGGGCAGCCGCAGTCAGAAAGCCTGTGAGAAACTGGCCGCCGCGGGCCTCAAGGATGTGATCAGCGTCGAAGGGGGCACGGCCGCCTGCGAGGCTGCCGGGGTGCCGGTGGTGCGCGGACGGAAGGTGATGTCGCTCGAGCGGCAGGTGCGAATCGCCGCGGGGGCGCTGGTCGCCGTCGGGGCGGCGCTGGCCGCCTTTGGCCCCGAGGCGCCGATGAATTGGAAGGCGATTGGCGCGGGTCTGGCGGGCTTCGTGGGCTGCGGACTCATGTTCGCCGGGATCACGGACACCTGCGGAATGGCGATGCTGCTTGCCCGGATGCCATGGAACCAGGTGTCTGGTGGCTCCTGCCGCACGGCCACCACCTGCTCGCGGGTCATCCTCCTCGGGCTCGTGCTCGGGGCGGCTTCCGGCACCGTGGTCGCCGAGCACACGAAGGACTCGCTCGACACGGTGAAGCAGGCCGTCGCCCGGCAGAAGGCCGTGATTGTCGACGTGCGTGAGCCGGCCGAGTGGCAGGAGGGGCACCTCGCCGGCGCCAGCCTGCTGCCCTTGAGCGCACTCGAGCGCGGCGCGCCCCCGCAGGAGCTCGGCAAGATCCTGCCGAAGGACAAGGTCATCTACTGCTACTGTCTGGCCGGCGGCCGATCCATGGAAGCCGCCGAGATGCTCAAGCGTCTCGGCTACGACGTGCGGGCCTTGAAGCCCGGCTACCCACAGCTCCTGAAGGCCGGCTTCCCTGCCGTCGTCGGCAAGTGATGCGCCAGCTCCCCATCCCCACGCCAGCAGCGGAGACATCGCCATGAAGATCCAGCAGTACTACCTCGCGTGCCTGTCGCACGCGTCGTACATGATCACCGACGACAAGACGAAGACGGCCGCGGTGGTCGATCCCCAGCGCGACATCGATCAATACATCGCCGACGCCACGGCCGGCGGGTACACGATCGCGCACGTGTTCCTCACGCACTTCCACGCCGACTTCATCGCCGGCCATATCGAGCTCCGCGACAGGGCCGGGGCGACGATCCACCTCGGCCGGCGGGCCGAGGCGGAGTTCGAGTGCGTCCACATGAAGGACGGCGATGTGATCGAGTTCGGCGACGTCAGGCTCGAGATCATGGAGACGCCGGGCCACACGCCCGAGGGGATCTCGATCCTCGTCTACGATCTTGCCAAGAGCCGCACCGAGCCGCTGGCCGTGCTCACCGGCGACACGCTCTTCATCGGCGACGTGGGCCGGCCCGACCTCCTGGCGAGCATCGGCGTGACGGCCGACGAACTCGCCGACATGCTCTACGACAGCATCACGAACAAGCTCGTCACGCTGCCCGACGCCACGCTCGTCTATCCCGCCCACGGAGCAGGCAGCATGTGCGGCAAGAGCCTGTCGAAGGAGACCGTGTCCACGATCGGCGAGCAGAAAAAGTTCAACTACGCCCTCCAGCCGATGAGCCGCGAGGCCTTCAAGAAGATCGTCACGGCCGACCAGCCGGAGGCGCCGGACTACTTCGTTCACGACGCGATCCTGAATCGCAAGGAGCGGGTGTCGCTCGGCGCGGCGATGGAGAAGACGCTGAAGCCCTTGTCACTCGACGAAGTGCTCGCCCTCGGGAAGTCGGGTGCCCAGCTGCTCGACGTGCGCGACGGCATCGACTTCGAAGGGGGGCACCTGAAGGGAACCCTCAACATCGCCCTGAGCGGCAAGTACGCCACGTGGGCCGGGTCGATGCTCGCCCATGACGCGCCGATCGTGGTGATCGCCGAGGAAGGGGGCGAGGAGGAGGCCGTGATGCGGCTCGGCCGCATCGGCTTCGACAATGTGGCCGGCTACCTCGCCGGCGGGATGACTGCCCTGGCAGCCCGCGACGACCTGGTGGAGCGGACGGAACGGATCACCGCGCCGGCCCTCGCCGAGTGGCTCGCCGGCAGGCGGCCCGACGCCGGTGCGGCACCGATCGTGGTCGACGTGCGAAGCGAGGCGGAGCATGCGGGAGGCCACATCGCGGCCGCCCTGAACATCCCGCTCACGCATCTCGACGAGCGGATCGGCGCGATTCCGGCCGGCCGGCCCGTGGTGGTGCACTGTGAGGGAGGCTACCGCTCCGCCATCGCCGCCAGCCTGCTGCAGAAGCTCGGCCGCCGCGACGTGCACGACATGGTGGGCGGCTACAAGGCCTGGCTCGCGACGAAGCTGCCTCCATGAATGCTGCTCTGCTGGCGATCGTCGGCGCCGTCGCGGACTCACAGTCCCTCTCGTGGGCGTCGGCTGCGTCGGTGGCGGCCGGCGGCCTCGTCGGCCTGTCACTGGGCCTGACCGGCGGTGGCGGCGCGATCTTCGCGGTGCCGCTGCTCGTCTATTGGATCGGCGTCGATCCGCGGACGGCCGTGAGCATCTCGCTCGTCACGGTGGCGGCGACGGCGCTCGTCGGCGCGGTCGAGCGGTGGTGGTACGGCCAGGTCGAAGTCCGCACGGGGTTGCTCTTTGCGGCTGCGGGAATGGTGACCGCCCCGGCCGGCGGCTGGCTCGGCGGCCAGTTGCCGCCGCAGACGCTCATGGTCGCGTTCGCCGGACTGATGCTGCTGATCGCGGGCCGGATGTGGCGCAAGGCGGCTGATCGGAACGAGCGGGTATCGGCTGGGGTGTTTGCCGCGGGCGTCGGCCCAACCTGCAGTCGCGACGCGGAGGGCCGGCTGCGGATGACCACGCGGTGCTTCGTGCTGCTCACGCTCGTGGGGCTCATGGTCGGACTGCTCTCCGGCTTGTTTGGCGTGGGGGGCGGGTTCCTGATCGTGCCGGCGCTGGTCGCCTTCGCCACGATGGATGTCTTTCGAGCGATTGGCACGTCGCTGTTCGTGATGACGCTCGTCGGCGCCGCGGCGGTGGCCGCCCAGATCGCTGCCGGCCGCAGCATTCCGCTCGACATTGTCGGCAGCTTCGTGGGCGGCGGCGTGCCCGCCCTGTTCGTCGGCTCGTGGATCGGCCGTCGGATCGGCGGCCCGACGCTGGCCCGCGGTTTTTCCATCGCGATCGTCCTCGTCGCGACGTTCATCATCTTCAAGACCATGCCGCTGCCAAGGATGCGTGCATCAAGGCCTGCAACGAGTGCCTCCGGGCCTGCCGCGAATGCATCGTGGGCTGTGACTGCCCCAGTTGCGAGAAAACCTGCCTGACCTGCATTGACTCGTGCCGGGCGTGTGCGGCGGCCTGCAAGGCATGCCGCGACGATGACGATCGCAGCGATGAGCGTGCGGACAAGCAGAGCAGTCATGGAACAAGACTCCGGGAGTGGGCGTTGCCGCCGCCACTGCCCTCGCGCGTCTGCTGGGCGGGCAGTGGCCGGCGCCGACGAGCGGGGAACTACTTGTGGTCGTGGTCGCCGTGCGGCTGCTCGGCAAACTCGCCGGCGAACGGTGTGCCATCGACCGCGCCACTGATCGTTCCGGCGAACTCCCGGACGATGCCGAGGCTTTCGTGCGTCCCACCGTAGCATGACGGATGCGGGAGGGAGGTACAGGAGCGGGGCCGCGAGCGGGGCCGCGCGGCAACCATGGGGGCCGCGAGCGAGGCGGCCAGTACGCTATAGGGGTGGGGCGTCAAGGGGCTGACGCTCGAAGCTCGACGAGGTTTTGGTTCTGGCCTGACTTCGAGACTGACAAGCGATCTTCATCGCATGCCAGACAGCGGCTTCGGGCTGCCCGCTGCGGCTGGTGAGGCAGCCGGATCGCCTCGTCGCCTCCCGCCCCGCATCCGGCGTGAAAAAGGGGCGCGGGACGTGCCTGCCGCGAGGCTGGTACCTTTTCCTTTCGGACTGCACCCGTCCCCGTCCGCCTCAACAATGCTCGCCCGGCTTCCCTCCGACCTGCCCGTCGCGTCCGTCCTCGCCGACGCCGTGGCCGCGTCGCGCTCCGGCGCGGTCGTCGTCACGGCCCCGCCCGGATCGGGCAAGACCATGCTCGTGCCGGCGGCGATCCTCGATGACCTGCCGCCGGACAGGAGCGTAGTCCTCCTCCAGCCGCGCCGGCTCGCCGCCCGGGCCGTGGCCCGGCAGATCGCCGCCATCCGCGGCGGGCCGGTGGGGGGCGAGGTGGGCTACCGCGTCCGCTTCGACACCTGCGCCGGCCGCGATACCCGGCTCGTCGTCGAGACCACCGGCATCATGCTCCGACGCCTGCTCGGCGATCTGTCGCTGGAGGGCATCGGCGCGGTGATCCTCGACGAGTTCCACGAGCGGACGATCGAGATGGACATCGTCCTCGGCCTCCTCGTCCGGCTCCGCGAGACCGTCCGGCCCGACCTGCGGATCGCGGTCATGAGCGCCACGCTCGCCACCGGCCCGGTGGCCCGGCTCCTCGGCGGCGCGGCGCCATGCCCGGTCGTCTCCGCGGCGGGGCGCGTGTTTCCCGTGCGGATCGTCCACCTCCGCCACGGCGACCAACGCGACACGATCGACCTCGTCGCCGCGACGCTGCCCGAGGCGTTGCGGACCACCGACGGCCACGTGCTCGTGTTCCTCCCCGGCGTCGGCGAGATCATGCAGTGCGAGCGGGCGATCGCGGCGGACGTCGAGCGGCAGGGGCATGCCGTCATGACACTGTATGGCGACATGCCGCCCGAGCGCCAGGACCGCGTTCTCGACGACACGGGCGGCCGCAAGGTGATCCTGGCGACGAACGTGGCGGAGACGTCGCTCACGATTCCCGGCGTCACGGCCGTCATCGATTCGGGGCTCGCCCGGCAGTTGCTCGTCTCGACCGCCACGGGCCTGCCGCGGCTCGAACTGGTGCCGATCTCGAAGGCTGCGGCGGAGCAGCGGGCCGGGCGGGCCGGACGGACGGCGGCCGGCGTCTGCTGGCGGTTGTGGGACGAGGCCGCGCACCACCGGCGGGCCGAGGCCGAGGCTCCCGAAGTCGTCCGCGGCGATCTCGCCGGGCCGCTCCTGCAGCTCATCGCCCTCGGCGAGCAGCGGGATTTTCCCTGGCTCGATGCGCCCACCGACGACGCGCTGACCTACGCCCGCGACCTGCTCGCCCGCCTCGGTGCGATCGAGGGGGCGGCCTGTGCCGAGCGGCTCACGCCGCTGGGGGACGCGCTCGTCCGCCTGCCGGCCCATCCGCGGCTGGCACGGCTGCTGCTCGCCGGGGCCCGGCACGGCGTGATGCGCGAGGCGTCGATCGCGGCGGCACTCCTCTCGGAGCGGGACCCGTTCCGACCCGCGCGGCATGCCGGCACCGGGCCGCGCGACCGGCGGACCGTCCGCAGCCGCTCCGACGTCGTCGATCGCGTCCTCGCCCTGCAGGTCTTTCATGGCGGCCACGGCGTCGACGACGCCGATCTGGAACTCCATCCCGGCGCGGCCCGGAACATCCTCCGGGTCGCCGAGCAGCTGTACGCGATCCTGGACGAGCCACTGGCGGCCCGCGCCGCCGACCCGGCAGCGGCGCTCATGCTCGCGCTGGTGGAGGCGTTTCCCGATCGTCTCGCCCGGCTGCGGCCCGGGGCCAATGACCGCGGCACGATGGTCGGCGGCCGCGGGGTGCGGCTCGACGCCGGCTCACGGGTCCGCG
>Ga0208721_1000246_pt1 | contig 12650 bp, 14 predicted proteins | sample LakMenEpi17Aug10_FD_150705 | JGI IMG/M metagenome (GOLD analysis project Ga0208721, IMG submission 150705) | Freshwater microbial communities from Lake Mendota, WI - 17AUG2010 deep hole epilimnion (SPAdes) | ecosystem: Environmental > Aquatic > Freshwater > Lentic | place: Lake Mendota, Madison... | reverse complement strand
CCCGGCCCCCGGGGCCGCCCGCCCCTACACCCCCGGCCCCTACACCCGCCCAGCAACCCTAACCCACTGCGCCGCAACGTTTCTTGGGGGGGTACACCCAGGCGCCTCGGCCCCCCGGCGCCCCTGCCGCTAATGAAACCGCCCAAACCCACTGCGCTGCAACGGCTCTTGGGCTATTTGTTTATACCAATGGGCCGATCTACCAACGGGTCCCTTTTTCGTTGGTGGCGGAAAAAAGGCGTGGGGGGCATGATGGTCGGCTACGGGGTCGGTCAGTAAGAGCCCATGCCCCCGCAATTTCTGAGCCCCTGGGAAATTTTACTACCCCTCCCCCCCTATTTTTTGGACCGACTTCTAAATAAATTTCGTCATAGCCAAAAATTTTTCGAGGAAAATTTCACCACCCCGAGGTAGGGTAAACCGTCAGCCTTACCTGCTGCATCCCACGCTAAAATACATGCAGTCACACTTCAACCATGGCTCGCAGAAAAGCATTCAAAGTTCCCAACCTGCTAAAGCCCCCCAAACGTCGTAAGAAAGGGCCTCTGCAGAAGCTAGCCAAGTGGCACGACGAGATACAGAAAAAACCATTCGGCCCGATGGGGTGGTGGTGAATATGTCCGAGATTTCTACAAGTCTCTCTCGCCAAGTTCAAGAAGACTACCTTGCCTATAGCATGGCCGTGCTCGTTGGCCGCGCCATCCCATCTCTAACCGATGGCATGAAGCCAGTTCAACGTCGGATTCTTGCGGCAATGCGTAACTTGGGTCTCAAGCCCGATGGCCGCTACATGAAGAGTGCCCGAGTCGAAGGCGAAGTCATGGGGAAATACCACCCCCATGGGAGCAGCTACGGAGCCATGGTGACACTCGCCGCACCTTGGAACAACAACCTGCCACTTATCGACGGCCACGGCAACTGGGGGTCGTCGGTTGACCCAGCCGCAAGCAGCCGCTACACGGAATGCAAACTCAGCCCGTTCTCCTGGGACTGCCTCCTCGATGATAACGAAACCTGGCAAACTACGGCAAACTACGACGGTACGTTGCAGGAACCGGTTGAACTCAATGTGAAGATTCCGACGGTACTTCTCAACGGGCAAGACGGTATTGGAGTCGGATTTGCGACAAAGATTCCCCCGCACAACCTTCGTGACATTTGCGATGCTGTGGTCAATGGAGCACCCTTAACACCTTCCTTCCCTACCCAATGCGATATTGTAGACGACGAAGGTCTAAAAGAGTATCAGCAAACAGGTTCGGGAACAATTCGATGCCGCGCAAAGGTTGAGCTTGGTAAGCAACCTCGCTCACGAGGGAAAGACCGACCCACACTCACATTCACAAATCTGCCGCCAGGTTCCAACCCGGAGAAACTCGGGGAGCAAATTAAATCAGAACTTGAAAAAGGTCGCCTGGACAGCATCGCAGAGGTCATCGATGAATCTGATCGATCAGGCGACCGTGTCACAGTGGTTGCGAAACCCGGTGCTGACGTTACCCTTGTTCAACGACAACTCTACGCATACACCGATCTTGATACTAAGTATTCGGCAAAGACGCTGGTTATTGAGAATCTCAAGCCCGTCGAGCTCAGTCCGAATCAACTTATTGCGCGATGGAAGACATGGCGACTGGATGTGCTGGAGCGAAAATTCACTCACGAGCGAGACCTAAAAGAAACAAGGCTCGAGGTCGTTACCGGCTTGCTCAAGGCCATTGACAAAATTGACCTTGTTATTAAGACAATTCGCGCAGCCTCCTCCCCAAAGGAAGCGTTGATTGAGTTAGTCAGCAACCGCTCCCTGAAGTTCACGAGCGAGCAAGCGAGAGCTATCCTTGAGATGAAACTGCGGTCTCTCACCAACCTTGACTCCGAAGAGTTGCTTGCTGAGTGCACCGATCTAGAAGCACGGTTAGAAACACTCAAGGATCTTATCGCCAACGAAAAGACTCGCAAAGCATACATGGTGAAGGAAATTAAGGCAATCGGAGTACGTTACGGCGAGACTCGCCGCTCGGAAATTATTAACCCTCCCGAAACCTTGCGTGTTGAGAAGGGAGCTGCCCGCCCTGTCGCAACCGCCAAGCCTAAGTTCTTGCAGATTGACACTAAGAAGGGAATTATCTCCCACGCAAAAGGACCTCGCGGTGCCCTGCTCATGGAAAAAACTGACAAACTTATTGCCATCTTAGAAAACGGTACTCTCAAGAAACTACCTGCAAACTTCAAGGGAGCTATCGGTGCAGAATATTCCACCGTACTTCTAGCAAAGAAAGAAACAGACGTTGCTACTCGCAAATACCTTCTGGTGTTTGTCTTTGGCGACTGGCTCAAGGCCGTTTCAATCGAAGGGGCCGACCTCTGCAAAGTTACAAGCAAAGGCAAAAATATAATGCCGGTTGGCGCCAAGCTCATATACTTCGGAGAAGGAACCTACGCTGTGCCTTGGGTGTCATCTCGCAAGAAAAAAGTCGAGCTTTCCCCGCAAACAACAAAAACGGCTAAACCTGGAGCGAAAGGTATCCAACTTGCCCACGTAGAAGAGGTGACTCTGTGAGTAAAGGGTATAAGGGAACGCCTGGAAGCACGCAGGGTAAAACCGGGCAAGGCATTTACCAGGGCCTCGGCCACGCTATACTGCCAACGCTGGAGAAATACCGTGACTGAAATTTTCTACCCGGTTGAGCGCTTACTTGCCAACCCTCGAATTTTCTTCGCACTTGCCAATGCCCTCAATGGGCCAGACGGAGAAACGCTAAAACAAGCATTCTATGAGTTGATTGAATACGGGTTTAGCGAGTTCGAGGACCCTGAAGACATTGAATTCATGGCAGAAGAAGTCTGTTTTGCCCTAGACCCTTCTGATGGTACTCTTCAAATGACCCTGGACACGGGGTTGGCATCTGTCTTGAAGCCAATTGAAGGGGAAATTCGAGCTCAAATAACTAACGACCATGAGATGGCGGCCACAAGTGCCATCTATGATCGCATCGTGACTGCAATCGTTGAAGCAAATCCTGAGTTTCAAGGAAACATTGTTCTATGCTCCCCACCTACACCGGGAAACAGCTATCTTCGGTCCGACGACGGAGAAAGGTTTGAGGGAGCTTTTCACCTGCTATCGGATCCAGAAACACAATATGCGTTTAACGTGGACATCATAGACGTAAACCACGACATACTGAAAGCAACCTACAAACCAATCTAAATATGGCCGCCGACAACCTCTTTTTCGCAACAAACAGCATGCGATCTTCAGTGTCTTCGCTGAAGAAAAAACTTTCGAACTTAAGAGTGCAGATCGAACAGTTTGATGCGGAGATACAAAAAGTAGAAGGAAAGTTTGATAACATTGTTACACAAGCGGAGATATATAAATCAAAAGTCGAGCGGGAGATGGGTAGAGAAGTCAGACGCCTAGAACGAGAACTGTCTCTTCTAGCTAAAGAATCAAAACCCTCATCGGAAGTTTGTGCGAGCGAGGTGGACCTAAAAATCGCATCCTCGATTGCCGTATTTGAGGCTCTCCTACGTCACATGTGTGCAAATGCGGACGATTTTAGACTTGCGTCTCAAGCATTCTTGTTCCCTTCGGTATATGAACGACTCATGAAGGGCGAAGAAGAAGCCTACTACATTGAGGAGGTTCCTCCTTCAGCACACTTGGTAATCAAGCGAGGGCAAGAGTATATAGCATGGTTGCGGTCAGAGTATGAAACTCACCTTACCGATCCCCAAACCTGGGAGCTTTCCATTGATTACGTGGTGGAATGGTGGAGAAACGATGCTCTACCCTTACTTTACGGAGCTAGGGACGAACAGTGGGATATAGATGTCCCTTTGTCTCTAGGGGAGATGATCGCATGGAGGGATTCTCCCTCAGAGCGCCCAATGATGTACCCTTCCATCTTCGATGCCTACGAGGTATACAAAAAGAATAAAGACGCTATATACGAGGCATCCGGACTTCGAGAATTTGAATTCAAACACTTTTCTTTTTCAGAATGAAAACTCACGCATTAAACCCAGTCGACCACCTAATTGAAAAGATTGGTATCGGCATTGTGCAAACCGTCGAGAACTACTACCAAAAATATCTAGAAAACCCAAACGAGAAGAACGCAAAAGCGTACATCCTCTGGCGCCTCCGTCTTCATCGCCGTCTTAAGAATGACCGCGTCACTCTTGAGGCGATTAATGAGGCTCGGAATCTGGGTTTGAATGACTCTTCGCCTGGTAAAACTTTCTGGGACTGTGAATTTTAGGGTAAAACCTATATATCCTGAGTGGCGCAATGATCCCACGCACAGTCCAGATGGCTGCGGAAGTCGCAGCTCAGTTCACAACAACTCAACTCAAAGACTACGGCAATATCATTATCAACGGTTACGCAACCACGGGCCCAAACACAACCGGCAAACTCGCTTGGCAGTACAAAGAGACGGCCACTGCTCCCCTCCCTCTCCCCTCAGCAACTTCAGTTCAACCGTTACTCCGAGGCTGGACGAATAACTATCAGGAGTACTACACTCAGCTTCAACCAAACGGTTACGATGTGAATCCTGGCGACCCAACAATGTTCGCCTATTCCGTACACTCTTTCACCCAAGAGACCGGAAGCATTGCAACCACCGGATGGATATCTCCCGGTTCGGGGTACACTCCTGGAACATACCCAGCAGAACCCTTAAGTGGAGGAACTGGTTCGGGAGCTACCGCAAATATTGTGGTATCTGTCCCAGTAGGCGCTGACTCAGGCCCGGCGACGGCCGTATCATTTGTTTCAGCTGGCTCAGGGTACCCTGCCAATAACTCAAGTTTCGCAGGCAGAGCGACAGTAACCTTAACCGGAACCGGAACCGGACTAAAAGTTCAAGGTCAAAGCAACAATAGCGTCCTTGTTCAAGTAACGGCCGTATCAACCGGCGGTAGTGGTTACAAGGTCGGTGACACATTTAGTGTTACCCCTGGGACGGGTGTCGGCAAAGTTGATGCCATCACCCTTGGGGGAGTAGTTACCAATTTCACTTTAGTAAACCCGGGAACTGGGTACACCCCTGGTGAAGCTCTAGAGGCTCCTGGACTGCCAGGTGGTAGCGGTTTCTACGTTCCAATTCAGACTGTAACCCCCGATGCAGGAACCGGAGCAGAACCTCGCTGGGCGCAAGCGCCTCGTCGCTTCTTCCAGAATCAAGTTGCGGATTTCGTTCCTCCCACGGCCAATCAGCAAGCGATTCAGTACTCATTCATCTACCCTGTGGCCGACAACCTGGCACCTCCTCCGATCGGCCCCTTGACCTGAGTTTACTCTAGGCAAACCACCCCTATACTTGGTTATACAAACCCTTAAAATGAACCAAGAAAACTGGGTAACAACTTGCTTATCTGGATACAGAGTTAACCCCCCTAGGGGCTACCACTTTGAAAACGCGCATTACCCTTTATCTAAAAAATTGGGTGGCACAAAAACCATACGCCTGTGGTACCCTGATCATATTGTCCAAGGGTGTTTACAAACTCTAGAGAATAATTACCCTTGTGTAGATACCCGGAAAGCAGACCGAGAACGGAGCATATTAAGAGACGTATATCCGGAGTATCTTGATCTTTACGACCAAGCAACTTTAATATGTAGACGTCACGCAAACAACAAACAAGCCCTGTCAGGACATAGGGAAAAAGCCCGGACAAGTGCCACACAAAAAAGAAAGAGGCCAGTTTTTATAACGTGCCCAAAGGGAGAAATATATTTATTTGAAAGCTGCACAGAAGCTGGCCGAAAGTTCAACTTGCATTTGGGAGAGTTAAGCAAGTGTTGCCACGGAAAGATTAAGCATGTCAAGGGGTACTCCGCTTATTTTGCGGATTTACCTGACGCATTCTAAGCTATACTACTTACATGAGAACAAAACTCAACGTCCGATGACTGCACGATTTACAGAGCTTGGATACCCCGTCCTCGATGGCAATATGCATTCGAGGATTTTTGGTATTCAGAAACCCAAGGCAATGAGTCGCCTGGCGAAGCAGAGAGCAGAGAGTCTCCTTGGGGAATTTGACATCCCGATCCCAGTCGATTACCCCGAGCATCTATACGACGGTCCGCTACCTCTACCTAACCTGCAAGGTAACACTCTAACGGAACACTTTGAGAATATTGCCGAGAAGCAAGTCGGCGAATACAAGAAACTCGCTGACGAGTTTGCAAAGTGCAAGTTGCCTCTTTTGCCCCCGCCCGAGGTTTTCAAGTTTGAACCCGGATGGACACGATACGAATGGGTGGAGAATGAGGCCGCCGGTGGGTGGTACACTGAGTCTGTCAAGTGTCCCGAGGAAGACGTCTTTACTTTTGACTGTGAGACTTTTGTGCACGGCGGTGCTTTTCCGATTATTGGAACCGCTCTCAGTGCGAAAGCTGTCTACATCTGGCTCGCCTCTGAACTAATCGACCCCTCGATTCCGGAGGAATCGTGGGACCAGCACAACCTGATCCCAATCGGTGAGAATCGCTTCGTTATCGGTCATAATATCAGCTACGACCGCGTACGTGCCCGCGAGGGGTACTCACTTAACCGAACCAAACCTGAGAACTTCTACTTTGATACACTATCTGCACACATTGGCGTTTCTGGTCTTGCCGGTGGTCAGCGCTGGCTATATGTTCTGGCTGGTAAGGACCCTGAGAACCTTACTGAGGAAGAGAAGCGAAAGCTAAGATATGCGCCGAAATGGCTGGACGAAGGATCCACCAACTCGTTGGTCGCTGTGTATAACTTCCACGTATACGAGGTGAGAAAATATTTCGGCGACGACGCCTTCCAACTCGGAAAGGAAGACAAGGCAGTACGTGATATTTTCGTCAAAGCAACTCACCTGAGTCAGATTCGGCAGATGCTGACCGAGGCAGTTGACTACGCCGTCAAAGACGCCTTCTACACTGCCGAACTTTTCCAAGCACTCTGGCCCAAGTACCTCGTCTCCACCCCGTCTCTCACTGCTCTTTGTGGGCACTACCACTTGAATGGTTCTATCATTCCCCTCGTCCCCGACTGGGAGGACTGGATCAAAGGGGTGGAAAAGGTCTTCGAGGACCACAATAACGAGATGACCCAGATCTGTAAGGACTTGGTGTGGAAAGTCTATGAGGAGTGGGTGGAGTCCGGTCGCGAGGACTCCTTCTGGCGCCGGGACCCGTGGTTGACGCAACTCAACTGGGAAGTTAAGACCCAGAAGGGCAAGTACGCAGGGGTTCCCGAGTGGGTTCGCCCGTTCGTCAAGGATCCTGACACGCACATTGGAGTCAAGAGCAACCTTTCTCACCTTCTACTGAAACTGACTTGGGAAGGCTCCCCCATGGTGAATACCCAAGATATGGGTTGGTGCTTCCACAATGAAGACGGAGTGCTTACGAAAATCCCCCACCCTAAGGGCGCAGGAGCGAATGTTGGAGGGGTACTATCGAAGGACTTCGTTGACGACATGAAAGTTGGTCGGTTGAACTCCGATCTCCCTGAAGCTAAGCGGGCACTCGAGATTGCAAACGCGACATCATACTGGACTTCGGTCCGGAAACGAGTCATGGACCGGATCTACCTCCCGGTTTCAAACCCTCACGGTGCGGACTCTCTGGTCACTCTCCCTGAAATTCTCTGCCACGGTACCGTCACTCGACGAACTGTGGAGTCGCTCATGGTGACCATGTGCTCCACGAAAAACTGGCGGATTGGCACCGAACTCAAGTCCCGTGTGCAAGCACCGGACGGCTGGAAAATCGTTGGTGCTGACTTTGATGGTCAAGAGATGCAAATTGCCTCAATCTACAGTGACAAGTGGGAAGGCGGTCACGTTGGTTGCTCGCCTTTCGGTTACAACGTGCTGTCGGGATCGAAAGAGGCAGGCACGGATCCGCACTCCGCACTTGCAAAACTCTGCGGCATTGACCGAGACACGGCCAAGATCGTCGGGTTTGCCGTACTTTACGGTGCGGGGGCTCGTGGCGTCCAGACATACATCCGTCGTAAATATCCAGAGAAATCCCCCGAAGAAGTAAAAAACATTGCGTTCAAACTCTTACAAAGCAAGAAAGGAGCGCAACGAGATGGTCTATATGAAGGCGGCTTAGACAGCGGCTGCTTTAACTTTATGGAGGAAATTGCGATGAGAACGCGAATCCCCCAGCTACCGTGCCTCGGCACTAAAATCTCGACTGCGATGCGCCCTGCGGCTGTTGGCGACGATTTTAAGACGGGGCGGGTCAACTGGACAATCCAGTCATCGGGTGCGGAGATTCTCTCGATCATGCTAACCGCTGTGCACTGGCTCATTGATGAGTACAAGATTCCAGCTCGTTTCATCCTTAGTATCCATGACGAAATATGGTTCCAAACCCCGGAAAGGTACGCAGAGCAGTTCGCTGTTCTATTTCAAATCGCTCACATGTACACTTGGTCTCTATTCCATTCGGCAGTTGATATCCCCGAGTTGCCTCTTTCGCGTGCGTACTTCTCTTCAGTCGCCATCGACGATCGCCTTCGGAAATCGCCAAAAGAAAAAACAGTCACTCTCTCTAACCCTGAAGGTGATGAAGAACCCTCAGGGGTAGAGTACTCTATGACTGAACTTTCCGAAATCGGAGCCATTGACAAACTAACTAACCGCTACACTGCAATCCAAAAAGGTCTTATCTGATGAAACGCAAAAAGTCCCGTGTTGAAACCGTAGGTATCGTCCTTTTTCAAGGCATTAACGACACTTACTACATGACAGTCCCCTATGACAAGAAAAACCGAGTTATCCCGTCCTCGGTTGAGTGTGCCTACAACGCTCAGTATTTCTCTCCACAAGTGACTGTAAATATGCTGAGATCACTCTGATGGCTTTCCCTCTTCCCGCTGATCCAGACTTTCGCAAAATCTGCGTTGAGTTTTGGCTCGACGATGTTGACGATCGAATCGAACTCGGAAGATTCGTTGACGCTGAGTTTAGCTGGAAAGAGGCTAATACCATCTATCTCTCTCTGCCCGCTGGTTTTGGGGATATGTCTCTTGAAGACCGTATCTACGAACAAAGGGTAAAACTTGATCAAACTCAAACCAGTTAAACAATGCGCACCATTTCAGACAACGAAAACCAAGTGACCACTACATCTAAAAAAGAAAAAACAATGCCTAAACTCGAAACTTTCTCAACTGTCATCAGCGACGGTCGCGAGATTACGATCCGAGAAATGACCGGTCGTGACTTGGTCTATATGGAGAAAGACCTGACGAAAGCAGGTGACGTGGAGAAAGGCATGAAAATTATTGAGCGCCTTATCGTCGGAGATGATAAAATCACGTACGACGAGATTCTTGACCTAGGAGTCAAAGACTTTCGAAAGCTCAGTGACCTTGTGGCTAAAGCTAACGGTACGGACGAAGAAGACCCAAACTAACTGTTGAGGACCAGGAAGATTTTACTTATTTAGTTTATCTTCCTGGCGGGCCCACACTTCATTTCAGGGAGGTTACTCCCAAAGATTTTTATTTCGCTCAAATTCTCCGGCAAACAGAACGAAGTCAACTTGAGTTAATTAGTCGTCTTCTGCTTAACGATAACGTTCTAGATGAAATAACCTCTACTCAATTTCGTCAGAGTATGAAGTGGGCTGGTGAAACACTTCTTGATCAAACTATCTTAACGGTAGAAAATTGGTTAGAAATTGCTTACCACCTTTGCAAACAGCGTTGGGATTCTTCAATCGACTGGTTAGAGTCCCAACCGATGAGCAAAATTCAAACAATGATCCAAATCGTAGAGAAACACGCAGAAGAGCAAGAGAAAGAAATGAAGAAAAAAGCCCGTAAAAAATGATGATTCGCCTTAAAGTTCAAAACCTGGTCCCACTTAACACAAAGTGGTGGAAACCCACAAAAGAAGAATGGGTGCCAGTTCTTCTTGATGACCACCCGCAATTCTGGAAAAAACAGGTTGATCCAACTTATCAGCATCCATGGGCTCGTTTAACCCCTCGATACGCGAACTGGAAGTCTCAAAACTTCCCCGGCCAACCAATTCTTCGGGCAACGGGTCTTATGCAGGATTTAGCCTACATTTACACTCGGGGTAACGTTTTTCTCGTGAAATCAACTCACTACGGTAAATACCATCAATCGGGGACCTCAAGGATGGCAGCTCGACCCTGGATGGGCGTCCCCGATATTTCGCTCAAGCAGATCGTTCCGATTGCCTGGCGCAACATACTCTCTCGCAAAAAATGACCATGACACGTAACCAGACTAGCAAAAACCCCCAACCGGCAAAAAGCGACTTACAAGTAACTCCGGAACCCGCACGAATTGAAAATGTGGCGGTCAAAGCCAAAGAAGAAAGTCCGGTTGCCGCCGAACCGGTGAACCTTGAAACCGAGGCACCTGCGACCGAACCAGTTGCTGCCCCGGAGGCAATCCCCGCAGTCAAAATTCAAACGGATGTTCGCGAAAAACTAATGAAAAAATCAGTTGACGAAAACGTCTTTGTTCCCTCAAATCCTGCTGCCCTTGAGAAAGCTGCAACAGAAGTGGCCAAGGATAGCGGATTTGAGCTTACTCGCGGAACTTCCATCGGTGCTCGCCTAATGGCCCGCGCACAGAAGAGAGTCTGATGGCAGTTTCTTTCCCATTTCAACCACAGTTCACTTGGCGCAAACTCGGGTACCTTGGGTACACCAACTCCACATCTTATCGCGAAGTAATCGAACAAAACCCTCAGTGGACGGTTTGGGAATTACCCCCCGAGGGTGCTCAACTTCGACTCTCTGAGATCGGAAATTCTTCGGGCACCCCTGGAACTTTAACTCAGGGATCGTTTATTACAGGTCTCCCTGTAGGTGAGTTTAGCGATGCAATATTTCCATATTCAACCGCAGAGGAGTATGACTCGGCTCTTTATCGCTACACCTTGCAAGGCGTCGTAGATCGAGAGGCCCTCAACGGCATCACATTTGATAGCACACAGGCCATCACAGGGAATCAGTAATCGGGTAAAACTTACTGTCGTAAGACCCGAAACCCTGGCCCAAGGGCACCACGATGGAGTCGCCTTCGCCATCACAGGGGGACGGAATGGAAGGATTCTCCCCATAACATCATGGCAACATTTTCTCTCGGGACTTCAGGGGTCACCCCCGGCGCTCCTGGCGTGTATATCAACGAGCAACCCGGAAAGGTTGCTTTCGGAGGTATCGCAGATTTTAGTACAGTTTACATGCTAGTGGAAACTGAGGAGGGCGTACCTGTAACTCGGTTCCCCTTCAACACTCCGATCGCAGTTTCCTCGCTGACTGACTACAAGGAACTGATTCGCATCGGTAACTCAACAGTACCAGAAGATCGTATCCCGCTCCTCAGCTACAACTGCGTCAACGAATTTTTCCAAAACTCAGTAACCGGTGACCTTCGTGTTGTTCGCGTTGGCACTCCTGACCAGATCGTTGAGGTGGAGTTCTTCCCTTCAGCCACTAAGATCAACAGCACCTCACTGCCCTCCTCTCTGCAGGCTGGCAACAAAGTGTTCGTACAAATGACTCTTAACGGCCAAAAGCTGGTATCAGGTGACGGTTCCACAGGTTACACCGCAGATGGCGAGTGGCTTGGCGTCCCCGTAACTATCCCTGTGACTTACGTTGCTGGCGACGAAGCCAACAACCGTAAGATTTCGGCTGCGATTGCTGCTGCTGTGGCCGAGGCCATCGAGTCTAACCCTGCCATTCGCAGTTCCGTGTATGTACGGAACACTGGTATGGTGAACGATTTAAACCCTGCCAGCAACTCTGAAAACAGTTTCGTCACGATTGCTTCCACAACCTTCAACGGTAGTGTGTCGGTAATCACCGAGGTTCTGCCCGTTGGCAGCAACTTCGTGTTCATGCAAAATGCCTACGACATCCAAAACGTTGTCGGTGGCAGCGTGACTCTGGAGCGTGTTCCTCAGGACTACACTCAAACCATCGACACTGCGTTTGACGGCGTTCAGGATCAAGGATATCTCATCACTCCTACTGCCTACGCCCAGTTCGACGCCAAGGGTCGTGCCCTCGTCGGCGCTGCTGCTGCTGCACATTGCGAGAACGGTAACTTTAAGTGGATGGCTCTGGCTGATCCCGGTCCTTACCTGGTCACCGATATCAACGAGTACCAGAGCTACACCCCTCATCAACCTGCCGCAGATCTGGTAACCGGGTTGAAGTACCTGGTTGACAACGCCATCTACGAGTGGGTGGGTACAGACGTAAGCTACAATAAGCTCGCCTACCAGACTATTGTGTTTGGCGAGTCAGCTCAGACCGCTGTTAACGAGTCTGCCAACCTTGTTGCAAACGGTATCCAAGTTGGTCTTCTCGACAACGCTCAGTACACCATTAACGCTGCTCCGACTGCCGTTGACGGTGTGTTCCAGCTTGACACTGATCAGTTCTGGCCTGTTACTCTCCCTATTCAGCAAGTCACTCTGACTGGCGCTGGCGTGGGCAATGATTTCACAACTGTGGACATCCAGGGTGGCGCAACAGGTGTGAACCTCAGCGGCACAGAAGTGTTCGTTGTGGCTCCCCCTTACAACACCACCACTGACTCAGAGTACTCGCTGAACTACGTGTTCCTGGCTACTAC
>Ga0208721_1000245_pt1 | contig 12668 bp, 13 predicted proteins | sample LakMenEpi17Aug10_FD_150705 | JGI IMG/M metagenome (GOLD analysis project Ga0208721, IMG submission 150705) | Freshwater microbial communities from Lake Mendota, WI - 17AUG2010 deep hole epilimnion (SPAdes) | ecosystem: Environmental > Aquatic > Freshwater > Lentic | place: Lake Mendota, Madison... | reverse complement strand
AGGCTGGCAATCGTTTGGTAATGATACAGAAAAGTTTTGATATAGCATTAAAAAAGGGCGAGATTGGTGAAGGGATAATTCGCCAATACTTGGAAGATAAGGGATGGATTGTTTACTTCCCTTTCACAAAAAACAAAGCCCATTATTTTGATATGCTTGCAACAAAAAACAAAGAGCAAGTTTTAGCACTGGATGTGAAAACAAAAGCAAGATTAAATAAATGGAATGCACAGGGAATAAACATTATCCACTATAATCAATATATTAAATTTGCACAATCAACAAATATTTCATTTTTTATAATTTTTATTGATGATAAATTAGGCGATGTGCATTCCGCTGAGTTATTAAAGCTAAAAAATCCAATTTACCCAAACGAAAATATAATAGCTTGGGAACTTAGCCAGATGAAATATCTTTTCAATATAGGCTTAGAAAAAATAAAATTACTTAGCCAATACGACCAGAGAAATTATAATTTTAAATAAAAATTTTTAATTTTGCAGTATGATGTGTACGGACATCAATTAAAAACATCAACATCCCAAGTTGGGGGAGGCTCCGTACAGCCGAACCCGATTTGGGATTTTTATTTATGGCAATCAGATTCATTGACACTGGCTTCTTCAAAAGCCCCTATGTAAGGACCTTGCAAGCCCCTTTGAAGCTCCTTTATAATCTTATTATCTGCGAAGCATCAGCAGCAGGTATTTACATCAAAGATTTAGAAATCGCATCCCTATACATCGGGCTAAAGGTTACGGATGCCGACTTCGATTATTTTATTAAAACTGGTAAGGCAGTTGAAATCGGGCAGGATAAATATTTTTTCCCAGACTTCATTGAACATCAGTATCCTAAAGGATTGCAGTCGAATAACCCTGCACACCGCAACATCATTAACGAACTAAAAAAATATAATCTTATAGATGAAAATAACAACATTATTACAAGGGGCATTGAAGCCCCTTTGAAGCCCCTTTCAAGGTGCTTAAGTAATAGTAATGGTAATAGTAATGGTAATAGTAATAGTAAAGAAGAAGTAAGTAACTATAATGCTATGCATGACAAAACAGAAAAAAAACAAGAAACAAAATTCGATGCAAAGGATGCCCTGCTGAAGATGGGTGTCGATTCAAACCTTGCAGACGAATGGCTGAAAGTCCGCAAGAACAAACACCTGACCAACACACGCACTGCATTCCTGAAGATATGGCGAGAGATCAAAAAAACAGACCTAACAGCGAATGATTGCATCAAGGCAGCAATCGAGAACTCGTGGGGAGGATTCCAAGCCGATTGGCTGACTAATTCTAAATTTGCCAAAAAAGGGCATAAAAACGACGAATCAAGCCTTACAAATCCCGAAGTGTACAAGAACATTAAATTCACATAATCTTTCAAAATAACCCACTTTATGAACGAAAAAATAGAAAGCTACTTACAGCAGGAACAAATCAAGCGGCAACAACTACTTGACGACATCAATCTGATTGACCTTACAGACGAAGAATATCAGCTAATCATATTCGAGGCAAAAAAGCAAAAATATTACAGGCTGAAGTCTGAACAATACCTGCAACAACTGAAGCAGGATGAATGGCACGGATACACGCAATCACGCCTTGCAGAACTATATCTGAAACGACTGGCGCAACGAGTGAAGCAGAACAAGCGCAACGACATCAAGGACATCTTCACAGACCTTGCAGGGTATCACCTGAATGGCAGCACTACACTGGACACGAGCAAGGGCATCCTGCTTATTGGCAACATCGGCACTGGCAAGACCATCATTGCATCCTGCATCCTGAACAACCCGATAGGCAAGTTCGAGATGGTGAACTGCAATAAGTTGGCGGCGCAGTTCGATGGTCGTTATGATGAGATTGATTACTACACAAAAGAGAACTATTGCGGTGGTTTCCTGTGCTTCGATGATTTGGGTGATGAGCGTGAAATTAACCACTACGGCAACCGCATCAACCTAATGTCTGAACTGTTAAAAGAGCGATATGTAAACGTGCCGCATAACCGCACTATGGTAACAACGAACCTGACACCTGACCAGATGAAAGAAAAGTATGGCGAGCGTGTATATAGCAGGATGCGAGAGATGTTCAACATCATCCCGATTGCAGGAAGTGATTTGAGAACTTAAAAAAAACTTACATTCGCATAAAAAACGATGCGAATCATTACACTTCTACTGCTGATATGCACCTACGTGTCGGCACAAGTTCCGCAGCTTCAATCGTTGCCGAACAGCACCAATGTTCTATTCCTTGACTTCGATGGCGCAGTAATAAACAACCCGAACTGGAGCGCAAGCACAATCAATGCTGCATCATCAGGATTCACCACACAACAGATTCGTGATGTGTTCAATTCTGTTGCGAACTACTATTGGATATTCGACTTGAACGTGACCACAATCGAATCAGTCTATAATGCAGCACAGACAAGCAAGCGTGGCACGATTGTATTAACGCCAACGGATTCGTGGTATGGCGGTGTCGGCGGTGTTGCCTTTGTCGGTGCGTGGGGATGGCAGGCATATCAACCCGGATTTGTATTCACTAAAAACATAACGAGCAACGGACAACCTGACTTCAAGAGCATTGCCAACGCAACAGCACACGAAGCAGGGCATATGTTGTACCTGAACCATCATTCAGAAAACAACGCACAAGGTCAAGCAGTAGCAGCTTATTATTACGGCAAGGGTGAGGGCGAAACATCATTCGCACCACAGATGGGCGTGGCATACGGTCGCAATATGGGTGCTTGGGTATGCGGACCAATCAGCGGTCCTTGTGGGTGGCGTATATCGGGCGGCTTCAATATGCCGAACTGGCAGGATGACATCGCAGAATTATCACTACAACGTATAGGCGGCAAGGGTTACACGCCGCATCCAAAACTATTATCATTGAAAGCAGACGACATCGGAAACACAACGGCAACGGCTAAGAATATCAACATTGTGAATAACGCAATCAGCGATTCGGGAATGATAGGCAGGTCATTCACAAGCACGACTTCATTCCACTACATCGACAATCCACCTGTATCAATCTACGATGAAGATTACTTCAGGTTCACGACCACTGCGGCGCAGAACTTCACCATCAACTGCCGACCATTTTCATTCAGGCAAACGGACAACTGGCAGGCGACAATGGACACAAGGCTAATCATACGCAACGCATCGGGCAACATCATTGCTCTTGATTCTAACTTGCAGAAGTTGTCATCAAGCATAACGCTAATCAATCAGCCAGCAGGCACGTACTTCATTCAGGTAGGTTCAGCAGCCAACCCGAATATGAATGCCCCCTGTTACGACACTGACCCGATTGCTAACAGACCACAGAACAAACGATACAACAGCGTGGGCAGGTATTATATCACAGGCACATTTGCCCCTGCTTCATCCTTACCAGTAGTGACAATAGGCAACATCAGCACGACTTGTGCAGGGGTTCAGGCTAACATCACCAATCAATCACAGAATGCAACAAGCTATGTGTGGAACTTGGGCAGCGGCGCAACACCTGCCACATCAACGGCGATAAGTCCGAATGTAACCTATTCAACAGGCGGCACAAAGACCGTGACATTAACGGCAACGAATATAAACGGCAGCACAACGGCGACTAAGAACTTCACCATCACGAACCCGATGCAGGTATCAATCAATGCGCCATCGAGCGTACAGGCAGGCACACCGACCACAATCACAGCCAACGCAACAGGCGGCACAGCACCATACACATACAAATGGGCAGGCGGACAGACCACGCAGAGCATCACCATCACGCAGACCGTGACTACATCATACAGCGTGACCGTTACATCGACAAATGGATGCACTGGCGATGGCTTCGTGACCATCAGCATCAGCGTAACGCCACCACCGCCGACTTGCACACAGCCGACCATCACGGCAACGACCACCTGCCAAGCGGTAACGGTCAGCATTGCACCGAATACGAACTATCAATCCGTATCATTCAGCTATGCAGTGAATGGCGGCGCACAGAACACGCAGACCTTATCAGCACCATACACAACGACATTGCCGATACAGGCATCGAGCGTAATATTAAGGGCAACGGCAACCTGTACGAATGGCACGAAGTCGGCGACAAGTGAAATCACATACACTGTACCTGCCATATCACAAGCACCGCCCGACTTCACCTTGTCATCAAGTGGTGGCAGGTGGACAACTACATTCGTAAACAACGGCAGCAAGTTCTACGCAATACGCTTCCGCAATGCAGGCACAACGGCGTGGAGCGAAACGACAACTAATGGCTTAACCATCACACGACCTGCAACAATAGGAACGACGATTGAAGTACAATCGCAGTCACGATGTCAGACAGGTTCGGGTGCTTGGTCAACAACTAAAACAATCACAATTCAATAGATATGAAAACACTAATTACAATCATACTGACAACGATATGCCTATCATCGGTTGCGCAGATTAAGATGGCAGACAAAATCATCATCAGAGGCAAGTCATTCGACCTGCTATCTGAAGCAAAGAACAACGACCTACTGGACATCGAATTCCAAGATGGCAAGCTATTTACAAAGGCAACCGACTTGGTGATGAACCTGACCTTTGACAGCGAATACACACGCAGCTTCACCATTACAGGCTTAACGGTCAAGGCACGTTTGAACATCAACAACAATGGCGATGGTGTCATATCGGGCAACTTGCAGATGGATGGCAGCGATGAAGTGTATATCCTTGACAGCTATCAGGGCAAGTATATTTTTTTGCGCAAGCCGAAAGAAGTGCTGATACAGGAATGACGATTGACAGCAACATATTGTATATAGGCATAGACCCCGACATCGACAAGTCGGGGTTATGTGTTTATGACCGATATGCTGACGACAAGATGCAACTATTCACAGGTTCATTCTTCGATGTGTTGCAGACGATTGATGAATGGAACGGCAGGCGCAGAACGATTGTAAAACTTGAAGCAGGGTGGCTGAATAAGAAAAGCAACTGGCACGGTGGCAAGGCAAACGTGGCGCAGAAGATAGCCAAGAACGTGGGCGAGAATCACGCAACAGGTAAGTTGATTGAGGTGTACTGCATACGCAACAACTATCAGTGCCACCTTGTCATCCCTAAGAAGCACAAGGTCAATGCCGAGCAATTCAAGCGGCTAACAGGGTACGATAAGCGAACGAATCAGGAAGTGCGAGATGCGGCGATGTTAGTATATGGCTTATGACCTTTCAGGACTTATATACAGGCAGCGAGTTGTTGAGCATCTGCAAGAAGATAACCAACAACCACGACCTGACAGACGACCTATATCAAGAAGTGTTATTGTGCCTGTTGGAGTACGACAAGAACAAACTTGCAGCGATTGAAGCACAAGGGTCGAATAACATCAAGTTCTTTGCAGTACGTATTGTGATGACGATGTGGCGCAGTCCACGTTCGACATTCAACTACAAGTACCGGAAGCACCTACACGATGAACTGAATGAAAATATAAATGTGGTTACTTTTGATGAAACAAAACCAACAACCTATGACGAAGCAGGCATCCAAGACTACATCCAAGATCAAGAAAAAAGTTACGGCAGCATCGGGAAGTACCCCTACGATGCACGGATATTGCAGCACTATATCGCAGAGGGTTCAATTCGCAAGTTGCACAGAGAAACAGGCATCCCGACATCAGCCATCCACTTCTCGCTAAAGAAAAGCAAAAGACAAATCAAAGACTATATGAACAACCAACCATACAAGGTGCTGATGCTTCGCAACGTACCTGAATCGGGCGTAGAGTACCATCGCTGCCTTATCCCTGCACACCATATCGCAGACAACTACAAGCACATCGACATCACGCTAATCAACACAATAGACCAAGCGAAAGCAGAATTTTTTAAGAGCTATCAGTTGTTAGTCATCACAAGGCAGGCATCGAGGTCAATCAACCCTGTACACGTAATCAACACAGCCAAGCAGGCAGGGTGCAAGGTGTTGTACGATATTGACGATTACTGGGTACTGCCACACGACCACGTTCTATACTATGCTTACAACAGAGAAGAATCAAACAGAGTGGTGGACACGATACGAGCGGCAGACTATGTGACCACAACGACATCATACCTTGCAGACAAGATAAAGAACTACAACACCAATGTAGAGGTATTACCGAACGGCATCAACCCAGACCAACCGCAATGGAGCAGTACGGCAACGGAATCAGACCTTGTGCGTGTAGGATGGCAGGGCGGCATCTGTCACTTGCCTGACATACAGATGATGGCTGATGGGGTGGAAAGGCTTCACGATGACTTGTCAATAAATGGCAAGTATCAGATTGTATATGGTGGGTTCAGCAACGGACAAAAGCAGGCATTGCTTATCAACGGCTTATATGAAGAGCGACCGATACCGATGCAGGCGCAGGAATCATACAAGTACGAAAAGGTATTTACAAACAACTACAACTGCCTATCGCCTGACTATGCAGACGAACTAAAGAAATACGAAACGACCAACATCACGACTAACGAAAAGTACAGGCGTATATGGGGCAAGGACATATATAACTACGGCTACCTGTTAGACGAAATGGATGTGTGCCTTGTGCCGCTTAAGGAGAACGAGTTCAACAAATGCAAGTCGCCGCTTAAACTTGCAGAAGCAGGATTCAAGAAGAAGCCGTGCATCGTATCAAATATCCATCCCTATCAACCGCACTACAACGGCAGCAACTATGTGCCAGTTGAGCCTAACCGAAGCCATAAAGATTGGTACAAACAAATCAAGCGAATGATTGAAAGCCCTGCAATGCGTGAGGACTACGGCAATGCGTTATACGAATCAGTTAAACATAAATTTCACATCGACACTGTGAACAAAAAACGTGTACAGCTATGGAACTTCATCGTGAATGGATATTGATATTATCGCCGTTCATTGCAGCAGCCATCTACCCTGTGAGCAATGTGGTACAGACATTCAAGTGGTTCTTCAACATCAAACGAATGAAGCCCTTTGATTGTACGAAGTGTTTGTCGTTCTGGGTATGCCTGACATTGGGCATCATCAACCACGTATCATTTGAAATATTAATACCTTTGTGCTTCACATCGATGTTCGCAGGGTACATCATAACAAAATACATCACCAAGCTATGAACCAATCACAATACGAACGACTAAAGGCAGCGTGGACTACATACAACACGTGGAAAGTGGCAGGCTTCGTATCGGGCGACAACCAATCGCAGTCAAACCTGATGACGATGCTATCCGTACACGTAGAGTTATTCAATATGCCACCGCCTGACCTATCCTGCCCGACCTGCGTACAGGATATGATGAAGCGACTATATGAACACACGATTTACGCTACATATGAAAGCAAACCAGTAAACGGTCGAAAGCGCACAAAATGAATATCACGACAGAATCGCTTGAACTGACAAAACAGATTGCAGCCGCAATAAACAATGAAACCTTTCATCTGCAATACCATATTTTATTCGACATTGCCAATTCATACGAAAAGGGCAGGCAGTTGAACTATGTAGAGATAGGATGTTATGCAGGCGGTTCAGCGTGTTTGATGTTGCAGCGACCCAATACGAATGTCATATCAATAGACTTGGGCGGTCCGATACCTAAGGAGCGAGTGATGGACAACGTAAGCAGATTGAATAAACATAACAACAGCTATCAATACATCGAAGCCAATTCACAATACCCATCCACAGCCAATATAGTAAAGGAACTGCTAAACGGCGATAAGATTGACATTCTATTCATTGATGGCGACCATTCCTATGCAGGAGTGCAAAACGACTTTAAGCTATACAGCAAGATGGTATCTGATGGCGGCTACATAGTCTTTGATGATTACAACGACCACCTATACAGCCCTGAAGTTAGACCTGCCGTAGATGCAATAAACTTTCAAGAATATGATGTGCTTGGTCAGTACGGCAATGAATTTGTTGTACGCAAGAAAATAAAAACGCAGGCGATATTCACACTGCTATACAATGAATATGAAATCATTGAACGCAGTATGCAGCAGTTGAGGAACACGAATACACTTAACCTGCCCATATATGCAGTGGACAACGCCTATCCATTCCTGACCGTTGAGATGGTTGAAAGGCTGAAAAGCAAATACAACATAACCATTATCGGTGAGCGATACAACAGAGGGTTGTCAGCAGGCTATAACGAACTGATAAACACACTGAACTATGACTATGCTATTCTATACGATTGTGATTCGTTCCCTGTAACGCAAGGGTGGGATGCGGCAATGATGGATGTGATACAGCACGAGAATGTGAAATACTTATGCCTTATGTTCGACATATGCAGGCGTGAAATGATTGAGCGTGGCTATCATCAATGGCACTATATGAACTATGAGATATGGCAACCAAAGCAGGCGTGTACGCAGTCAATATCGTGTGCTGACTTGAAGTTTTTAAGAAATATTGGTGGACTGGAAGAGCCAAAGAAATACTATGGCGGTCTTGAAAGCACTATGTTCAAACATTGGAACGACATAAACAGAATCGGGTATCTTAATAACTATTTTGAAAATCAGATAAACAACGTGGAAGAGGTGAACCCACTATACCGACAATACAAGTGGGAGTATGCGCATAAAAATTATGATGGCAGTTTCGATGACTTCATAAAAGCAAGGCAATGACATCAATATACGACATCACAGCAGAATTTGAAAGGAAGCTATGCGAATACACAGGTTCACCATATGCAGTGGCAGTAGATAATCAAAGCAATGCGTTATTTCTTGCGCTGATGTATGAAAAGCATATGGGTAAGGTAGTCAACAAGACAATCAGCATACCAAAGCACACCTATCCATCAGTGCCTTGTGCAATCATACATTCAGGTAATAAGGTGAACTTCATTGAAAGCGAGAGAATATTAACTGGCGAATATCAGCTTATAGGCAGTTCAGTTTGGGATTCAGCATTGCGATTTACAGCAGGTATGTATCGAGAACATCAATATCAATGCCTATCATTTACAGGACCATACAAGCATCTAAAACTTGGCAAGGCAGGGGCGATACTGACTGACAATTTATATGCGTATAATTGGTTCAAGCGTGCGAGGTTCAGCGGCAGGGGTGAATGCAGTTACCATGTAGATACATTCGAGATGCTTGGTTGGAACTTTTATCTGTTACCTGAAATAGCAGCAAAGGGCGTACGAGATATGCAGCAGTTTTACAACTTGGATGGCACGGCAAAGGAAATGCCCGACATCAGCTTGCCTTATCCTGATTTGTCTAAATTCGCAGTATATTATGAATAGCCTTGCGATAGTTGGTTCGGGTGGCTTCGGTCGGGAAGTAGAGCAGTGGGCGAAATATTCGGGGTATAACCACATCGCATTCTACGTAAGTGATAACCTATGCAATGACGAACTGCCACTATCCACGTTGCCAACAGATATGCCAACGGTAATTGCAATAGGCAATCCGACCGTTCGTATGCAGTTGGTGAAAGAGATGCCGAGAAATCAGAACTATGACCGCATCATCCATAAGACAGCGATGACTTCAAGCTACAACAATGGGATGATACTATGCCCCTATGCAGTGATAACTACTAACGTAATTGCGGGCAGGCATCTGCACATGAACTTACATTCAGACATCGGTCACGACTGTGTGATTGGCAATTATGTAACGCTTGCACCAGGCGCACGGGTAAGTGGTTATTGCGTAATAGGTGATTGTGTCTATGTTGGAACAAACGCAGTGATACGTGAGGGCGTACATATATGCGATGGGGTGACGATAGGAGCAGGGGCGGTGGTGTTGAACGATATAACTGAATCAGGTGTTTACGCAGGAGTACCAGCAAAAAAAATAAAATAGATATGAGTAAAATAAAACTATCAAAGATTAAACCGAACCCGAACAATCCACGCATCATAAAGGATGACAAGTTCAAGAAGTTGGTTCAGTCGTTGCAGGAGTTTCCCGAGATGATGGAAAAGCGACCAATGGTGTGCGTAACAGATGTGGATGGCAGTATCTATCCACTTGGTGGCAATATGCGGTTAAAGGCATTGCAGGAGTTGAAATTCAAAGAGATACCAAGCACATACGTAATGATGGCAGACGACTGGACAGAAGAAAGGCGCAGGGAGTTTGTGATTAAAGATAATGTTGGATTCGGTGAATGGGAGTGGGAGCAGTTGGCTAATGATTGGGATACGGAACAGCTTAATGAGTGGGGGTTGGATGTGCCGGGCTTTGATTTAAGTGCGGACGGATTGGGCACTGATTTTACTTTACCTGATGGCGACAAAGCACCATTTCAACAAATGACTTTTACTTTGGCTGATAAACAAGCAATACAAATTCAAAACGCAATTGCAGATATTAAGCAAACGGAAGAGTATAAGTATGCCGAAACAATGGGCAACGAAAACAGCAACGGTAACGCACTTTATTTAATTATTATGCAATGGGCAGAGCAAAGGAAATAATCGTTAAAGTAATACCCTCAAAGATTGCAAATGAGTTTGTAAAGAAACATCATTATAGCGGTAAAGTAGTTCCAAATAGTGCTTTGCATTTTGGTTGTTTTTTAGATGGCAAACTGCATGGAGTTATACAGTACGGTCCACCAATGGATAAAAGCAGGGTTATTGCTATGGTGCAGCCTTGTCTATGGAACCAGATGCTTGAAATAAACAGGATGGCTTTTGATGAATATTTGCCAAAGTATAGCGAAAGCAGATGTATTGCAATAAGTATAAAAATGATTAAGAAAAATGCACCACATATTAAATGGTTGTTATCGTTTTCAGATGGAACACAATGTGGTGATGGTACAATTTACAGGGCAAGCGGCTTTGTTTTAACAAGCGTAAAAGAAAATAGTACATTAAGGATAAATCCAAACACAGGCAAACAGATGGCAAGAATGACTGCATATCATGATGGCTTTGCTTACGATTGGAAAAATTGGAAGCCATTGGCAGGGTTTCAGTTAAGATACATTTACCTAATTGACAAAACCTGCAAAATAACCGTTCCGATATTACCATTCAGCAAAATAGATGAAATGGGTGCAGGAATGTATAAAGGCAAAAAAGTATCTTTGAAAGAGCGTAAAAATGCGGCAATAGCACAAGGTAGTGCGCCCGGCTTCCAGTCGGGTGATGGCGTTCGGAGCGACCTTGCCGCTCAAATAAAACAGCGAAATAACAACGATGCCGAAAGCTGAAAACATAGAGCCGCATAAATTCAAGAAAGGGCAGTCAGGCAACCCAAACGGCAGACCACGTAAGTATGTAAGCCTACTTAAAGAGCAGGGCTATAAACTATCCGAGATAAACGACACCATACAAGTAATGATGGCAATGGATATGGAAGAGTTGAAGTCGGTATGGGATAACCCAAAGGCAACCGTGCTTGAAAAAACTATTGCAGCAGCTATTCGCAAGAGCATCGAGAAAGGCAGCTTGTATTCGCTTGAAACATTACTGACAAGGGTATATGGTAAGCCGAGAGAGAATGCCGACGTTAAGACCGAAATGACAATCCGACTAATAGATGACGACGATACGCCGACCGAAGCCGCACGCAGCACAGATACAGGTGCTGAATGAAGCCAAGCGATTTAACGTCTTAAACTGCGGCAGGCGATGGGGTAAGTCATACCTTGCAACAAGGTTGATGATTAATTGCGCAATGAAAGAGAATGCGCCAGTCGGATATTTCACGCCGACATACAAGCTACTCGAAGGCACTTTCAAAGAACTATACAGCAGGCTTTATCCGATAATCAAACGGAAGCACGACAATCAGATAATTGAATTGCTAACAGGTGGCAGCATCGAGTTCTGGACACTTGACAATCCACTTGCAGGACGTTCAAGAAAATACAAGTTGGCTATTGTGGATGAAGCAGCCTATGCGAAGAACCTATGGCAACTATGGACTGAAAGCATCAGACCAACACTAACAGATATGCGTGGCGATGGTTGGATGCTATCCACACCGAAAGGCAAAAATGACTTTTACAAGCTATACGCAAAAGGACAAGCGGATAACGACTGGGCTTCATTCAAGATGCCTACATCAACAAATCCATTTATAGACAAAGATGAAATTGAAGCAGCACGTAAAGACCTGCCCGACATCGCATTCAATCAGGAGTACCTTGCCGAGTTCAACGACAACACAGCCAACCCATTCGGACTTGAACACATACGAAAACAGATACAAAATAAACCATACGCTACCAACGTACACTTCTACGGCGTTGACCTTGCTAAGTCGAGCGACTACACCTGCATCGTGGGATTGCATCAGAACGGCAGCATAGCATATTTCGAGCGGTTTCAAAAGGATTGGAGCAGCACCACTGCAATACTGAAGATGCTAATCGGCACAACACCTGCATTGATAGATAGCACTGGTGTCGGCGACCCTATTGTCGAAGAATTGGTCAAAATATGTCCAAACGCAGAGGGGTTCAAGTTCACATCAGAATCGAAGCAGCAGATAATGTTAGAGTTGGCTACATCGGTACAAAAGCGTGAGGTTTCTATTTTAAGTGGGGTAATGCAAGAAGAAATGGAATCAT
>Ga0208721_1000242_pt1 | contig 12809 bp, 7 predicted proteins | sample LakMenEpi17Aug10_FD_150705 | JGI IMG/M metagenome (GOLD analysis project Ga0208721, IMG submission 150705) | Freshwater microbial communities from Lake Mendota, WI - 17AUG2010 deep hole epilimnion (SPAdes) | ecosystem: Environmental > Aquatic > Freshwater > Lentic | place: Lake Mendota, Madison... | reverse complement strand
CGAGAAGCCCGCCGAGGCCAAGGATGGAGCGTCCGATCAGCCTGTGAAGAAGTTCGACGACGACCCATTCAAGAAGAAGAAGTGACCCCGATGCCGGCCATCTCGCGAAGTGCGACTGCGGTGCCGTCGACCACGGCGTTTTGGCTCTGCCTCGCCCTGGGGACGGCACCGCTGCCGGCACGAAGCCAGCCCGCCGATGCGAAGGGACAGACATGGGCGCAGATCGATCAAGGCACCGAGATGCGGCGGCTGCGTGACTCGCTGCGGCTCGGCGAGCCGTTGACCCAGGACGACGTGACGTTCATCACCCAGACGCTCCTCCCCCAGCTCGAATCACCGGCCAATCGCCCCCAGATCGATCGCGTCGTCCGGCGCAAGCTTCGCGACATGCAGAACGTGGCCGACAATCCGGCCACGTTCGAGCAGTTCACGAAGGTGACCGCCGACTTCATGGTGAAGCTCGCCCGGAATGAGCGGAAACCGCCGGTCGTCCGCGTCAACGCCGCCCTGCTGGTGGGCGAGTTGAACGACGACTCCAAGAAGCGTCCCTGGCCGGGGAGCCTGGCGCCGCTCGCCGCGCTCGTGGCCGATCAGGCCATGTCCCCCGAGGTCCGCATCGCCGCGGCGGCCGGTCTGCAACGGCATGCCGACGCCGCCCGCCAGGCCGGTGGCCCGGCCCAGGCTGCCTGTGCCGAGACGATCGCGCCCGCGATCGCAGCGCTCCTGGCGCCGGCGTCCGGCATGGACCTTGCCGCCGCCGATTGGCTGACGGGCCGTGGCCTGATGATTCTGCGCACCCTCGGCGCTGCGGCCCCCGCCAGCGCGGTCGACTCGGCAGCGGGCATCATCCTCGACAACGCCCGGCCGCTCGACCTGCGCATCCGTTCCGCGGCGGTCGTCGCCTTGAGCAAGTCCAAGGATCTGGACGCGGCGAAGGTCATCGCCACGGTCGATTCGATCGCGCGGACGCTGCTCGAGGCCGAGAATGCGGCGACCGAGGAGCGCAGGCCGGTGGCCGGCAAACCGGTGGAGGAGCCGGCCGCGGCCCCGGTGAGGCGGCAGTCCATGCGGCGGCTCTCCTGGTCGCTCGCCACGCTCGCCGATGCCCTGTTCAGCGAGGACACGACCGGTGGTGTCGCCGGCCTGCTGCCCGAGCCGGCCCCCGCCAAGGACCTCGCCCGCAGGCTGCGCCTGGCGGCCGCCGACATCGACAAGGCGCCCGGCCGGGAGGCCGTCCTGGCCGCCCTGGCGAGCCTGAGCGGTGCACAGCCGCCCGAGCCGCAGCCACGGCCGCAACCGCCCGACCAGCCCCCGCCGGCGGAGCCGGAGCCGGACAACCCGTTCAAGTGATCGGCCGCATCCCTGACCGCGGGTCGGTCGGCACGGGCCCGGCTGGCGTCACTTCGCGTCAGCGCCGATGCGATACAGGCCGTCTTCGGTGCGGATGATGAAATCATCGCCGTGGACCGCGTACGAGGCGAACACGCGGCCCGGCAGCGCGTTGCGGGCGACCTCGACGGGCTCCGCGCCGTCCTCCCCGATGTCGAGCACGACCCCTTCGCCCGCCTCGCTCTGGAAGTAGACCCGCCGGCCGACGGCCAGCGGCGAGGCCGAATAATTCCCGCCCAGCCGCTTCTGCCAGAGTTTTGCCCCGTCCTTGACGGACACGCCCGTCGCCACGCCGCCGTCGTTGACCATGACGACCTGGTCGCCGACGGGGACCGGGCTCGGGGTGTTCGGCACGCCGGCGGAGACCCGCCAGCGGACGTGCGTGTCGGTCACGTCCCCGGATCCGCGCGGATCGATCGCCAGCAGTTTGGGCGACATGTATCCCGTGCTGACCATGACCAGCCCGTGGTGAAAGAGGGGCCGGCAGATCAGCGAGAATCCACTGTAGCGGGCGAACCAGATGACCTTGCCGGTCGTGGGATCGAGCGCCTGCACGATGTTGGAGCCAGGCGAGACCACCTGGGTCGTGCCGTCGACATCGATCGCCTGGGGGGTGGCGAACGAGAACGGGCGATCGACCGCGACGTCGCGCGGGGTGCGCCACACCTCCCTGCCGGTGCGCAGGTCGAGGGCCAGCGTGCAGGGATCGCTGGCGCCGTCGCAGGTCACGATCAGATGCCGGCCAACGACGATCGGCGAGCCACCGTTGCCGTGGACCGGCTGGTAGGCATGCCCGCGGGCGGTCCAGAGGATGTCGCCGTCGAGCGACACGCATGCCGTGCCCTGGTGCCCGAAGTGGACGAACAGCCGCGTGGTCTTCGACTCCGCGTCGGTGTGTGCGACGACCGTCGGGCTGGCGTGCGAGTTCTTGTCGTGGACGGCCGGGGCATCGGCCGGCTGGTCGAAGATTTTTCGCGCGAAGACGAGCCCGCCGTCGGCCAGCCTGTGCCGCGCGAGCGAGAGCGCCTGCGGGCCGGAGAGCTTCGCGCCGGGCTCCGCCGCGGTGCGCCGGGCGGACGTCACGTAGATCGAGTCGCCGACGATCACCGGCGACGACCAGCCCAGGCCCTCGGTCGGCGTCTGCCAGCGGATGTTTCTGCGTTGCTCCGCGTCGGCCCGCCACTCGACGGGAAGCGCGGGACTGCCCGCCACCACGCCGTTCTGCGCGGGGCCGCGAAACTCGGGCCAGTCGGCCGCCGCGGCCGAGCCGCCCTCCACCAGCGCTCCGCAGAGCAGCAGCACGGCGCCGCGCCGGACGAGGCCCGCTGCTGCGTGAAGCGGCATCACTTCTTGATCAGTTCGCGGACGGTCATGCCGGAGGGGATCATCGGCAGGACGTGCTCCTGGTAGGGGACCTGCACGTCGAGCAGCGCCGGCCCCGGCGCGTCGATCAGCCGGCGCAGGGCCGGCTCCAGGTCGGCCTTGGCCGCGATCGTCTCCGCCTGCCAGCCGAAGCCCTTGGCGATCGCCACGAAGTCGGGGTAGCGGCACTCGGGGGAAATGCCGTCGCCCTGCCCGCAGGCCTCGGGATGATCGACGGGGCCGAGGTAGGTGTGGGCCCGGTTCCCCTTGAAGAACCGGTCCTCCCACTGGACCACCATGCCGAGGTGCTGGTTGTTGAGGAGCAGCACCTTCACCGGGATGTCCTCGCACAGGCAGGTGGCGAACTCCTGGATGTTCATGAGGATGCTGCCGTCGCCGTCGATGTCGACGACGAGCGCGTCGGGGCGGGCGACCTTGGCCCCCATGGCGGCCGGCAGTCCGAAGCCCATCGTGCCCAGGCCGCTGGAGGAGAGCCAGGTCCGCGGCTCGCGGAACGTATAGAACTGCGCCGCCCACATCTGGTGCTGGCCGACGCCGACGCTGACCACCGTGTCGCGGTCGGCCGTGAGCCGCGAGAGGACGGCGATCGCCTCCTGGGCGAGGATCCCGGGATAGGTCGCGTCGTAGGAGAACGGGTCCTCCCGCTTCCACTCCGTGATCTGCGCGTGCCAGTCGGCGAGGCTCGCCGCCGGCGGCTCGACGACGCTGTTGAGCTGGCCGATCGCCTGCTTGACGTCGGCCACGATCGGCACGTGCACGACCTTGTTCTTGTTGATCTCGGACGGGTCGATGTCGATGTGGACGATGAAGCCGTGCTGGGCGAAGGCCTCCACCTTGCCGGTGACCCGGTCGTCGAAGCGGACGCCGAGGGCGATGAGCAGGTCGGCCTGATCCACGGCGTAGTTGGCGTAGACGCTGCCGTGCATGCCGAGCATGTCGAGCGACAGCGGATCATCCCCCGGGAAGGCGCCAAGTCCCATGAGTGTCATGGTGACGGGGATGCCGGTCTTCCGGGCGAGTTCGCGGAGCTCGTCGGCTGCGTCGGCCGCGATCACGCCACCGCCGGCGTAGATCACGGGCCGCTTGGCACGGCGGATGGCGGCCGCCACCTGGGCGATCTGCTCCGGGGCGGCCGGCTTCCGCGACTCGGGCCGGTAGCCGGGGATGTTCATCGGGGCGTCGTAGTCGGGCTGGACCTGAGCCAGTTGGATGTTCTTGGGCAGGTCGACGAGCACCGGGCCGGGCCGGCCCGTGGTGGCGACGTGAAACGCCTCGCGCATCACACGGGCGATGTCGTTGACGTCGGTGACGAGGTAGTGGTGCTTGGTGATGCCCCGGCAGACCTCCACCATCGGGGTCTCCTGGAAGGCATCGGTGCCGATGACGCTCGTGCCCACCTGCCCGGTGAGGACGACCAGCGGAATGCTGTCGAGCTTGGCGTCGGCGATGGCCGTCACGAGATTGAGCGCCCCGGGGCCGCTCGTGCCCATGCAGACGCCCGGCCGGCCGGTCGTGCGGGCGTAGCCCTGGGCGGCGAACGCGCCTCCCTGCTCGTGGCGGGGGAGGATCGTCCGGAGGCGGTCCTGGGCCCGGGTCAGCGCCTGGTGCAGCGGCATGCTCGCCCCGCCCGGGTAGGCGAAGATCACCTCCACGCCGTGCCGAATCAGCGACTCGACGACCACGTCGGCCCCGGAGACGAATGCCGCTGAGGTTTTCGGGGGTGAGACGGTGGCCATGGGGGGGTCCTTTCTGGGGGGGGCGGATCCGCCCGGGATAAGCGGAGCGGACCCCTCAACCATACACGATGGAATCGGCCGGGAACACCGCCCGCGGCCCCGCCGTTCAGCGGCCCGGCGGCTGCTGCAGGAAGACGAATCCCCCACGCTTGCTGCCGATCACGACGTCGGCCCGGCCGTCGCCGTCGATGTCGCCGACGGCGAACTGCGTGCCGACGCCCGAGGCATCGTCGATCCGGTGGGGGACGTAGGAGACGCGGGCGGCTGGCTGCAGGTTTTCGTCGGATTTTCGCACGAGTTTGAACCAGTACAGGAACGGGGTGCCCCCCGGGTCGGGATCCCCCTTGGGCCCGTGCGCCCAGTGCCGCTTCCCGGTGACGATGTCCTTGAGGCCGTCGCCGTCGATGTCGGCCAATTCGACCGCGTGAAGCTGCGAGAACTGCACGCCGTCGAGGCTGGCCTTCGCGTCCGCGGGCAGGATGGGGTGCTCGACGAACTCGATCGCCCCGTCCTTCTTCACGTGCTCGAACCAGGAGAGGCCGTAACCGTGGCCCGCCAGGCTCGTGATCACGTCGTTGTCGCCGTCACCGTCGACGTCGTAGGCGTGCATCTGCGCCCCGCCGCCACCGAACTTGTACGGGTGCTTTTTCCACAGGGCGGTGGGGTCGGCCGGCTGCTCCCACCAGCCGGCGGCCATGAGAAAATCCTTGCGGCCGTCGCCGTTGACATCCCCGACGCCGAGGCCGTGCGTGTATTTCTCGCCGACGTTGCCCTCGGAGCAGGGGCGAAAGGTCCAGCGGTCGGTCGGCTTGTCGCCCGGCGATGCATGGCCCAGGATTCCACCGGTGTGAAAGACGAGTTCCGGCCGGCCGTCGCCGGTAATGTCGAGCGGCGTCGGCGACTCGTTGTCGATGATCGGGTGGATGAGGTGCTTTTCCCACGGTGTGCCGGCGGCGAGCCCAACCTTGCCGGGATTGCGGAACCAGTGTCCGGCCGCGCCGGGGAAGCCCATCACCCAGGCGTCCAGCCAGCCGTCGCCGTCGATATCCGAGACGGCCGTGACGAAGTTCTGCGAGTAGCCCGTGGGGTCGTGGTCCTGAACTTGATAGATGGGGTGCGACTTCGTGAACTCTGGCCCGGCGTACCACAGCGGTCCGTAGACCGCGTCCCCCTTGCCGTCCTTGTCGATGTCGCCGAAGGCCGCCCCCTCGGCATGGAATTTCTCGGTGAGGACGATCTTCTTGAACGTGGGAGGCTGGTCGCCCTGGGCCGCGAGCGAGGCCAGCCCGCCGGAGAATAGAAGCATGGCCCGACAGAGGGGGAATTTCACGGGTAAATGCACCTTTCGAGGTTGAGCAAGCGGGAAATCCCGAGCCCCTGTGAATCCGGCGACGTGTTCGCCGCGAATGCGAAGATTATAGGGAAGCGGACAGCACGAGGTGAAGGCCCGCCGCGCGGCCGTTTCCCCGGGGCCCAGCGTTCCCGGTCGCCCCGGTTGTGGCATAATCGGAGACTTCTCGAGGTGTCACATGACGTCCCTACCCGCACATGGTCGCTGGGCAGTAGCCCTCGTCGCCCTGCTTCCCCTGTCCCTGGCAGCCGGCCGTGAGCCGACGCCGGAAGTCGTCGAGGCGCTGAAGAAAAAGGCCGAGGCGGCGCAGGCTCGGCAGCTTGAACAACACCGGCAGCAGGTCCTCAAGGCCCAGCGGCCGCAGATCGAGCAGATGACGGGGCACTTCGAGACGCAGTTCCGCCCCTGCCTGTGGGCCGAACTCGACCGGGCCCGGCGCACCTGCGGCGACCTGCCAGCGGAGGCCCGGCGTGCGGTCGCCGCCGCGGGCACCAAGGCGTTGCAGGCCACGGCCAGGCAGTTCGCTGAACAGCAGTTCGGTGCCCGCCCGCACCAGCCCCTCGACATCCCCGCCTCGATCCAGACGGCCGTGGCCGCCGCGCTCAAGCCGGTGGCGTCGGCCGAGGCGGTCGCGGCGTACGACAAGGAGCATGTCGACCGCCGCGCCCGGCTCACCCGGGCGGCGCAGTTGATGATCGTCATGTATCTCGACGACCGGCTCATGCTCGTCGATTCCCAACGCAAGGCGATCGCCGCGGACCTGGAGCAACGCTGGCAGCCGGCCTGGAACGTCGCCGCGAGCGACCAACCCTTCCTCAACAACCAATGGCCGGCCCCGGACTACGCGGCGGAGTGCATCGCCCCGCACCTCGATGACCGGCAGCAGGCCGTCTGGAAGACGTGGTGCGAGCAGGCGGGCTCCAAGAAGCACAACCTGCAAGTCCACGCCATGAACAACGTCCAGTTCTCGCACGACAACGCCTTGCAGGCAGATCCATGGTGGTCGCCGTGAACCCGCTCCCTCTTCCACGCTCGGGCCGGCGGCACGGTTGCCAGCGGCGCGTCGCCGTCGCGGCCCTGGCGATCGCCGCGTGCCTCGGTCAGGCCGGCCGGGGCGAGGATGACAGGATCGTCGATGACGCCGAGTTGGCGCTGCTGGAAGCCGGTCCCAACGCCGCCACGATCAACAACGGGCAGATCGTCGACCTGGAGTCGCAGTTCGACACCAACGTGCTGAGCCAGTTGGGCAACGGAGTCGTCGATATCCATATTCGCGGTCGCTGGAGAAATGGCATTCGCGTCCGTGTCGGCGCGGCGATCGACGGTCAGCCGCAGCCCAGCGGGACGACGAAGGCCGCGCAGGAATCACCCGTGGTCACAGGCATGCGTTCCAGCGCCGAGCCCGCGATGACGCAGATCGAGTCTCTCTGCAAGCCTTCCGCGGACCAGACGCGGCTGCTGCGCCTGGCGCTGGAGCGGGACGTGCAGCGGGTCGCCGATCAAATCAACCGGGTGAGACGGAAGTACGCCGGCGTGCGGCTCAATCTGCAGGAGCAGCAGGGACAGCAGAAGTGGCAGCAGTTCCACCAGGACCTGCAGACCTGCCGGCAGCTGCTCCTGGAATTTGTCCGCGGCAGGGACGGGCTGTTCGGCAAGGTGCAGGCCACGGTGCTCGCCGGCGAGCAGTACACCCGGTTGGAGACGGAACTCGACGCCAGCCGTGCCCAGCGCTGGCAGGCGTTCGTGGCCCTCGCCCTCGGCCGCTGGGACCATCTGCTCGCCCTCGATCAACGGCAGCACGACGACCTGGAAAAACTCCTGCTCCAGAAACGTCCGCCGCTCCGCGTCGGCGGCGGATTCAATCCGAACATGCATGGCAACGCGTTCAGCCAGCAGGCCCAGTGGCTCGTGCCCCTGGCGCTTGCCGACGTGGGCGAGCAGCGAATCCGCGCGGTCGTCAACGAGCGGCAGTGGAAGGTCCTGCAGCGGATGATGCTGCAGGCCAAGCAGATGCGGCCGCACCTCGAGCAGACCGGCATCCTGGAGACGGCAGGCCGATGACAGGACCTGTCGTGGACCGGCTCTGCAAGACGGCCCCAGCCCGGCCTCTGGTCGGCCTCGTGATCGCACTCGTCGGCTGGACCTGCCGGCCGACGGCCGCGGCGGCGCCGGAGCCGACCCCGTCCCTGGCCGTGCTCGAACTGCCGGGGGATGGGTTCGCCACGGGTCAGTTCGGCGCGGTGCCGGAGCCGGCGGGCGGAACACCGCCAACGCTGATTTGGAAATCGGCGGCGTTCGCGCAGCCGTTCGAACTCGCGTGGAGCAGCATCTCGCGGGTCCGGCTGGCGCCCGCGGCGCCGCCGGCCGTGCCGGCCAACGCATGGCGGGTGGACCTGGCGTCGGGGGGCGTGGTGATCGGCGGGCTGGAGGGCGTCGATGCCGAGCACGTGACGCTCCTCGTGCCCAGCCTCGGTGCGGCGCCGCTCCAGCTGCGCCGCGATGCAATCGTGCGGCTGACCCGCGAGGGGTCCCAGATCCGGGTCCTCGTGCCCGGAGCGATCGGGGCCTGGAAGGGAGACCGCAAGGCGTGGCGCGAGGAGGGGGGACGGCTGGCGGGGAGCGACGCGGGTGGCGGCCTGTGCCGCGACGTCGCCGCCCCGGCACGGGCCTGCTTCGACATCGGGATCGCCTGGGACGAGCGGCCCGAATTCGAGATCGAGGCGGCCGCCGGGCCGCTGCGCATGGCGGCGTTGGAGAAGGCCGGCGAGGCCGCCAATAAGTCGGCCTCGGCCGAGGAGTCGTACCGCATCGAGGCCGCGGCGGAAGGGGAACTGCTCGTCGTTCGCGAGGGGGACCGGACCGCGCAGATGGCCATCGGTGCGCGGATCCCGGCCGGCCCTGGTCGCCTCTGGCTGCGGGTGTTCGTCGATCAGCAGACCGGCCGGCTGGCGGTGACGCTCCCGCAGGCTGCCGATGGCGGCCGGCCCGTCGCGGACCAGACGCTGGCTCCGACGAAGCAGGCGGTGCAGACCGGCCTGGGGATCCGCCTGCGTCGCGGTCGCCTGCGGATCGACCGGCTGCGGGTCCGCCCGTGGACGGAGCCGGAACCGCGGCTCGTCGACACCGTGGGGCTGGGGAGCTCCACGGCCGAGCTCGAGTCGTTCGACAAGGCCGGCGGCTCGTTCGTGGTCCGCAAGGCGGAGGAGCAACGCCAAGTCCCGGCGCAGGACGTGACGGAGATCGCCCTGCGGGCCGAGGAACCGCCGACCCGCCCCGCCGAGGGAGTGCTGGTCGGTTTCCACGACGGCACGCTGCTCGCCGGGCGGGTCCTCGACATCGCGCCGCCGGTGATCCGTATCGAATTCGCTGGTGTCAGCGAGCCGGTGCGGTGCGACCTCGGCCGGATCGCCGTGCTCGAGAACCTCGCTCCCGTAACCGTCACCGACCTTGCAGGTCGCCCCGGCCTCCTCGAGGGTCCGGGAATCAGCATGCCGGGATGTCTGGCCAACGCCGCCGGCGCTGCCGGCCTCGGCTGGCAGGCCCGCGCCGCCCGGGCCGCGAACCCGCTGGCCGGTTCAACGGCGCCGTTGCGGGTCGTCTATGTCGCGGACGCCGATGCTGCCGCGCCGGCGGATGCCTCGGCCGCGGGAACGGGGCCGGTTCCTGGCATGGGGCGGCATCCGCAGGTTCACGTCGGGCCCGGCACTCCCGTCCCGGTGCCACCGCCGCCCACGCCGTTTCCCGGCGGCCAGTCCCTGCTGTTCCTCAAGACCGGTGACGCCGTCCTGTGCACGGTTCTCTCCATCGACGACACGGGGGTCCGCATCAAGAAGGACGCGGCCCGCGAACTGGTGGTGCCCCATGCGGCGATGCGGGCGATCGAACTGGTCGCCGCGGCCGGCCAGCCGCTCTCGAAGACCAAGGCCGACCGGCTCCTGATGCTGCCCCGCGCCCAGCAGGCCGACCCGCCTACGCACCTCCTGCGACTGCCGGGGGGTGACTACATGCGCGGCAAGGTGCTGGCTCTCGACGACACGACGGTGCGGTTCGAGGTCGCGGGATCGATCAAGGAACTGCGGCGGGCAGACGTGACGCGGCTCATCTGGCTGGCTGTCGCGGGGGACGCTGCCGACGCCGCGGCGGTCGCCGCCATCGCGGCCGACCGCAAGCCCGCGGATGTCATCGTGCGGGCGACGATGCGCGGCCCGGAGGGACTGCGGCGTTTGACCTGTCTCGCGGACCGTGTCAGCGGCAATACGCTCGGCGGACGAAGTGGCGTGCTCGGGGATGTGACCGTGGACCTGACCCACTGCACGGCCCTCGACATCGGATCGGCGGCGACCGCCGTTGTCAGCGGCATTCCCTACGCCCAGTGGCGTCTCAAGCCGGCGCCCGTGCCCCGGGCGCTGCAGGAGAGCAAGTAGCAGGCCCGCCGGCCGGCGTGTCCTGCGGCCCTTCAGCAGCTGATGCGGAGATGCGGATATACTGCCGGCTCGCGGACTCACGCGAGGCCCAGTGGCATCCTCCGAAGAAGCTGGCCGGCCCGGGCGACTGCTCGGGCTGGCGGAAACGCTCGATTCCCATCGTGGGTTCGCCGACGTCGTCGCCAGTCTCCGCGCGGGACACGGGGGGACGATCGGCGGAACCTGGGGATCGGCGTCTGCGCTCGCCGTGGCGGCGCTGCTCCGGGCGGCGCGGGGCAGCGGAGCCAACCCCACGGGGACGCTGGTCGTCGTCCTGCCCCATGCGGCCGAGGCGGAGGCGTTCCTCGACGACCTCGCCCTGTTCACGACCACGGCCGCGGCCCTGCTGCCCGCCGCCGAGAATCCGGGGGAGGACGCCGGCGACACCGAGGATCCCGCCGTGGCCGCCCGCCTCGCGGTCGTGAAGCGGCTGGCGCTGGCCGGCGGCACGGCACCCGCCGTGGTCGTGACGAGCATCCAGGCGCTGCTCGTGCCGCTCCCCGATCCGCGCGAGATCGAGGCCGGAACCCGCCGACTCGCCGTGGGGGATCGGCTCGACCCTGCGGAACTCGCCGACTGGCTCGGCACGCGCGGCTGGCTGGCCGTCGATGCCATCGAGGCGCCGGGGCAGTTCGCCCGCCGCGGTGGCATCGTCGACCTGTTCGCGGCCGACTGGGATCGGCCGCTGCGGCTGGAACTGTGCGGCGACGAGATCGAGGGGCTGCGGTCGTTCGACCTCGTCTCGCAGCGGAGCGTTGCCGCGATCGAGGCCATCGACGTGACCGCGCTCGCGATGCGGCACGAAACCGGCGGCGGCCGCCGCACGCAGCTGGCGGAACTGCTGCCGGATGGCTCGCGGATCGCCCTCGTCGAGCCCGGGGAGCTCGCCGCCGAGGCGAAGCGAATGCAGCAGCGGCTCGGCGGCATGCGTCGGCCGGACGGGGCCACCGTCCTCCTCGATCCCGACGACGTCTTCGCCCGTCTCTACCGGCTGCCGTCGGTGACGCTGTCCGCGATCGCGGTGTCGAGCATGGAGGCCACCGCCACGCTGTCGGTCGAGAGCGTGGAGCGGTTCACGGGGGTCCTCGACCGGGTGAAGGACGAGCTGGAGACGGTGGGTCGCGACCAGGAGGTGTGGATCGTCTGCCCGTCGGAGGCGGAAGAGGCGCGGCTCGGCGAACTGCTCGCCACGTCGGCCCCGGCCCGCGCGGGGCGGCTGGCATTCGCCCGCGGCCGGCTCTCGGGGGGCTTCCGGCTCGTGCCGGAAAAGATCGTGATCGTATCGAGCGCCGAGCTTTTCAACCGCGACGACAGCATCGCCCGGCCGGTGCGGCAGCGGCTCTCCCGGGCGATCGACACGTTCCTCGACCTGCACGAGGGGGACTACGTGGTCCACGTCTCCCACGGCATCGGCCGCTACCGCGGCCTCCGGCTCCTGGAGAAGCATGGCCGCACCGAGGAGTTCCTGGAGATCGAGTTCGCCGAAAATACGCGGATCTACGTCCCCGCCTCGTGCATCGAGCTGGTGCAGAAATACGTCGGCGGCGGGAAGCTCGCCCCCAAGCTCGCCAAGATCGGCGGCACGCTGTGGGCGAAGCAGAAGCACGCCGTGGAGCGGGCGGTGGCCGACATGGCCGCCGACATGATCCGTCTCCAGGCCACGCGGGAGAGCCGTCCGGGCGTCGCCTTTCCCGCCGACACGCCCTGGCAGCGTCAGTTCGAGGAGGCCTTTCCCTTCGCGGAGACGCCCGATCAGCTCACGGCCATGGAGGCGATCCGGGGCGACTTGCAGCGGCCGCGGCCGATGGACCGACTGCTGTGCGGTGACGTCGGCTTCGGCAAGACCGAGCTCGCCATGCGGGCCGCCTTCAAGGCGGTGGAGGCGGGGGCGCAGGTGGCGGTGCTCGTGCCGACGACGGTGCTCGCCGAGCAGCACCGGCGGACGTTCGCCGCCCGGTTCGCGGAGTTTCCCTTCACGATCCGCTGCCTGTCCCGGCTGTCGTCGACGGCCGAGGAGCGCGAGACGCTGGAGGGACTGGCCCGCAAGTCGGTGGACATCGTCATCGGCACGCACCGCCTCGCCCAGGCCGACATCCACTTCGCCAACCTCGGGCTGGTGATCGTGGACGAGGAGCAGCGGTTCGGGGTGGACGTCAAGGAGCGGCTCAAGGCCCTGCGGGCGAGCGTGGACGTGCTGACGATGACCGCGACGCCGATCCCGCGAACGCTCCACATGGCGATGCTCGGCATCCGCGACATCTCCAACCTGACCACGCCACCGGCGACGCGGATCCCGGTCGAGACCCGGGCCGCCCGCTGGGACACGGCCCTGATCCGCGGGGCGATCGACCGCGAGTTGGCCCGCGGAGGCCAGGTGTTCTTCGTGCACAACCGGATCCACGACATTCACAAGGTGGCCCAGCGGCTGGCGGCGATCGTGCCGGAGGCGACGATCGGCATCGTCCACGGCCGGCTCGGGGAGGCGGA
>Ga0208721_1000241_pt1 | contig 12833 bp, 8 predicted proteins | sample LakMenEpi17Aug10_FD_150705 | JGI IMG/M metagenome (GOLD analysis project Ga0208721, IMG submission 150705) | Freshwater microbial communities from Lake Mendota, WI - 17AUG2010 deep hole epilimnion (SPAdes) | ecosystem: Environmental > Aquatic > Freshwater > Lentic | place: Lake Mendota, Madison... | reverse complement strand
TGGCTGAGGCTCCTGCAGCCGATCCAGCCCCAGAACCGCCGAGCGTTTCTGCCCCGGCCCCCGTCAGCCCGAGCGCTCCCGCCGGCGTCGATCAGGACGCCTTGGAGTGGGCCCGCCAGGCCTACGCGCGCCTCAAGGCCCAGCAGGAGGCCGAACGGCAGGCCGCCCAGGCTGCCGAAGACGTCGAGGCTGCCGAGGCCGCGCCGCCAGCGGTGGCCGATGCGCCTGGCGCGAATGTCCCGGCTTCTGTACAGGCTGTACAGGAATCGGGAGAGGTGCCGGTAGGCCTGTCCCCTGATGATGTGTCTGGCCCGGCCCCTGCGGCCGCGGGTGAGCGTGCTTCGCAGCCCGAGCCCGAGCCTGCGCCCGAAACCGAGCCGGCTGCTCCCGCCTCAGCTCCGTCTGCGGGACTGTCGCTGCTGGAGCTGGCCGCCGCCCAGCGCGCGCAGCGGCAGCAGGAGATCCGCGAGCGAGCGCTCGACGTTGTTCAGGAGCCCGCAGCGTCGTCAGCGGCGACTGTGTCGGCTCCTGCTGCCACACCATTCACTGCAGCCGCGGCTGCGGATGAGGCTGCACCCCAGCTCGGTGCCTTTGATGACGACTTCACCTGGTCGGCGGAGGTGCTGGCCGCCCAGGGCCGCCAGCTCGACGACATCTCCCTGGAGGAGATCGACTGGCTCGGCCGCCTGCGGCGCGGCATGGAGAAGACGCGTCGCGGCTTCGTCACCCAGCTGCTCGACACCCTCGGCGACGATCCGCTCAGCCCCGAGGTGCTCGACGACCTTGAGACCCTGCTGCTGCGCGCCGATGTGGGCGTTCAGGCCACCGATCAGGTGCTGGAGGCCCTGCGCCGCCGCATGAACGAGGAGGTGGTGGATCCGGCCGAAGGCATCCGCTTCCTCAAGGAGCAGCTGCGGGGCCTGCTCGAGGCCCCGATCCAGGCCAGCGGCGTTCCGCTGCTGGCGCCCGAGCGCGGGCGCCTGAATGTCTGGCTGATGGTGGGTGTGAACGGTGTCGGCAAGACCACCACCCTCGGCAAGCTGGCCAATCTCGCCATTCGCAGCGGCTACAGCTGCCTGATCGCCGCCGCCGACACCTTCCGCGCCGCCGCCGTGCGCCAGGTGGAGGTGTGGGGGGAGCGCAGCGGCGTGAGCGTGGTCTCGAACCCCTCGGCCAACGCCGATCCGGCTGCTGTGGTTTTTGATGCCATCGGTGCCGCCCGCGCCAAGGGCACCGATCTGGTGCTGGTGGACACGGCCGGTCGCCTGCAGACCAAGCACAACCTGATGGAGGAGCTCACCAAGGTGCGCCGCATCGTCGACAAACTGGCGCCGGAGGCGGTGGTGCAGTCGCTGCTGGTGCTGGATGCCAGCCAGGGCCAGAACGGCCTCAAGCAGGCGATGGCCTTCGCGCAGGCCGCCGGCCTCACCGGCGTGGTGCTCACCAAGCTCGATGGCAGTGCCCGCGGTGGCGTTGCCTTGGCGGTGGCCTCCGAGGCCAACCTTCCCATCCGCTTCATCGGCGCCGGCGAAGGCATCCGCGACCTGCGGCCCTTCAACAGCTTCGAGTTCATCGAGGCCCTGCTGGCCTCCTGACGGTGGTTTCCCACCAGGTCATGCAGCGGCCCGCAGCAGGTTGTCCGGTTCTGGCGTGCGGTTGAGCGGGGAAGCCCCCGTCCGATCACGGCACCGCCGCTATCTTGCGGGCTCCTATGCGGCCGCGCGGTGAGCAGCAAGCCGCCACCACTGCCGTCAGCGCCACTGCCGTCGCGGCCGCTGACGGCGATGGCCTCCCTGCGCCAGCTGCTCGACAGCCTCAGCCGCGAACAGCGCCGCAACCAGGAGCTGCTGGCATCGCTGGGGTTCGCCCTGCGCAGCTTCACCAACCTCGGCCGCTTCCTCGAGCTCGTGCCGCTGGTGACGGCCCGGCTGGTGGAGGCCGAAGGCGCCGTGCTGGTGGTGTTTCACCCGGATGGGCGCCTCTGGCGCGAGCAGCTGCATGCCGCCCCGCCCGGTGCCAGCGGCGAACTACTGCGCCAGCTGGCCAGCCTCAGCGATCAGGAGCTGCTGCAGGCCTCCGGTGATGAGGCGGTGGCGGCGCTGCTGGATCGGCTGGTGCGGCGTCAGCTGGGAGATCGGCCCCTGTTCGCCACATCGGTGGTGGCCCGCAGCCGGGTGCGTGGCCGTCTGTATCTGTTCGGTGAACGCAGTGGCCTCAGCTGGAGCGAGGTCCACCGCGGCCATGCCCAGCTGGTGGCCGACCTCACCGGCGTGGCGATCGAGAGCGAACAGCTGCAGCAGCAGGCCCGTCGCCATGAGCGGGTCGATCGACAGCTCTCGATCGGCGCCGAGATTCAGGCCCAGCTGCTGCCGGATCACCCGCCGGTGATTGATGGGGTGGAGCTGGCGGCCCGCTGCCGTCCCGCCTTTCAGGTGGGCGGCGATTACTACGACTTCATCCCCACCCGGCCCCAGCTGCTGGGCCGCCGTCGCGAGCAGGGCCGCTGGGCTCTGGTGATGGGGGATGTGATGGGCAAGGGGGTCCCCGCCGGCCTGCTGATGACCCTGCTGCGCGGCATGCTGCGGGCCGAGGTGCTCAGCGGCCATCCGCCCGATCGCATCCTGCACGACCTCAATCAGCTGGCCCAGGAGGATCTCGCCCACTCGCACCGCTTTGTCACCCTCTTCTATTCCGACTTCGACCCGCGCACCCGCCTGCTGCGCTACGCCAACGCAGCCCACAACCCGCCGCTGATCTGGCGGCGCCTACGCAATGCCGTGGATCGTCTCGATGCCCCCGGTCTGCTGATTGGCCTGCAGCCCGAGGCTGAGTACGGCTGCGAGCAGATCGTGCTCGACCCCGGCGACGTGTTGCTGTACTACACCGACGGTGTGACCGAGGCGTCTGGCCTCAACGGCGAGCGCTTCGATGAGCAGCGGCTGGTGCAGGCCCTGCAAACCGCCTGCCGCTCCGGTGTTGGCGCCCAGGGCATCCTCGATCAGCTCTACGCCCGCCTCGATCGCTTCGTCGGTCCCGATCGCCCGCTTGAGGACGACGCCTCGATGGTGGTGCTGAAGGTGCGTGAGGAGGTCATGCTCCCTTCCCTGCCCGCCTGAAGCACCGTTTGCCAAGCTGAGCCCAGCCGTCTGCCCGGGCCCGTGGCCGTCGATTCCACCTCCTCCACCTGGAGCCAGCGCTTCGAGCAGGGGCTGCATCCGGCGATCGAGCGCTTCAACGCCTCGATCGGCTTCGATATCGCCCTGCTGCAGGAGGACCTCGACGGCTCCATCGCCCACGCCCGCATGCTGGCCAGCACCGGTGTGCTCACGGCCGAGGAGGCCGAACAGCTGGTGGGCGGGCTTGAGCAGGTGCGTTCCGAGGCCGCGGCCGGCACGTTCAACCCCGGTCTGGAGGACGAGGACGTGCACTTCGCCGTCGAGCGGCGCCTGATCGCCATCCTCGGCCCCTTAGGCAAGAAGCTCCACACCGGCCGCTCCCGCAACGACCAGGTGGGCACGGACCTGCGCCTGTGGCTGCGCCGCCGCATCGCTGAGATCGACGCGGCCCTGCTGCGATTCGAGCGGGCCCTGCTGGCCCAGGCCGAAGATCATGCCGGCGTGATGATCCCGGGTTACACCCACCTGCAGCGGGCTCAGCCGATCGCCCTGGCCCACCATCTGCTGGCCTACATCGAGATGGCCGAGCGCGACCGGGCCCGCCTCCGGGATCTGCGCCAGCGGGTCAATATCTGCCCGCTCGGTGCCGCTGCCCTGGCCGGCACACCGGTGCCGATCGATCGGCGCCACACCGCCGCCGCCCTGGGCTTTGACGACGTCTACGCCAACAGCCTCGATGCGGTCAGCGACCGCGACTTCGCCGTGGAGTTCAGCGCCGCCGCCAGCCTGGTGCTGGTGCACCTCAGCCGCCTCAGTGAGGAGGTGATCCTCTGGGCCAGCGAGGAGTTCCGCTTTGTCAGCCTCAGCGACCGCTGCGCCACCGGCAGCAGCCTGATGCCTCAGAAGAAGAACCCCGACGTGCCCGAGCTGGTGCGCGGCAAGTGCGGCCGCGTGTTCGGCCACCTGCAGGGGCTGCTGGTGATGATCAAGGGCTTGCCCCTGGCCTACAACAAGGACTTCCAGGAGGACAAGGAAGCGCTGTTCGACACGGTGCGGACGACGCTCGACTGTCTGGAGGCGATGGCGATCCTGTTCGAGGAGGGCCTCACGTTCAGGCCGGAGCGGCTGGAACAGGCGGTCGCGGCCGACTTCTCCAACGCCACCGACGTGGCCGACTATCTGGTGGGCAAGGGGGTGCCGTTCCGCGAGGCTTACCAGCTGGTGGGCGGTCTGGTGAAGGGCTGTCTGCAGGAGGGGGTACTGCTGCGGGATCTGCCGCTGGAGCGTTGGCAGCAGCTGCATCCCGCTTTCGAGGCCGACATTCACGAGGCGATCCACCCGCGCCAGGTGGTGGCAGCCCGGCGCAGTGAGGGGGGCACCGGCTTTGAGCAGGTGCAGCTGCAGCTACAGCGCGCCCGGACGCGACTGGGCGCCGCCTGAATCGGGTGTCGTGTGGGTGAAGTTCCGCTGGGAACCTGTCAGGTCGAAATCAGCGGTTTAGGCTCAGTAGGCTGGACTTCCGCCTGATCGGCCCCTTCGGCCTGTGAGCATTTTTGTTGGAAATCTCCCCTTCCGTGCTGAGAAGGAGGATGTTGCCGAGCTGTTCGCTCCCTTCGGTGATGTGGCGAACTGCTCTCTGCCCCTGGAGCGCGACACCGGCCGCAAACGCGGCTTCGCCTTCGTGGAGATGGCGGATGACGACAGTGAGAACCGTGCCATCGAGGCCCTGCAGGGCGCTGAGCTGATGGGCCGCCCGCTGCGCATCAACAAGGCCGAGCCCCGCACAGGCGGTGGTGGTGGTGGCGCCGGTGGCCCTCGCCGCGGTGGCGGTGGTTATGGCGGCGGCGGTGGCGGCTACTCCGGTGGTGGTGGTGGTTACGGCGGTGGAGGTGGTGGCTACTCCGGTGGTGGCGGTGCCGCTACCCCTGCCGCTGAGCGTGGCTCCGGAGCCCGTGGCTGGGAAGACCGCAGCTATGGCGGTGGCGGCGACAGCTTTGGCGAGGGCCGCAGTCGTCGGCGCCGCAGCAGCGGGGGTGGCAGCGCGGGCGACGCTTACGGCGGTTACAGCGGCGCTGAAGACTGACGGCTGAGAGCGGACCGCAGTTAGAGGACTGCGTGGGGCGCTGGCTCGTGCTGGTGCCTCAGAGACCCCGTTCCTCCAGTTGCTGGGCAGCCCGCTCAAAGACCTCCGGACCGGCACTGCGCGCGCCGGCCGCCTGGCCGAGATCGCGCCGCCAGTGGCGGGCGCCGCTGACCCCTTCCACCACCTGCACCAGGTGGCGGGCGATCGCCCAGAGGCGTCCGCCATCACAGCACCAGCGCTCGGCGTAGGGGATGAGGCCCCGCACCACTGTTGAAGCGGTGGCGAGCGGCTGGCTGTCGTCGCCGAACAGTTCTCGGTCCACCTCAGCCCAGCGCAGGGGATGGTCGTAGACGGCGCGGCCCACCATCACGCCATCGATCAGGGTCAGCTGCTGCCGGCAGGCGTCCAGATCCTGCAGGCCGCCGTTCAGTTCGATGGTGAGCTGCGGCCGGTCCCGCTTGAGCTGCTGCACCAGCTCGTGGCGCAGGGGAGGAATGGTGCGATTCTGCTTTGGATCGAGCCCCTCCAGCCAGGCTTTGCGCGCATGCACCGCGAAGCGGCGGGCGCCGGCATCGGCCAGCGTGTCCACGAAGGCCAGCAGCTCGGCGTAGGAGTCGCGCTCGTCGATGCCGATGCGGTGCTTCACAGTCACCGGCAGGGGGCTGGCCTCCGCCATGGCGGCGATGCAGCGGGCCACCACCGCCGGCTCCGCCATCAGGCAGGCACCGAAGCGCCCCTTCTGCACCTTCTCACTGGGGCAGCCCACGTTGAGGTTCACTTCGTCGTAACCGCGATCCGCTGCGATCCGCGTGGCCTCCGCCAGCAGCTCCGGGTCGTCACCCCCCAGCTGCAGGGCCACGGGATGCTCGATCGGGTCGAAGCCGATCAGCCGCTCGAGCCGCTGCTGAGCCCGTTGATCGCCGCCTGCGCCGGCCAACCGGCAGTGGTGCAAGGCCTGGGCCACCACCATCTCGCTGTAGAGCAGGCTGCGGCGGCTGATCTGACGGAACAGCACCCGGAAGTGCCGATCGGTGTAATCCAGCATCGGCGCCACACTGAAGCGGTGGGCTCCTGCCGGAGCGGCCGCGGCCGGCTTGGCCGGGGTGGCAGGGTTCTGGGGCTGGAGGGCGACCATCCCCCCATGCTGCCCTCTGCTGCGCCGGCGCCGGTTCTTGCCGCTGCTGTTTCCTCGCTCTGCCCACCTTGTCGCCTCTCCACTGCTGCGGTTGTTGATGTCCTCGTCCACCCCGTTCTGGAATCTGGTGGTGGCTGGCGGTGGTCCGGCCGGGTTCATGGCGGCGATCACCGCCGCTGAAGCCGGCCTGGATCGGGTTCTGCTGCTGGAGAGCACTCCTGAGCCCCTCGGCAAGGTGCGGATCAGCGGTGGTGGCCGCTGCAACGTGACCCACGCCTGCTGGGATCCGCGTGAGCTGGTGGGCCATTACCCCCGCGGTGGGCGGGCCCTGCGCGGACCGTTCAGTCGCTTCGCCAGCGGGGATGCGGTCGCCTGGTTCGACGAGCGCGGCCTGGAGCTGGTGGAGGAAGCCGATGGACGCCTGTTTCCGCGCAGCAACCGCTCCAGCTCCGTGATCCAGACCCTGCGAGAGGCTGCAGGCAGGGCCGGTGTGGTGCTGCAGACGCACACGGCCTTGCAGCGGGCGGAGGCGCTGCCCGCCGGTGGATTCGCCCTGGCACTCCGGTGCGGCGACGATGCGCCATCCCTGCAATGTCAGCGTCTGGTGCTGGCCACCGGCAGCCACCCCAGCGGTCGGCGCCTAGCTCAGGCGCTGGGCCACGGCCTCGTGCCGCCGGTGCCTTCCCTGTTCACCCTGGCCTTTCGGCCCAACCCCCTGCTGGCGCTGGCGGGGGTCAGTCAGGATCCGGTGGGTTTGGACCTGGAGCTGGAAGATCCCCTGCCCGGGTCAGCGGGGCGTGCTGCGCACACGGCAGGCCTGCCGCGCCGCTTCCGGCAGCAGGGGCCGGTGCTGATCACCCACTGGGGCCTGAGCGGTCCGGCCACCCTGCGGCTCACGGCCTTCGCGGCGCGGGCGCTGCACCACGGCGGCTATCGCGCAACGTTGCGGCTCGACTGGACTGGCGGTCGCTCCCAGGCCGAGCTGGAGCAGTTGTTCGCCCTCTGCCGGCAGGAGCAGGCCCGCCGCCAGCTCAGCAACGCCCGACCCTGGCCCCAGCTCAGCCGTCGCCTCTGGCTGCATCTGCTCGATCAGCAGGGCGCCGATCCGGAGCTGCGCTGGGCCGATTGGCCACGACGCCAGGAGCGGGCCCTGATCGCCGCCCTGCGCTCCAGTTGCTACGCCGTGGCCGGGCGGGGACCCTTCGGCGAGGAGTTCGTCACCGCCGGTGGCGTACCCCTGGGTGAAGTGAACCTGGCCACGATGGAAAGCCGTCAGGTGGCCGGCCTGCATCTCGTTGGGGAGCTGCTCGATGTCGATGGCGTCACCGGCGGCTTCAACTTCCAGCACTGCTGGACCTCAGGCTGGCTGGCGGGCCAGGCTGTTGCCGCTGCCCAGGGGCATTGAACTATCTGATCTTCTCGAACACCGAGAACATCGGCAGGTACATGGCCACCAGGATGGAGGCCACGATGCCGCCGCAGATCACGATCATGGCTGGCTCCAACATGGCCGTCATGATCTTCACGGCAGCCTCCACCTCGTCCTCATAGAAATCAGACACTTTGGAAAGCATTGCATCCATCTGGCCGGTTTCTTCGCCGATAGATAGCATGCTCATGGCGAGCTCAGGAAATACATCTTTGCGTTGAAGAGCCAGGCTGAGCGGAATCCCTTCCTGGATATCAAGTCTGGAGTTGAGAATCGCATCGGATATGATTGCATTTCCGGCAATTTCGTGAACGATTTCCAGAGACATCAGGATCGGCACGCCTGCTCTTGTGAGTGAACTGAAGGTTCGGCAGAACTGCGCCGTTGCGGTTTTGCGCAGCAGATCGCCGAACAGCGGCAGCTTGAGGATGATTCCATCAACACGCCTTTTGCCAACTGGTGTGGCGTAGAAGCGTGAGAACAGCACAACGCCGCCAATGATGGCCAGAACAAGAAAAAAGGAGAAGGGTGATCGCAGCAGTTCGCTCAGATCCACCATCGCCTGTGTGAAGGCGGGCAGATCGGCGCCAAGGCTGTCAAAGATTCCTTCAAATGTGGGAATCAGAAAGATGGTCATCGCCAGAAAGATGATCACCGCGAGAGACAGCACAGCGATGGGATAGCCCATGGCTCCCTTGATCTGGTTCTGCAACTTGGCATTGCCTTCCAGCAAGGTGGCCAGACGCTTGAGCGTTTCGTCCAGAACGCCACCGGCTTCACCGGCTTCGATCATGGCGATCATGAGCTTGTCGAACACCTTCGGCCAGCGGCGCATCGCTGTTCCGATGCCTTCCCCCTGGCTCACTTCTTCGGTGATGGCCTGCAGCGCCCGCTTGAACAGCGGCATCTTCTGCTGCTGGGCCATCAGGGTGAGGCCGCGCACGATCGGCACGCCGGCATCCACCAGGGCAGCCAGCTTGTTGGCGAACAGAGCCTTCTCCTTGACCCCCGGCTTCGCCTCCAGCAGGCGTGAGAGATCCGCGCTGAAGAGGCTGTTGGCGCTGCCGACCTTCTTGGTCTTGCTCGCCTCGCCCGTGAAGGCCTGCAGGGAGCTTGGGATGATGCCGCGTTGCCTCAGGCTTCGTCTGGCACTGCCGAGATCGCTGGCCTGTAGCCGGATGTTCCGATTCTGTCCGGATGCTGTGGTGTAACTGGCAGTGAAGGTCGGCATCGCGGTTGCTCAGCGTTGGTCAGGAGTCATTTCCATCGAGCAGCCGTCCCAGTTCCTCGGGTTTACCTGCCTTGGCCATCGCTTCGTTACGGCTCACGTCGCCCTGCTGCACCAGGTTGGCCAGGGCCCGCTCCAGGGTCTGCATGCCCATCTGGCCGCCGGTCTGAATCTGCGAGTACAGCTGGGCGGTCTTGCCCTCGCGGATCAGGTTGGCGATGGCCGGCGTGTTGATCATGATCTCCTGGGCCATCACCCGCCCGAACTGGCCGGGGGCCGGGTTGAGGCGCTTGCAGAGGGTCTGCGAGAAGACGCCCACCAGCGAGCTGCTCAGCTGCACCCGGATCTGGGTCTGTTGCACAGGCGGGAACACATCCACCATGCGGTCGACCGTCTGAGCGGCGGAGCTGGTGTGCAGCGTGCCCAGCACCAGGTGGCCCGTTTCCGCCGCGGTGATGGCCAGCTGAATCGTTTCCAGGTCGCGCATCTCCCCCACCAGGATCACGTCCGGGTCTTCGCGCAGTGCAGCGCGCAGGGCCGCGGAGAAGCTGCGGGTGTCCTCGCCCAGCTGCCGCTGGTGGATCAGGCTCTTTTCATTGCGGTAGGTGAATTCGATCGGATCCTCGATCGTGAGGATGTGCTCGGAGCGGGTCTGGTTGATGTGCTCCAGCAGCGCCGCCAGTGTTGTGGTCTTGCCGGACCCTGTGGGTCCCGTCACCAGGATCAGGCCGCGGGGGCGGTGGCTGGTCTCCTCCACCACCGGCGGCAGATCCAGGGCCTTGAGGGTGGGAATCGAGTTGCCGAGGGCCCGCAGGCAGGCGGCGTAGGTGTTGCGCTGCCGGTAGACGTTGACGCGGAAGCGGGCGACCCCCCTGAGGCCGTAGGCGCAGTCGAGTTCCCAGGTCTGCTCCAGCTGTTTGCGCTGGGCGTTGTTGATCATCGAGAAGATCAGCCGGTTGCAGGCGTCCTCGCTGAGCTTGTCCTCGCGCATCGGCCGCAGCCCGCCGCTGAACCGTCCGTAGGGAGGTTGGCCGGCCGCCAGATGCAGATCACTGCCGCCCTCCTTCACCAGTTCCTCCATCAGGTCCTCGATCTGGAGGTCCATGGTCTGCGTGATCGTCCAGGCGTCTGTTCAGTCTGCGGCCGCAGGCCCGGCAACGCAACAGGCTGCGGTTTCAGCCGATGCCCCGTGGCGTCAGGCAATACGGGCATTCCAGCCACTCATCCTCCAGGCCGGCGCCGCACCCCTGGCAGCTGATCGTGTGCAGCGCCTTGGCCCGCCGCTCCGACTCCAGACCTGAATCCGTGAGGATCATCCGCTCCACCTCCTCGAGGGTGGTCCGGCCCTGCCGCACCAGATCCAGGCTGTAGCCGAGCAGGGTTTTCATGCCCGATTCCACGGCAAGCTTGCGGATCTTCTCGGTGGTGGCCTTCTGGGCGATCGCGGTGGTGAGGGCTTCGTTGAGCCGCAGCACCTCATAGACACCGATCCGGCCCTTGTATCCCAGTCCCTGGCAGGTCGGGCAGCCTGCGCCGCGGCTGTTGCGCTTGGCCTTGTAGAAGGTGATGCTCTGCTCTCGGCTGGCCAGCAGGCCGAAGCGTCCCAGCTCCGCTTCGCTGGGCTTGTAGGCCACGCGGCAGTCGGGGCAGACGCGGCGCAGAAGGCGCTGCGACACGATGCCGAGCAGGGAGGCGCTCACCATGAACGGCTCCACACCCATCTCGGTCAGACGGGCGATGGCGCTCGGGGCATCGTTGCAGTGCAGGGTGGTGAGCACCAGGTGACCGGTCAGTGCTGCCTCGATGGCGGTCTTGGCGGTCTCCTCGTCGCGGGTTTCCCCCACCAGCAGCACATCCGGGTCCTGCCGCATGAAGGCGCGCAGGGCCATGGAGAAGTCGTAGCCCTTGTCGCGGTTCACCTGGGTCTGGGAGATGCCCTTGAGGGAGTACTCGATCGGGTCCTCCACCGTGGAGATGTTCACCCCCGGGCTGTTGCGTTCCGCCAGGAGCGAATAGAGCGTGGTGCTCTTGCCGGAGCCGGTCGGGCCGGTCACCAGCACCATGCCGAAGGGCTTGGACCCCATGTCGCGCACCGTCTCCAGGGCTAGCGGGTCGGAGATCAGCTTGTCGAGGCCGAGGTGGGTGGCACCGCTGTCCAGCAGACGCATGCACACCTTCTCGCCGTAACGGGTCGGCAGGGTGCTGACCCGCAGATCAAACAGCCGCCCCTGGTAGCGACGTCGGATCCGGCCGTCCTGGGGCATCCGCCGCTCGGCGATGTCCAGGTCGGCGATGATCTTCACCCGTGAGGTGACGGCCGGGATCAGATTCTTCGGCAGCCGTTCAATCGGCTCGAGCACGCCGTCCTGGCGGAAGCGGATCAGCAGTCCGTCCTCCTGGGGTTCCATGTGGATGTCACTTGCGCCGCGGCTGAGGGCGCGCACGAGCACCTTGTCCACCAGGGTCACCACAGGGGAGGAGGTGGAGGCGTTGAGGTTCTTCTCCACATCGATGTCGGAGAAGTCCTCGTCGGCCACCTCCTCGAGCGGGCCGCTGAGCTGGAGGTCGTCCACCAGGGAGGGCAGGATCCTCTCGGCTGCCTCCACCGGATCGAGAGGCTCGTCGTCGTCCTCCTCGGCCTCTGTCACAGGATTGTCTTGATCGGCGTCCTCGGTCTGTGCTGCCTCCAGGCCCGCTGCTGTGCGATTCAGCTCCGCCTCGATGTCGCCCTGGAGGGCCAGTCGCAGGGCCAGGTTCAGGCCCGCGGTTGCGCCGCGCTCCAGCAGCTGCTGGCGCTGCTCCTGGTTCCACTGGGTCGGCACGGCCACCACCAGGCTTGCGCCGTCCTGACGCGCCGGCAGACAGCCCAGCTGACGGCACTGGTCCTGGGTGAATGCATCGCTCCAGCTCCAGCGCGCAGCACCGGCTTCAGTCAGATCCTCCGCCGAGAGCACCACTTCACCCAGCAGCAGTTCCACCTCCAGCCGCTGCTGGGCTGCGGTGATTGCGGGAGGAACGGGACGGCTTGGGGTGAGGGTCATCGCCGGGCGCCGGCAGCTGGCTCCGAAGTGGGCTCTGAGGTGCGGGCTTCCGCCAATTGTGAGGAGGAACCCCTTCAGAGGAACATGTTTACAGCAATTCTCCGGTTCGGACAGCATGAGCGGCGAGACCACCCCGTTCCCCATGGACTCCGCCGAGGACAGGTCCGAGGCCAGCACACAGGCCAGAAGCGAGGCTGCCGCTGAGGCCGCCGGTCCGGACGCGGATGTTCAGGACAGCCCCGCATCGCAGGCCTCAGCTCCCGAGGTCGCCCCGGTGCCTGACCCCAGCGAATCTGCCCAGGTGAGTGATCCGCAGGAACGCCTCCGGCAACTGGAGGGCGAGCTGGAGTCTCTGCGGAGCGAGCATGAGGCCCTGCGCAGTCAGTACATGCGCATCGCCGCCGACTTCGACAACTTCCGCAAGCGCCAGAGCCGCGACCAGGAGGATCAGCGCCTGCAGATCGCCTGCTCCACCCTCAGCGAGATCCTGCCGGTGGTGGACAACTTCGAGCGGGCCCGCCAGCAGCTGGATCCTCAGGCCGAGGAGGCGCAGACCATCCATCGCAGCTACCAGGGGCTCTACAAGCAGCTGGTTGAGGTGTTCAAGCAGCTGGGCGTTTCGCCGATGCGGGTGGAGGGAGAGGCCTTCGACCCCAGCCTGCACGAGGCGGTGCTGCGGGAGCCCAGCGAGGAACACGAGGAGGATGTGGTGATCGCGGAGCTGCAGCGCGGCTATCACCTCAACGGCCGTGTGCTGCGCCATGCCCTGGTGAAGGTGTCGATGGGCCCGGGTCGTGGCGG